>SDBU01003903.1_pt1 | contig 18697 bp, 18 predicted proteins | sample 2277071 | NCBI WGS metagenome assembly SDBU01 (sample SAMN10397929, study PRJNA504765) | marine sediment metagenome | isolation source: marine sediment core GS08_GC12, 126 cmbsf | place: Arctic Ocean: Gakkel Ridge, Loki's castle | collected 2008 | reverse complement strand
CTATTATTCTCCATCCTGACATTTCTCACTTACCCTATCTGGTAATGGTTGCTTCTCTGGCGGTTGTCCATAGCATCGAGTGGGCTACCGGGCTTGAGCCACAGATTAAATGGCCCAACGATGTCCTTATCGGCAACAAGAAGGTTTCAGGGATTCTGATTGAAAACGGTCTGCGCGGGGAAAACGTAGATTACTCAATTTTGGGTATCGGGATAAATGTTAATCTTAAAGTATCTGGTTTCCCTGATATTGCTGGTATTGCTACCAGCCTCTCTGATGAGCTTGGGAAACGTGTTTTACGCCTGGGTTTGGTGCGGCGGCTTTTGGTTGAGGTGGAAAGACTCTACCTTGCGGCTTCGCAGGGGGAGTCTGTCTTTGAAGAGTGGCGGGATAGGCTCGTGACACTTGGCAAGAGGGTTCAGTTAAGGTCAGGTAAGGATACCTACCAGGGCATCGCCCAGTCGGTAAAGCCTGACGGTAGCCTCATCCTGCGTCAGCCGGACGGCAGGCTGGTTGAGATTGTGGCTGGGGACATCACAACCCTGCCTGATTGAGACATCTCAGAGCCTGCTACCCAGCAGGCTCTGAGATGTCTCAATCAGCTTAAGTTGACCTCTTGCTCTTTTAGCTATTTACCACTTTTCAGACGGGCGCTGCCCCTGTCTTCCATAAATATGCGGATAAGGTCGATTGGTACCGGGAAGATCAGGGTGCTGTTTTTCTCGCTGGCAATTTCGCTGAGTGTTGCCAGGTATCGAAGCTGGAGCGCTACTGGCTCCTTGGCAATAACCGCGCCGGCGTCAGCCAGCCTCCGTGAGGCCTGAAATTCACCGTCGGCGTGGATGATTTTGGCTCGTCTGGTTCTTTCTGCCTCAGCCTGGGCTGCCATCGAGCGCTTCATCTCTTCCGCCAGTTCAACCTCTTTAATCTCAACGGTAGAGACCTTTATCCCCCAGGGGTCAGTTTGTTCATCAATTATCTTCTGCAGCATCTGGTTGAGCTTCTCTCTTTGCGACAGGAGTTCATCAAGTTCAACTTGCCCCAGGATATTGCGCAGGCTCGTTTGGGATATCTGTGAGGTGGCTTTGATGTGGTCCAGGACCTTGACCACAGCCGCATTGGGGTCAACCACCCTGAAGTAAACGACGGCGTTTACCCTGACGGTAACATTGTCCTTGGTGATCACCTCCTGAGAGGGGACGTCCAAGGTTACAATTCGCAGGTCAACCTTTATCATGCGGTCAACAAAGGGGATAAGCAGGAAAAGACCGGGGCCCTTGGCCCCAATCAGCCGTCCCAGTCGGAAAATAACCCCGCGCTCGTATTCAGTGACGATTTTGACTGTCATCGGGACGATTACTAGTAATAGTAAAATAATTAGGCCGGGTATAATCAAATTCATTTGTTTACCTCCTTTTTCCTTGCTTCTTTTTTGGTTACTACCAGTTTTAAACCGTCGACCTTGGTGATAATCACCTCCTCCCCGGGTTCTACCAGGCCAGTCTCTGATGTTGCCTGCCAGCGTTCACCCTTTAAAAATACTATCCCTTCAGGGTCTAAAGCTTCCCTGACTTTAGCTGTCTTTCCCAATAGTTCCTCTTGGCCGGTAGCCGGCTGGCGACGGTGAGCCCGGATGATTCGGTTAATAGCGAAGGCAGAGAAAGCAGCCATTAAGATGGGAATTATGGCAATCAACCAAGGATCTATTTGAAACACTGGCGACCTCCCACTGAATAAGATTAAGGAGCCGAGAACAAGTGATACGACACCCCCGGCAGTAAATAGACCGAAGGTGACAGTGAGTACCTCGGCGACAAAGAGACCGAAGCCGAGGACAATTAAGAGCACCCCGGCGTAATTTACAGGTAACATTCCCAGGGCGAAGAAGGCTAAAAGCAGGCAGATGCCACCGACAACACCGGGCAGGATAAGCCCGGGGCTGGAAAGCTCAAGGAAGATACCGAGCATGGCCAGACTGAGTAGTATGTAGGCAATATTCGGGTTAGCAATGGCATAGAGGAAGCCCTCAATGGTATTCATCGGGTTGAGGTTGATGCTGGCGCCCTGGGTTGAGAGGGTAACCTCTTCGCCACCGAAGACGGTTGCCTTTTTGCCGTCGAGCTGCAGGATAAGGTCATCAAGGTCAGTGGCGACGATATCAATGACATTAAGCTTGAGGGCTTCGCTGGCTGGGACCGAGGCGGCTTTTCTGACCGCTTTTTCCGCCCAGTCCACATTACGGCCGTGGGCTTCAGCGATAGCCTTGGCATAGGCGACCGCATCGTTAACCACTTTGGATTCCATCGCTTCTGACATCTGGGTTTCACCCTCGGTGCCGATGGCTACCGGGTGGGCGGCACCGATGGCGGTATCCGGTGCCATGGCGGCAATATCGGCGGCGATGGTAATGAAAAACCCGGCTGAGGCAGCTCTGGCTCCTGGGGGTACATAGACCACAACCGGGACTTTGGCATTATTCATCAGTTGAATAATGTCACGCATGGAGGTATCCAGACCACCTGGGGTATCAAGCTTGATAATGCTGGCTATAGCATTACTTTCTTCAGCCTCCTGGATACCGCGCTCAATATAGTTAACCAGAACCGGGTTAACGGTTCCTTTAACCTCAAGGACAGCAATCTGGTTACTTGGGGCTCCAACCACAATACTGGTAATCGAAACCAGAGCCACCAGTCCAAACACTAGGATGCGTAATGCTCTTAACATCGCCAACCTTACCTTAGGTAGTAGGTTAATATTATATCCTTACTTGGCTCTTATTGCAATGAAGTTGAATAGAGAACAAGTTTAAGGTAGAATTTAGCCACTATACATAGAAGGTCTAATCGATGAGAGCCCAGCGATGCAAGGGGATGCGAGATTTATCCCCTGAGGAAATGAGAAGGTTTCGCTTGATTGAAGGGGCGTTTCGGGACTCATGCCTTAAATGGGGGTATGAGGAGGTTAAAACCCCAACGCTTGAGTATCTGCATTTGTTTACCTCAACCGGGACACTGACGCCAGCCATGTTGGGCAGGGTATATTCCTTTCTTGACTGGGATGGCTGGAGCGGGGAGAGGGTGGTCTTAAGACCTGACGGTACCATCCCGATTGCCCGGCTTTATGTCGATAGTATGGAAACTCAAAGGCAGGCCAAGCTCTTTTACATCTCAAATGTCTTTATCTTTGAAGAGACGGGGAAGCTCAACAGGGAAAAATGGCAGGGCGGTGTTGAGCTTATTGGCTCAGGCGGCACCCTGGCTGATGCCGAGCTGGTGATGCTGGCTGGGGAGGTTCTAGGCAGACTTGGGGTTGGAGGTATTAAGTTAAAATTATCGCACGCTGGCTTGGTCAGGGCGATACTGGAAGAATTGGGGCTGAGCCCCAAGGAACGGGAGGAAGTATTTGATCGGATTTTAGACGGTGATGCGAGGGTACTCGGTCGAATAAAACCCAAAAACCAGGAATTAAAGATGGCTCTGGATTCCCTGTTTAGGCTAAAAGGGAGGTCGTCCGGATTTCTCAAAAACTTTAAGGTTCAGGCAAGCTCAAGCTTGCCTCTTCGGAGAGCGCTTGATGATTTTATCAATATTGTTGACCAGCTTGAGGTTCTGGGGGTTGATTATCAGATTGATATAACGTCAGGTAGGGGCTTTGAGTATTATACTGGTGTCATCTTTCAGTTCTTTCTCAAGGGTGAAAAGATAGGGGGTGGCGGCAGATATGATGCTCTAATTCCCTTGATAGGTGGCAAGGATGTTCCAGCCTCAGGTTTTGCCCTTTACCTTGACCACCTGATGAATTTAGTAAAGGCAAAAACTCCAGCTCAAGCTGGAAAGGGTGAGATTCATGTCAGGATTGAACAGGGCAGGCTGGAGACGGTAAAGGAGGCTTTTGGCATCGCCAGCCGTCTGCGTCAAGGCGGATATATAGTTCAAACCCTTCTGGGTGGTGAGAAAGTGGCTGAAACCGGATGGATGCTTGATGTCAGAGGCAAGACACCACGGTTTATTTTGACTGACCAGAAAAGCGGCAGGAAATTTGAAGCGCAGGATTGGGATGAAGTCTTGGTACGGTTAGGTGAAGAAGGTGGAGATAAAGATAGCCCTGCCTAAGGGGCGTCTGCTAAGTAAGACGGCGGCATTACTGGAGCAAGCTGGGTGGAAACTGGATGACTACCACGATGAGGCTCGTCTGTATCGTCTTAGCTCCCGGAGGTTTCCCGCTCTTTTCCTGAAGATTTTTCAGGAAAAGGACATTCCAATTCAGGTCGCGGTGGGAAACTACGATTTGGGAATTTGCGGGCTGGACTGGATTGAGGAGCTTCTGGTTAAGTATCCGAGCAGTGCCTTAGTCAAGGTTAAAAACCTTGGCTATGGAGAGCTTGTATTATACGTGGTAACTAGCAAGACATGGGGTATATCCACGCTTGAAGAGGTTAGGGTGAGAGCGGGTGTTATCCGAATTGCCAGCGAGTATCCCAATCTGGCCGAGTCTTTTGCCCTGCGTCACCGCTTCAGGCGGTTTAATATTTTCCCTGTCTGGGGAGGGGCTGAGGTCTACCCGCCGGAAAGCGCTGACCTGGCAATGGTTTGCGGCAGGAACGGGGAAAACTTTAACTACGGGCTGGTGTCGCTAAGTGAGGTCCTCAGCTCCAGTGCTTTCCTCGTCGCCAACAGAAATAGCTGGGAAACCAAGGATATGGGCGAGATACTGGCCAGTCTCGCTGCTGGTCTTGACAACTACCAGGAACCATCAACTGGTGAGATGAAGGACGTCGTGAAAGCAAACGGTGGTTATCCTTTTAGCGAGGTGCCTTCTGACCTGGTGCGGCTGGCATTACCTGATGGGCATCAACAGCCGCCGACGGCCGAGTTGCTTGAAGAAGCTGGTATTCAGCTTGATGATTATCCTTCGGCAGTCGGCAATCGCCGTCCAAAGGCCAGGCTTGATTGGCTCAGGGTTAAGGTAGTCAGGCCTCAGGATATGCCACTTCAGGTGGCCAATGGTAATTTTGACCTGGCGATTACTGGTCAAGACTGGCTTGAGGAACACCTTTATCAGTTCCCATCAAGTCCAGCCAGGGAATTATTGGACCTTAAAATGGGTAAGGTCAAAATTGTGGCGGTGGTAAGCCAGGGTTTAGGGGTGAGTAGTATTGATTCTTTGAGGCGTTTTAATTATCAGCGCTCGGTGCCTTTAAGAATCGCCTCAGAGTATGCCAATATCGCTGATAAGTATGCCAGAGAAAATCACCTTGGCATGTACCGGGTGATTCCAACCTGGGGAGCCAGTGAGGCGTTTTTGCCTGAAGATGCCGACCTTTTGATTGAGAATACCGAGACCGGTCAAACCCTGGCAAGGCACAAGCTGGAGATTCTGGATACTCTTTTCCAGTCAACGGCCTGTCTTATTGGTCGTGGGGTCAAAACTCCCAGGAAGACTGAGAGAATAAACTTTATTGTTGAAACTTTAAAAAGGGCAGTGGAGAAGAAGCTGAATTGAGATTTATTGAGGGTTTTGAAGCGGCTAAAGCGGTTCTTTCAAGGCAAGAACCGACGGTGTCTTATCCGGTTTCACCAGCCCTGAAAGAGGGGATAAAGAAGGTTTTTGGGGCTTACCTCAGCCCGGAGGAGGTAGTAAAGCAGATTGTCGGTGAGGTGCGATTGAGGGGGGATGCGGCACTTTTTGACTATATCTTGAGGATTGATGGTGTCAGGCTTACCCGTCTTGAAGTGACTCAAGAAGAAATAAAGCGAGCCTACAACGAGGTTAGCCCGGAGCTGGTCTCGGCACTCGGGTTGGCGGCCGAGCAAATACGCAACTTCCATCTCCTTCAGAAAGAAAATATCTGGCGTGAGATTAGAAAACCCGGTTCAGGCCAACTGGTTCGTTCGCTCGAGCGTGTCGGCGTTTATGTTCCCGGCGGCAGCGCTTCTTATCCGTCAACCGTGTTGATGACGGCGATACCAGCCGGGGTGGCCGGGGTAAGAGAGATTATTTTAGCGACACCTCCTAGAGCCGACGGAGCGGTTTCTCCGGCTGTTTTGGTTGCTTCGGATATTGCCGGCGTTGACCGGGTATTTTGCGTTGGTGGGGCGCAGGCAATTGCCGCCTTAGCCTATGGTACCCAGTCTGTCCCCAAGGTGGATAAGATTTGCGGACCGGGTAATATCTTTGTCGTTTTAGCTAAAAAACTCGTCTACGGGGTGGTTGCTATTGATGGGCTGGAGGGTCCGAGCGAGGTGTTCGTTATCGCTGATGAGACGGCTGATGTCGGGTATTGTGCCGGAGACTTACTGGCTCAGGCAGAACACGACCCCTTAGCTTCGGCTATTCTGGTGACTACCTCGAAAAAACTTGCCGACCAAGTTAACAGAGAGGTGGATAACACGCTTAAGGATTTGAGCCGTCAGACAATCGCCAGGCAGTCCTGGGAAGAAAGAGGTATGCTCGTGGTGGTTGATAGCGTTGAGGAGGCGCTAAAGCTGGCTAACCTCTATGCCCCGGAACACCTGGTTCTTATGGTTGAGGGGGCGGACAGCTATCTTGATAAGGTGAATAACGCCGGCTGTGTCTTCTTGGGTACAAGGGCAACGGTAGTTCTGGGTGACTATGTAGCGGGCCCAAGCCATGCCCTGCCCACCGGGGGGACGGCGAGGTTTGCTTCACCACTTAATATCTGTGACTTTATCAAGTTTATCAATACGGTCGGTGCAGGTGAGGCTGATTTTGAGAAGCTGGCTCGGGCGGCGGTAACCATTGCTGAGGCTGAGGGCTTTGACGCCCATGCCCGGGCGATGAGGAAACGGCTTAAGGCTAAGATTGATAAGGAGAGTAATGTCTGAGAGCGAAGGAATCGCAAGGTTAATTCGGCCCAATCTTACCTCTCTTGGCGGTTATAGCCCGCACAAGTCTCCCGATACCCTAAAGGAGAGGGTTCAAGCAAAAGATATTATTAAGCTTGATGCCAACGAAAATCCCTATGGCTGTTCGCCTAAGGTCAGGCAGGCTTTGGCTAGCTATTCCAGTTTTAATATCTATCCTGACGCCGGGCAGACCGAATTAAGGCAACTGCTTTCGGGCTATACTGGTATTGGAGCCGAGCATATTGTGGCTGGCAGTGGCAGTGGTGACCTGATTGACCTGATTTTGCGGCTCTTTGTGGGTCCGGGTGATGAGGTAATCAACTGCCCGCCTACCTTTGACCTCTACCGTTTTGAAACCGGGATTTCGGGTGGCAGGCTCATTCAAGTGCCCCGTGATGAGAACTTCGCCATAGATGTTGGCGCAATAAAATCAGCCATAAACAGTAAAACCAAGCTGGTATTTCTATCTAACCCGAATAACCCTACCGGGGCACTGACACCACAGGAGGGTATCATCGCGATATTGGATACCGGCATTCCGGTGGTGGTGGATGAAGCCTACTACGAGTTTAGCGGCCAAACGGTGGTGCCACTGGTTAACCGCTATCAGAACTTGATGGTACTGCGCACCTTCAGTAAATGGGCCGGGCTGGCTGGACTAAGGGTTGGCTACGGCATTTTCCCACCCGAGATTGCCGACTGGCTCCTGAAGATTAAACTCCCCTATAATGTCAATGTGGCGGCGCTGGTAGCGGTTCGGGAATCACTTGAAGATATTGATTATCTAAGAGAGAGGGTAAAAGATATAATTACCGAGAGGGAAAGGCTTTTTGGTGGGCTTGAAAAACTTGGCTTCTTAAAACCTTACCCTTCACGGGCGAACTTTATTTTGTGTTCAGTTCTGGATAGTAATGCCCCAAAGCTCTACCAGAAATTGGAGGAAAAGGGTATACTGGTTCGTTACTTTGATACGCCGAGGCTTGAAAATTACATCCGTTTAAGTGTTGGCAAACCGGAGCACACCGATGCCCTGATCCAGGCGCTAAAACAGTTGGGAGAGGAATAAATGGCAAAGAGACTTTCTAAAGTTAAACGTGAGACCAAAGAAACCGATATCACCTTGGAGCTTGACCTTGACGGTGCTGGCAGGTGGCAGATGAACACCGGTATCAGGATGTTCGACCACCTGCTTTCTCAACTGGCTCAACATGGCGTCTTTGATCTTAAGATTTCCGCCACCGGGAATGACCAGCATCACCTGGTTGAGGATGTTGGTATCTCTCTGGGCAGGGCTCTTGCTGAAGCCCTGGGCGACAGGAGGGGTATTGTCCGTATGGGCAGTGCTCTGGTGCCGATGGACGATTCCCTGGCTCAGGTGGTAATTGACATCAGTGGGCGTGGATATACTGTGTTAGAACTTGCTTTCAAAGACAAGGATATCTCCGGCCTTGCCACCGACCTTATCCGTCACTTTCTTGAGTCTTTTGCCTCAGAAGCCAAGCTTAATCTCCACGCCAGGGTTTTATACGGCGTAAACGACCATCACAAGGCGGAGGCGCTCTTTAAGGCACTGGGTCGAGCCCTTGACTGGGCCACCAGAGTTGACCAGCGTATTTCGGGAGAACTGCCCAGCACCAAGGAGATGCTTGAGGGTTAGGAGGCTTTAGATACTTCCTTCCCCGTCAGCCTCTGGTACACCTCCTGGTATCTTCTTGAGGTGTCCTCGATTACTTCTTGAGAAATGGGTGGGGCGGGTGGCTCCTTGTTCCACCCTGAAGCTACCAGCCAGTCGCGCAAGGGTTGCTTATCATAGCTGTCCTGAGGCTGGCCTACTTTATATAGATTAGCATCCCAGAAGCGGCTTGAATCAGGCGTTAGTAGCTCATCAATCAGGATAACCCGGTCACCGTCAAGTCCAAACTCAAATTTGGTGTCAGCCACGATAATGCCCCTTTTTCGGGCGTACTCCCGGGCGAAGTTGTAGATAGCAAGGCTTTTTTCTTTTATCTCTTCAGCTATCAAGCTGCCAGTGAGTTTCTCTACTCCTTCCATGTCCAGAGGCTGGTCGTGCCCGGTCTCGGCTTTAGTGGTCGGGGTGAAAAGTGGCTCGGGCAGTTCCTGGCTTTGTCTTAAACCTCTGGGTAAGAGGAGTCCACAGACGATACCATCCTTTTGGTAGTCTGTCCAGGCTGAGCCGGCAAGGTAACCGCGTACCACGCATTCAACCGGGATACGCTTGACCTTCTTGACAATCATCGATCGTCCCGAAAGGTAAGAGGGGTAGGGGAAACGGTCTGAGGAAGCCATGTAGCGGTCAAGGTTTGGTGGGTCTTCAATGGTTTCTACCAGATGGTTGGGCAGAATATCTTTAGTTTGGGAAAACCAGAAGGTGGAGAGCTGGTTTAGTACCGCGCCTTTTAGTGGAATGCCAGAGGGCAGGACTATGTCAAAGGCTGAGACTCGGTCGGTTGAGATGATTAAGAGTAGCTCACCCAGGTCATAGGTGTCCCGCACCTTGCCACGGAGGAAGAGTGGTAGCGGCAGGTCGGAATTTACTAAAATTGGTGAGCTGGGCATTTCATATCACCTCCTTGCGAGTCTTGGAAAATAGCTCCTGCGACGGGAGAGGCACTTTTTATTTTTGCTCCGGCTATTCTAGGACGGCTCTTGAGATTATCAGGCGCTGAATTTCTGATGTCCCCTCGTAGATTTCAGTCAGTTTAGCGTCACGGAAGAAGCGTTGCATCGGGGAGTCCATCATGTAGCCGTAGCCGCCGAGTATCTGGATACCCTGGGTTGATGCCCTCATCGCTAGCTCGGTGGCGTATAATTTAGCCATGGCGGCATTCTTTGAGAAGGGTTGGCCGCTACCGGCCAGATAAGCGGCTTTGTAAACCAGGAGTCGGGCGGCCTCAAGTTCAGTTGCTATATCGGCCAGTTTCCAGGCAATGGCTTGGTTTTTACAGATAGGAACACCAAACTGGACTCGTTCCTTGGAGTACTCGACTGATTTCTCCAGGACTGCTCGAGTGATGCCCAGTGCCTGGGCGGCAATCTGGATTCGCCCGTGGTCAAGGGTGCCTAGGGCAATTTTCATTCCCTTGCCTTCTTCACCCAGGCGGTTTGAGGCTGGTACCCGGCAGTCATCAAAGAAGAGTTCGGAAGTAGTACCGGCGCGCATGCCCAATTTGTCGAATTTCTTGCCCTTGATAAAGCCGGGCATATCCTTCTCCACAATAAAGGCGGTCATGCCTCGTGGTGCTAACTCGGTGATACTGGCAAAGACAATTACTACATCGCAAACATCACCGTTGGTGATGAATACCTTTTGGCCATTTAGGATATAGTCGTCACCGTCTCTTTTGGCGGTGGTCTTGATGTTGCCGATATCACTGCCCGCCTCCGGTTCGGTTATGGCAAAGCTGCAGACCTTTTCTCCCTTGGACAGGGGTGGTAAGAACTTCTTCTTCTGCTCTTCATTACCAAAGAGGTTGATGGTGTTGCTGCCTATTACCACATGAGCACTTAAGACATCAGCCGTAGAGGCGCAGGCTTTGGCGATTTCTTCGGTGGCAATTGCCAGTGAAAGTTCATCAGAGCCACTGCCTTCGTATTCACCTGGGATAATCATGCCGGTAAGTCCAAGTTCAGCCATGCGTTTAAAGTTCTGCCAGGGGAATTCGTTTTTCCGGTCCAGCTCATCGGCAATCGGCTCAAGCTCGTTTTTGGCAAAATCTCGAATTGTGGCTTGGAGCATCTTTTGCTCTTCGGTTAATTCAAAATCCATGGGTTACCTCCTAGCTAAGTATCAGCCACTATTATATGATTATCCTCACTTTAGAGGCAATACCTCCGGGCTAGTTTTTGATTCCCGAAAGCCTCTTGGCGGCGGACTTCATCCGGTCAATGTCAGATGTGCGGCCAATCATAATCTTCTGGGCCTGGGGTGAACCGGCACCGTGCATGGATTCGGTCAGGTAGCAGACAGCACCCGTGCCTAAGGTGATATTCTCAATTAAACGCAGGATACGGACCCGATTCTCCACCGGCACCCCTTCCACACCTTTTAGGTATTTGCTCACATACTTGCCGATATTCGGGTCATTAAAGTCCTTCTCCGAGGGCAGGGTGACCATGATGCCACCGGCGACCTCCTGGGCATGTTTGGCGAGTTCATAGGGGAACCGGGTCACATTTAGCTTGGCTACATTAGCCCAGAGCGGGTTGACCAGGTAGGTTCCTGAGGGCTCTTTGTGTCCTTCGTTGGCACAGGTGAGGCTGCAGCAGTAGATGGTCTCGTTTAAGTGGATCATTTCCAGGATTCGGTCCTTGATGTGAGAAGCCTTGGCGGTACCCTGGTATTCGGCAATGAGTTGAGTGGCACCAATCAGGACGTCGCCGATGCCGGCTTTACAGGAATAACTCTGCCTGTGATAGGAGGCAAACTTCTCAACCAAATCGCCGGCAAAGTCCCATTCCTTGTACATAAAAACACGTTCCCAGGGGACAAAGACATTCTCAAAGACCACCATGCACTCCTGTCCACCATACATGGTATTACCGGTATCAATGTTGCTTTCCTCCAGCTTGCGGGTATCACAGGATTGCCTCCCATAGATATAGATGATGCCTTTGGTATCACTGGGTACGGCAAAGGTGATAGCGTAGTCCTTATCGTCCTCCCGCATCGCCCGGGTTGGCATTACTATTATCTCATGCGAATTTATCGCTCCGGTCTGGTGGAGCTTGGCACCCTTAACCACAATGCCGTCTTCCTTTTCCTCAACCACATGGAGGTATTGGTCCGGGTCAGGTTGCTCCGAGGGCCTGAGGCTTCTATCAGCCTTGGCATCGGTCATAGCGCCATCACAGACCAGGTCTTCATCCTGTACATACCGAAGGAATTTGAGGAATCGCTTGTTGTATTCTGTCCCATGCTTCTGGTCAGTATCATAAGTCACCATTGAGAGGGCGTTGAGGCTGTCCATACCAACGCAGCGCTGGAAACAGGAGCCGGTATAGGCACCTAAAACCCTTTCCATCTTTGATTTTTTAACCAGGTCATCAACGCTCTGATGGATATGGCAGAAGCGGTTGATTTTCTCCCCCGAAAGGTGTGAGGTTGCGGTCAGCATGGCTTCATATTCCGGTTTTTCGGCAAGCTCATAGGTGGCGGCGACACAGTTGCGTGTCGGTTTGATGATTGGGTTATCCCAGTGGTTTTTGACCCGCTCGCCAAACATGTAAACCTCAAAATCTTTTTCCTTGATGCTGTCAAGATATTCTTTAGCCGTCTTCATCCTTATTTTCCTCCCTGAAAATCTAAAACAAGGCTCACACAAAAACCCCCGTTCATGTACGGGGTCCTTAAACCAACTGAAATCCCGTCCTTCTTGGGACAGGCTCCTCAGGTATTTTACCGGTGGTGAGCCACCTTCAGCAATATTATAACATTTATAGGGTTCGGGGGGCTAGTTTACTGGCAGCGGCTGGTTTGGCTTCTACCCGCCACTGGGTTTCGGTTAGCCCCAGGCGCTTGAAAATTTCATCTACATAGCGCAGGTAGTACTGATAATCAAAGAGCGACTCAAGTTCTGGTATGGCTAGGGCAGCCGTAAGCTCAGGGTCTTTTTTGAGCAAGCTCAAGAAGTTCCGGTTTCCTTTCCAGGCCTTCATGGCATTTCGCTGTGTAAGTTCATACGCCTTTTGCCGGCTCAACCCCTTATCGATTAGGGCAAGCATGACTCGCTGGGAGAAGATTAAACCCTTGGTAAGATTAAGGTTCTGCTTCATCCTCTGCGGGTAGACCTCAAGTCCCTTCATCACTGATGTAAAGATGTTAAGGGCATAGTCTAAAGCGAGGCAGGCATCCGGTAGGATAATACGCTCGTTTGAGGAGTGGCTGATGTCGCGCTCATGCCAGAGGGCAATATTCTCCATTGAAGTTATAGCAAAACTTCTTACCAGTCTGGCTAAACCGCAGATTCGCTCGCAAAGCTCTGGATTTCGTTTGTGGGGCATGGCTGAGGAACCGGTCTGACCCGGAGCAAAGGGTTCAGCGGCTTCTCCAGTTTCGGTTTTCTGGAGGTGCCTGATTTCAGTGGCGAACTTTTCGAGAGAGCTGAAGAGTAAGGCCAGGGTGGTAACAAATTGGGCGTGGCGGTCGCGCTGCAGAATCTGGTTTGATATTGGTGCTGGAGAGAGCTTTAATCTGGCGCAGGCTTTCTCCTCAACCTCAGGGGAAAGGGTCGCATAGGTGCCGACCGCGCCTGAAATCTTGCCCGCGGCGATGACTTTCTCGGCTTCAACCAGCCTTCTTTCGTGGCGTCTCATCTCCTCAAGCCACAGCGCCAGTTTTAAACCAAAGGAAGTTGGCTCGGCGTGGATGCCGTGAGTGCGACCAATCATCACGGTATATTTATACTTTAGTGCCTGCTGAGCTAAAACCTGGATGAGTTCTTTTACATCCTGACACAATAGCTCGGCAGCTTCAATTAGCTGTAAGCTTAAGGCGGTATCAATAACATCGGAGGAGGTAAGACCAAGGTGGATAAAGCGCGACTCTTCACCCAGACTCTCGGCGATTGAACCGAGGAAAGCGGTCATATCGTGGTGAGTTTCCTTTAAAATCTCCTCCATGCGTTTCAGGTTAAGCCGGGCAAGCTTTATCTTGGGTATGGCTTCTCTGGGGATAACTCCCAGTTCCGACCACGCTTCGCAGACGGCAATCTCAACCTCAAGCCACTTGGCAAACTTGTTCTCGTCTGACCAGACCCGCTTCATCTGGGGTCTTGAGTAGCGCTCAATCATTTGCCCCCTCCTTGTAGCCCGCTTCGGTAATCTTGATAGGCTTTTCGTATCCCGTCATACTTTAACCCCAGGATTTCAGCCGCAAGATAGGCAGCGTTTTTAGCGCCGGCACCGCCGATAGCAACAGTAGCCACCGGTATCCCGGCCGGCATCTGGACGATGGAGTAGAGGGCATCAACACCATTAAGCTCACTTGATGCCAGTGGGATGCCAATAACGGGCAGGGTAGTCCAGCTTGCCAGAACACCCGGCAGGTGTGCCGCTCCACCAGCGGCGGCAATGATAACCTCAATGCCTCGCTCTCGAGCCTCAAGCCCGAACTCTCTCGCCTTCTCCGCGTTACGGTGAGCTGAGAGGACGCTCACTTCATAATCAATGCCCAGGCTCTCCAGCACCTCAAGTGTTGGCTTGACTGCCTCGGTATCTGATTTGGAACCCATAACCACCGCTACTTTTGGCATATTAACCTTCCTTTGCTTTAGCAATATCTTTACGATAATGGCAACCCTCAAAGCAAATCCGGGGCAGGTTGCGGTATACCTTTTCCCTGGCCTCGGTGATGGTTTTGCCCAAAGCCACCACCGTAAGCACCCGCCCACCGCTGGTTACTATTTCACCTTCTTGACCCATTTTGGTTCCAGCATGGAAGACCAGAATATCTTTATCCAGGCTCTCTAGCCCATGAATGGGAAAACCGGTCTGGTAGCTAGCAGGGTAACCACCCGATGCCATGACTACTCCGACACAGGCATCATCGCTCCACTCAATTTTTATCTGGTTTAACCTGCCATTAACCACCGCCAGCATTATCTCAACCAGGTCGGTTTTGAGCCGGGGCAATACTGCCTGAGTTTCAGGGTCGCCGAACCGGGCGTTAAATTCTAACACTTTTGGGCCCTTATTGGTAATCATTAAGCCACCATAAAGGACACCCTTATAAGGCTTGCCCTCTTTGTTCATTGCTGCAACTGTCGGTTTGAGGATGGTTTGTGTTACCGTTCCCTCTAACGCAGGGCTGTAAAAGTGTGGTGGGCTGTAACTGCCCATGCCACCGGTATTGTGACCCTTATCGCCATCAAATGCCGGTTTATAATCGCAGGCGGCAACCATCGGGATGACCGTCTCCCCATCGGTGAAGGCAAAGGAGCTCATTTCTTTGCCCTCCAGGTACTCCTCGATTATTACCTTGTCCCCGGCAGCACCAAAGGCTTTAGCCTGCATCATGTTATCAAGGGCATCTAAAGCCTCCTCGGTTGAACTGGCTACGGTTACTCCTTTACCAGCCGCCAGTCCATCGGCTTTAACCACCAGTGGTGGCTTTTGTTTTTTAATGTACTCTTTCGCCTCGGAGTATTTCGAGAAACTGGTGCTTTCAGCGGCGGGTATCTGGTATTTCCCCATCAGCCATTTGGCGAATACCTTGCTTGCCTCAATCTGGGCAGCGGCTTTAGTGGATCCGAAGATAGGGATGCCAATGCCTTCAAAATGGTCAACAATGCCCTCGGCTAGAGGTGCCTCGGGCCCGACTAAAACCAGGTCAATCTTCTCACTTTTGGCTGCTTGGGCCAGCTTCTCGATATCAGTTGGACTGATATCGAGGTTACGGGCAACCCGGGCAGTGCCGGCATTACCCGGAGCGACGAAAACCTCTTTAACCTTAGGGCTCTTGAGTAGTTTCCAGACCAGGGTATGCTCTCTGGCGCCGCTGCCGATAACGAGTATCTTCAAGGTTCGTACCCTCGTATTTTTATCAACCTCACCCCCCTGTGTCCCCCTCTCCTTACTAAGGAGGGTCGTGCATAATGTTATGTTGACTTGCAGACGTATCATATTGTAGAATAAATACTGCCTAATAGGCAAATGCCCCCGGTCAGGCTCGAACTGACAACCTACCCCTTAACAGGGGGTTGCTCTGGTCCAGTTGAGCTACGGGGGCATCTTCATTTAATTTTACTACTCCATAGATATAATGTCAAATACTCCTAAATTTACTACAGAAACTACTTGACAAGTAAACTAAATGAGTAGTATAATAATGATTGAGGTGGTTACTTATGGACAGAAAAAGGATCGATAATTTACTCCAAGCCATTGCTGAACTTGATAAGGAGATCGGTAAGGGACTCCAGAAACCGTTGTTAGATGCTCGGGGTGCAGACTGGCAGGTTATCATAACGAGGCTTCAAGGGGAGTGTGAAGCTACAATAGAGAAACTTCGTGAAGCAGAGAACAAGCTGGGTGAACTCACAGGAAAAGCAATAAGAACTCTTGACGCGGCGAAGCGGATCTACAGCATACGTAAGGAAATTGCAGGCCAGACTGCGCCTACAACTCTGGCGCAGTCTATAGGGGCAATTGTTGAAAACCTTTTTGCGCTAGGGAACAATATGATTAGAGTTGACGCTGTTCAGGATCAGATGGTTAATAACGGAGTTATATTGGGAGTGCGGAACCCTGCCGCAGTAATTGCCTCAATCCTTGCGAGAGATAAAAGATTAGAAAAGGTAGAGAAAGGTAAATTTAGGAAGAAGACTCCAAATGATTTAGGAAGGGAAACAATGCCAAAATCATAAAAAACAATGGCCCCGTAGCTCAAACGGCAGAGCCGCGTCTGACAAACGTACAATACCAGTTCGAGCCTGGCCGGGGCCACTTGTAATTATTATAGCATATTTTGAGCGAAACAGAAACAAGGGGCTGATCTAGTATATGGATATGGATGAGATTTTAGAATACCTGACTAACCAGATTGACCTGCTTCAAAGGAAAGCTGTGGAGCTTTCAGAGCAGCATGATGAGATTGAGAAGCAGCTGAAGAGCTACCGACAGCTAATCCGGATGTATCGAGGTGTGTATGAATCCGAGGCTGGAGTAGGCTTGCAAAATAGGCTACCCTCTCAAATTATGGAGATTCTAGAAAAGAAAATGGGTGAGGAAGAAATGTCTTCCAAGAAGAACATAAGGAAAAAGGCAAAACGACGTAGAAAAACAAAATAAAGGACGCTCCTGAGCCCGGACGTCAATCTAAACTCAGGAGCTTTCAGCCAGAGGTGGAACCCCTTGACTGCATTTTATGATAACAATAATAATGGATATTGTCAAGATGAATTCAGTCAGTCACCATTAGTGGCTGAGCTTGAAGATATATTTGCAAGTATCCATTATGAAGGTTTGCTAGACGCGATACTTTCTAAGAGAATACGAGCATTTAGTCCCTTGGGACGTCCCGGCTATCTCTTGGAGTCTCTACTCAAAGGAGTGCTAGCCGGTTACTATCTTGGTTTGAAGAGTACTGCTCATATCGTTCGCCGACTCCAAGAAGACACTATTTTAGCAGTAACCTGTGGCTTTGACCCACGCGATATTCCTCACCGAAGCACCTTCAGTAGATTCAAGAAGAAGCTAAGCAGGTATCAGGACTTGGTCGATCAGTGCTTGAATCAGATGACGTCGGAACTGAGAGTATTGTTGCCTGGGTTTGGTGAGGTGGTTGCGGTCGATTCTACTCCAGTTCGCAGTCATTGTAACCCCAATAAACAACTTGTGTCCGACCTTGAGGCTGGCTGGATTGCCAAGGGTGGTTCAGGCAAGAACAAGGATTGGCGTTTCGGATACCGTCTCCATATGGTCGTTGACGCCAACTCAGAGCTGCCGATAAGCAAGAAGTTAACCTTGGCTAAAGTGCAAGATGTACAAGAGATGCTCCCGCTACTCAGGGAAACCAAGAAGAGATTACCTTGGTTTGATCCAGATGTAGTCATCGCCGATAAAGGCTATGACAGTGGCGATAATTATCAGGGTATTGTGCAAGAGTTTGATGCCAACCCGATTATCCCATTGTCACCCAAGACAAAGCAACCAGCGCCTGAGATTACAGGTTGTCCAGCAGCACCTTACTGTCCCGCAGGAATATCCTTGGTTTACAGGAGTTGGGATAATAAGAAGGGAATCCAGTACACATGTCCAGCAAGGGTAGGTAGAGCCATCTGCCCGTTGGCAGAAGAATGTGGTCTCAAGACAGTGTGGGTTAGACCTATTCATGACTATCGTCGCTTTGGCTACCTAATTAAGAGGGGAACCGAGGAATGGGCAGATCTGTACCGTAGACGAGGATCTATAGAACGGGCTTATTCCCGGTTGAAGCAAACTCGACGACTGGAAGCCCACTGTTTCAGAGGCTTTAATAGAGTGAATATCCACACTTCATTATCTGTATTAGTTATGCAGGCAGTAGCCTTGGCTAGAGCCAAGGCAGGTCAGATGGATAGGGTAAGGGTCTGCGTTAGGCAGGTTGGCTGAGCTTATGAAGTCTGGCTAGAGAGCCTCACCTTGGGTCTTTACGATGTATATTTTATCTTGAATAAAACGTTGTTCAAGCATCTGCTTATACTCAAGGAAGAATACATCATCGTCATTTTGAGTAACTACTCTCAACATCACATTTTTATCTTCCATAATAACACCTTGCGGGGAATGCCACCAACCTAGCAAGGGAAATCCTGGCGGAGTACTTGTCAGTCCTCCAAACCTGTCAACTAATTCACTGCGAGTGAGGCTATACTTCTCTTCTTCAATGGGGTTTCCATCATTGTAATTAAGGGGAAGATATATCTCGTATATTGGGTCGGGATTACACAATCTCAGCATACGAGATTCCCGCCTCTTCCAGAAAATGCAGGTCTCTCCTGGGAAGAACGACAACATGGTTTGGAAATGACTGGAACTGGCTAACTTTCGATAGCAGATAAGACGCCAAATCTTCATGTTCCGGTGCAATCCTGATAGAGATGACTTCGTTCGCTATAATCTTGGACAGTTCTTCGCCACTGGTAATTTCTAAAATCTGAATGCCCAGAGTCCCGCCTGTGTCAGGCACAGCATGACTCATACTCGTAGATCCCGCAATACCAGTAACCTGATAAGGTGATGATAATCCAGCAGTCCCGTCTGTTAACATGTCTCCATTTCTCCCTTAAGAGTAATTTTCAACCCACTCTTCAGCCATAATCCGTTCTTGT
>SDBU01003902.1_pt1 | contig 18702 bp, 21 predicted proteins | sample 2277071 | NCBI WGS metagenome assembly SDBU01 (sample SAMN10397929, study PRJNA504765) | marine sediment metagenome | isolation source: marine sediment core GS08_GC12, 126 cmbsf | place: Arctic Ocean: Gakkel Ridge, Loki's castle | collected 2008 | reverse complement strand
TACACCAAAGCGTCTTTACTCGCCTTTCGTCCTGGGCATGACAGCCAAGGCGATGGATATTGATGCTACCATTTATTTCCTGGGTCTGGGAGTAACGGTGGTAAAGAAAGGTGAGGCAGAGAAGGTCAAAGAGGGCAGTTTTCCCACCGTGAAGGAAATAATGGACCAAGCAGCGGCAGCTGGGGTCAAATTCCTAGTCTGTGAACAGAGTACCCAGTTGCTCAACCTCGACAGGGGAGACTTCGTAGAAGAAGCCAAGGTTGTGGGAGCTGCCACACTGAACGACTTGGCTCTCGATGCTGACGCCACTATGTGGTTCTAGTTAAAGCAAAACGTAGACCTGCCCAGGTTCTCCACTCGATACCGAAGGAAGGTATCCACCCAAGTAGACAACTGACCTTTGAAGGGCGGCTCGTGGGCATCTATGGTCAACGGTAAAATTTCTGCTGATTTTAGGTGTTAAAGGTGGGTATACTTTGGGGAGGTTAACTCAGTGGCTAGAGCGCTTGCTTAAAGAGCAAGTACCATAGGTTCTGAATCACTGGCTAAGTGATTAACCCGGCATCTCTTAGATATTCGATTCTGCCGGCGAGATTCTTGTCTTCCATCTTCTCTTCCGTAAAACCTATTACCGTGATTAGCTTTTTGGCTATCTCATCGCAGTAATGGCACTGGCTACATTTCTGGCCACAAGAAGTGACTTTATCAAAAAATTTGAATCCCTCTAGAGTTTTATTGTCCAGATAGGTACCATGATTGATGGCAAACCTGCCTAAACTGCTGGATATTATATCCAGAAGGTCTCCGTCCCAGCTCTCCTCTAGATAGGCTTTGATAGCTCTGACAACCTTGCTAGTTGGTAAGGCTCTACCTACAATCTTAAAGAAGCTGGTTATTTCGCTGTACCTTCTGGTATCCTCCGGTCTTATCCAGCCTGATTTCAAAATATGCGAAGGGTCTTCCCTTATCACCTTGTCGCAATAAGGAACGAATACAAGCTCCCTTCCGGACTTTTTTGATTCATGCGAGATACAATTGAAGTGGAATTTCCGGAAGGGACACTTATACAGACAACCTTCATTGACCATTATCTTTAGTTCCGTGCCCGTTACCCTCTTTATCTCCTTAAGGAGTTCCAGGTTCCGGTTGATACTGACATCAGGCGTTATAACATTAGCCCCAAGCCTGGTATAAATTATAGCTCGCTCAAGGCAGTCTATATCACCGAGTACCGAAGCACAGATTTCTATGTTGGGGAGCCGCTTCCTGACCTCACTTATATATATAGGGTTAGCTATGGTTACCGATTCCACCCCGTGCTTTTTATGAACCAGCTCCAGATAGTCGAGTGTTTTATTCAGGGTGTCGTGTGTATACCATTCGCTTCCTTCGCAGGTTGAATTAATGACCAGATTAACCCGCAAATCCTCCTGGTGTATTCTGTCCACGGTATCCATGAACAGGTCCAAGTCCAGTTTATCCATTACCCTGCCCGAGGCAGAATACTCCTGAGGCCCGGAAAGATAGACCTCGCTGATTCTATTCTCACCGAGCTTCTTTAAATTGAAGATTTTATCTAATGACTTTGCATCCTCGTTGAATGGGACTGAAAATTCAAGAGCGGCCACACAAAATCCCTCCCATAAAATGGGTTCCTCTTAGTTAATACTGATAATAATATTCTTCTTGACATCTATTACTTGATATCTATTAATTGATATCTATTAATGGTATCAGGCTAGCTTCTCCCTGCGATTTTATTACGAAATAGGGCTAGAAATACCAATAAAAATGCAGCGCCGTAAGCCAAATAATAGCCAAGCAGAAGGCCCGTATCAACATCACTAATTTGGGGTTCCCCCAGGTCTATTTTGATGTGTCCCTGAAGGGGCATATCATAGAAATCTCCGGTACGTATAGCGGCAAAAACGAGGGCAACTCCTAAACAAACAAGATAAGAGACGCCAACCAAACCGACCAAGAACTTGGACATATTATACGCTCTACCGAATATTCTTACATGTTTACCCAGAACCCAAGCACCTATCAATAGACCCGCCATAGCCAAACCAAGATACATAAATATAAGTGGAGCGAACCACCCTGGCATTTGCGCCGGTTCTGCAAATATGCCAAATGTTCCCATGTTTACTTCAAGGCCCCAGGGGTGAATCAGAACATTTTGCTTGCCTACTATTTCTGCAATATTAGCAGACCACCAAGGCGTAAAAAACGTCCATGCCATAAAACCGGCGGCGGCAATAACTAATATGCGGAATAACCAAACCCTAGTGTTACCCAAATTACTATCCTCCTTTATTACAGTAACCGCTTCATGCTTATTTTACTACAAGTGGGGGTCGGTTAAAACCCCCACTTGTAGTTATCGCTTTTTGCATCCTGTTGTTAAGAGAGTGCGATGTCTCCTAGCCCTACATCCTTTTCGGTGCTGATATCGTCAATTGTCGCAGTCTTACCGTTAGCCTCTATGGCAAGGGAGTATGTGCCGTCGTCCTTTAAGCCGTTAAACCAGAAATCACCCCAGTGGTTTGTAGTAGCGGTAAAAGTATCACCTTCACCGGTAAGGGTGCAACTGGCTCCGATAGCAACCTCTTCAGTTGCTGGGTCATAAACTGACCCGGCTATAAACTTCTTGGGCAGGTTCTTGTAATGAACCCTGGTAGTAAGACCAAACTCAGGATGCAGTGTCACCGCCCCTGTGAGATCAAGCTCAGAATCTTCGCCGAAACTGATAGCAACACCCTGATGCGGGCAGCCGTCAACACACCTGGGCACCGTCCAGCCGTATTTGTCCAGAAGATGGGCGCAGCCGGTGCATTTCTGGGCTATCTCGAGGTCTTCATTAAAGAATATGGCGTTGTATGGACAGGCATCAACACAATTCATGCACCCTGTACACTTCACCGGGTCAATGATGACCAGTCCATCAGACCGGGTATATATGACACCCTCTATGGGACAGGCAGCGATACAGGGAGCGTCAACGCAGTGCTGGCAGGGGACAAATATATAGCTCATCTTGACCTGTGGAACATTGCCCCTTACATACTCGTTCATCCTGCCCCAGAACTGCCCGGTGTTCGGTTGTGGCTTGGCGTATGGAGTCCAATCGTTGGCGACATGTTCATCTTTGCAGGAAATCTGGCAGCAATAGCAACCATTGCACGCCGTAATGTCTATAACAAAAGCTTTCATTTAGTCCAAACCTCCTTCAACCCAGCCATTGAAACGGGTGCCATAGCCTGGGTCATAATCTCTGGCGAATGCCTCGGGGTATTTTACCCTCAAAGCCTCCATGTCAACCTTTGCAACCTGAACCAGGAAGCCGCTGCATATCTGACCTATGACATTTGTTGACAGGTATCCCCATTTACCAGGTGAACATAACATGTTAATGACACCGCTTCTATCAATCCATTCATCGGGCCCATTGACTATCGGGTCAGTATGGGCGCCATGGTCCTGGTAGCAGTTCCCCGGACTCAGTCTTTCGGTGACATAAGCACCACCAAGAACAGTGCCGTAGTCGTTGGTCATACCAATTATGTCTCCGCTTTTGATGCCCCTCTCGGCAGCGTCCTTGGGGTTTAGCCAGATAGGCTCGTAATTATACCCATCGGGGCCCATGACCTTGCACGTTGGGATTTCCCTTGTCCAGGCGATGTCATCGTGCTCTCCATGGCATCTCCATCTGGGGTGGTTTGAGATAATCATCAGCGGATACATCTCTGCCCTGCTACCCAGCGGGTCTTCATTATGCATCCAGCCTTCTGACTCCGGACCTCCAGTTACCCAGTGGGGAACCGGGTTCCTCTCCTTGTCATCCGGGAAGTTCTCGAGTAACCCTGTAGACTCAAACTCTATTAACCCTGTCGGTGTCTGTAACGGATGGCCTGCAGGATCCTCGTAGAAATCACTCTTACCGGGCGCCCTCTCAAGTCCTGCTTCCCAGTCTGGATTATCTGGGACAACCCAGAATTCTTTCTCCACAAAATCTTCATAGCTCATAATCTTCTCAGACAAATCCTGGCTGTCAAAAGCAATCTTTATCCAGTCCTCAACCGAGTTGCCCTGTGAATATTGCTCAGCCATATTGGTATAACCAAGCCCCTCAAGCTTCTTGGCTACCTCAAGAGAAACCTCGTAGTCCGTCTTGGATTCGCCTATTGGTTGGATAGCCTGCTTTACCATCCAGACACTATTATGATGTCCTCCACCTGACTCTATATCATATTCCTCAAATCTGGTAGTTGTTGGCAGGATTATGTCCGACAACAGTGTTTCGTTCTCCAACCACGGGTGCTCGGTCAAAATGAATTCAATATTCTCCGTCTGGAGGGCTTCAGCAAACCTGAAACCGCCGTTCCAGCAGGTCTGCCAGCAGGGGGTATCAGTCCATACCATATGTATTTCAGTGCCGCCTTCCTCTTCCGGTATGGGATACTGGAAGGGACGGAACTGGTCTGATGCCACCCAGTTGGGTGAGCCGGTGCCCCACCAGTGAATAGGATTATCGACGGTTCCTTCGATCAATGCCTTGGCTATTAGGGTTTCGGGAAGGAACTGGTGAGGGCGGAAGTCATCCCTGGCAACCAGACCCTCCTCAAGGCCGCGGGCGCCAGGTCCCCTATCAAAGCTTATGCGGAATGCGGACCCGGGTAAGCCTCTACCAATGCTGTATTGGTTACGCCCAGGGGATCCTATTCCCTGCATTGCCTCACAGGCCACCAACAGCCTGGTTGCCTCGTGGGCATATGTACCCCTCATCCCGGGACCAAGGCTACCGCCTATAGTTGTTTTCCTTTGATACCAGTTCCTGGCCATCGCTTTGATTGTCCATACCGGGACTTTGCAATAGGGCGAAGCCCATGCTGGCGTCTTGGGAATCCCGTCCTCATCTCCCATAATGTATGCCTTGTACTTATCAAAGCCAACCGTGCCTCTCGCTATGAAGTCTTTATCGTAGGTGTCTTCTGTAAACCAGACATAGGCTATGGCTGCACATAGAGTCCCATCCATACAGGACAATATTGGAATCCATTTGTCGGCATGAATCGCTGCTGCGTAGTTCAGATCGGGGCAGACATATACAAACTCTATGCCTACATCACGGTGCATCCAGAACATTGTACGGGATGTATTCTGCCCGCCAAACGCCCAGGTAGTGGTCTCGGAATCTTTTCCCCAAACAAATATCGTGTCGCAGTTATCTATTATATCCTTAGTCAGGTTGGTGGAGGGGCCGCCGGTACCTCTGGTCTCCCAGCCAATCATATGCTTGCTGCCCCAGTACCAGCCTTCCCAGCTATCCGGAGTCCTTATCTGAAGTGTATAGCTGGACTGTCTGTCGGAGCCTAAAAGTCTCAGAAGCTGGGTCTGGCATCCATGGGGGCCGTGAACACACTTGCCCTCGCCGTGGCCGTCAGCCTGCGCCAGTATGGCAAAATGCCCGTATTTATCCTGTATTCTTTTTATCTCGCTGGCTATTATGGTGGTCGCCGTATCCCAGGAGATTCTCTTGTACTTGCTCTTGCCGCGGTTTTGCGGGTTTACGTTTACGCCACCAGGTTCCCAGTCAACCCTTTGCAGTGGGTACTTGATTCTATTGGCGGAGTAGACACGCTTTTTATAGGCTAAACCATATGGTGCTGGTTGTGTCCTCAGGGGATACTTAAGAACCTTTCCGTTCTTTTCCAGGCTCCACTGGCCCATATGGTCCGCCCCATATCCATAATCTTTATAATGTAGCGGCCTTATCCTGACTATCTTGCCGCCCCTGGTGTCGACATTTACCGGACAACCGTCCCGGCCAAAGCCCATAAAGACACTACCTACTACCTGGGTTACTATCGGTTCTTCTACTACCGGTTCACCTACCGTTGTGGTCGCAGTAACGGTTTTGGTAACTGTAGCCGTAGCACCATCACCCACTGTCGTGGTTACTGTGTCAGTCACTGTGGCCGTGGCACCATCACCTACCGTCTTAGTAACCATTGTTGGTACGGATACAGTCTTGGTTACAGTGGTAACCTCACCGTCACCTTTACCAGCTACCAGGGGATAGGTAATACCGGCACCAATGGCGCCACCGACGACAACAGCACCGGCTCCAACAAGGAAGTCTCGTCTGGAGACTTCACCTCTTTCTTTCTTTTTATCTTCCATATATTCCTCTTTATATTCCTCTTTTATTACTAGATCCTTTACTTTGTCTATGCTTCACTTTCTATTCTTATAGGCATTACCTCCTGTTCCGTAATATATTGACAAGTAATTGATACTCCTCTTTATTAGCAGACCCTGCCGCCAAATATGGTTACGGCCATAACTTACCAAAGTGGAAATTCAACGGGCTTCTATATCTTACTAAGCTATTAGTTGACAAACCCCGGCACCTCACACACCCCAGAAAGGCTTTCTCTGCCAGTTGATTTCTCCTTTATGTCCTCCATAAACTGGTAAATTCCAGGCGAAAACCATATTAACATTGGCTTGGGGCTCTATTCCTGTCCAGCTTATCTCTTGTACTTTTCCAGATAGCTATAGTCGTAGTTTTGTTATCTCCGTTGTTTCTCAGCTCCCGCATATTAATCAAACCTTGAATATCACCTTACCTGGTTACCATTTATAAGGAGGCTGATATCTTTAGATGTATGTTTAAGTTCATAAAATGTGCGCTCACTTTCATCAGGAATTATAATACTGCATATATGGCATGTCAATGCTTTTTCGGGTTTTTGTCGCCTATGAAGATAAAATAGGCGTTATCATAGATTCGCAAGCACTCAAGGAGTGGACGATGTCAATAACCTCCTGAGACAGCTTCAGAAGGTTCATTATCTGTATAACTCTTGCTGCCAGAGTGCTCGAAGGCTCCATTGTTGTAGGTATTATCAATACCAGAAGGGCAGCCTATCGCCATGATAAGGCAAGCAAGGGATGTAATAGATGTAATAAGAGAAAGGGTCAAGGCCTTGATTGACCAGCCTTGATAACCAGCAAAGTTTATACAGTTTTAACCAACTCTTAAATCTGACTTAAACATCGCCTGCTAAGACGGAGGGAAAGATGTAACGAGGTGAGATATGAAAAGAAAAACCCTAGCTCTAATTGCCCATGACACCAAGAAAGACGATATGGTCAGTCTGGTGAAGGCTAACCGGGATAAGCCGGCTAATTTCGAGCTTGCGGCTACCGGTGGTACCGGCCAGATGGTAAAAAGGGGCAACCGGTCTGGCGGTGACCCTTATGCAGAGCGGGGTAGTAAAAGCGGTAATATTCTTGTGTGACCCGCTGACAGCCCAACCCACAAGCCCGATATGACAGCACTGCTACGGGTCTGCAACGTCAATAATGTACCGCTGGCGACCAACCTGGCCACCGCCGAGGCAGTCCTAGACTGTTTTTCAAGCGACCCGACACCCTGGATGAGCCACAGCTTAAAGCCAAGCTGGATAGCACCTTAGCCATAACCCACTGGTATCGTGTAGTAATTTTAAAGACTCTTATGTCGTCGGTAAGACGGCGCCTTCAGGCACCTGGGAGGCAGTAACACAGAGATAACAAATATAGAGATCAGACCGCTCTTAAACAGCCGATTACCGGCTATAGTTTATAAAAAATATACACAGGTTGGATATCCAACCTGTGTATATTTCTCAAACCTGTTACAGAACTATCTGTTGTCTCTTACTTTGCGAAAGCAATCGCTACAGTAGACCGGCTTGTCCCCGCGAGGTTCAAAGGGTACTTCGGTATCCTTGCCGCACTCGGCGCATACCGTCGGAAACATCTGTCGCCTGGCACCGTAGCCACTGTTCCCGTAACGCTCTGTCTTCTTTGCCTGGCGACACGGCATACAGCGCTTCGGCTCATTGGTATAGCCTTTAGACTGGAAAAACTCTTGCTCTTCAGCGCTGAAGGTGAAAGTGACGCCACAATCGGAACACTGGATCGACTTGTCCTGAAAGCTCATTGAATGACCTCCTTTTTCTATTAGTTGGTAAGCATCTTGGTCATCCAATACTCAGGAAAAAACAAGAGTGCTATCCTGTATGAACCTGGGTGCGTTATATTTATAGTACTAATGACCGAATCCAAAACCACCATGCATAGCATATCCTAAATAGTTATATCTTGTCAATAGAGGCTGCTCTTTACCGGGAAGGGCGGTAGGGGGACTATTCCTGTCTGCTGAATGACCATACTGAAAGAACAAGCAACACGACGCCAAAGGCAGTCACAATCAATACATCCTCCAGCACTGTCATCGTGTGCCCGAAGACCGTTACCCCAAGGGTAACCGCACCCTCGGCTCCCAGGAACAGTTGGCGGATGGCATCGACGCCATAGGTTAAGGGATTTGCCTTGGAGACGACCTCCATCCAGACAGGTACATTGTTAACCGGGTAGAATATCCCGGACATGAATATCAAAGGCATTATGATGAGCTGTATCACCACCTGAAATCCCTGCTGGGACTTCATGCGTGAAGCCACCAGCAACCCCATACCGGAAAGAGATAAAGACACGATAATTATTACCAGCACCAGCTCCAGGACCATTACTATGTTGATTGAAACACCGAGTATCGGCGCCAGGATAAGCATAACAACGCCCTGCAAAACAGCCACCGCGGCACCACCCACCGCCTTACCCAGCACAATCCCGCTCCGCCCGAGCGGGGATACCAGTATCTCCTTCAGGAAGCCAAACTCGCGGTCCCAGACTATAGATATGCCGGACATCATGGAACTCATAAGCACGGTCATGGCAATGATGCCGGGGTACATAAACTGTATGTAGTTGACACCGGGTGTCATCGCCCCTATTATCTCGCCAAAGCCGGCACCGAAGATAACCAGGAATATCAACGGCATGGCGAAGGAGGAAAACAGACGGGAGCGCTCCTGAACAAAGCGGAGCAGTTCCCGATAGGCAACGACCCATACTCCTCTGAACACATCTGCCATGGCCTGTCTTAATGCCCCCTCACTGCCATCTGTTTCAACTGGTCCTTAAAACTCACCTCTTCATCACGAATGGCACGCCCGGTCAGCTTCAAAAAGACATCATCGAGGGTGGGACGGCGAATACTTATCGATATAAGGCGGTTATGAAAGCCCCTCATCAGCTTAACCAGGAACTTATCTCCCTGAGGAACACTGAAAACTATGTTATCCCTTTCGATGATGGGCTCCAGGTTATACTTCTCTTTCAATTCAACGGCGGCGGCGCCATTGTCCTCGGCTTTTAGGGTAACCAGGTCGCCACCCACCATATCCTTTAGATTATCCGGCGTATCCAGCGCCACGATACGCCCCCGGTCGATAATGGTTATGCGGTTGCAGTTCTCTGCCTCATCCATATAGTGGGTAGTCAAAAATATTGTCAGGTTATGTTTCTTGCGTAGTTCCTGAATATAGTCCCAGATATGGCGGCGGTTCTGCGGGTCCAGGCCCAGCGTCGGCTCATCCAGAAAGAGCACTCGCGGGTTATGCAACAGCCCCCGGGCCATTTCCAGCCGCCGCTTCATCCCCCCGGAAAAGGTACTCACCTTGCTCTTGCGTCGCTCGGATAGCTCCACCAGCTCCAAGAGTTCATCTATACGCTTCTCCCTTTCCTCCCTGGGGACCTTATAGGCATAGGCATGGAAGCGCAGGTTCTGCTCCGCAGTCAGATACCCATCCAGGGTAGGCTCCTGAAAGACGAGACCGATAGAGCGGCGAACATCAGCACGCTGTTTCACCACATCATACCCGTTGACCCTGGCACTGCCTTCGGTAGGCGTTAACAGGGTACAGAGCATATTGATTGTGGTCGTCTTGCCAGCCCCGTTGGGACCCAGAAAACCGAATATTTCTCCTTCCTTCACGGTAAAGGAGACCCTATCAACAGCCACCAGCGAGCCAAACCTTTTCGATATCTCTTCAACCTCTATAATGTCCATCTACACCTTCATTTTATGTCAAGCCTGCTTAGCAGTATAGTATAACCCCCGATTGACAGGCTCCCGCACTAAATATCTGTCAATCGCTTTCCCGGGTCGGCTCGGCCTCGGTCTTCAGCATTTCTTCAAAACGGGTCATAGTGCCTATGGCTTTGTTCAGAAAGCTGGCAAACGCCTCCGCCTTGATAATCATTATGCCGCCTTTGTTATGGGTACCGAAGACGAGCAGTTTGGTGGCTGGGGTGAGGTTCAGGTCACGGCGTGCCTCGGCGGGAATGACTACCTGCCCCCTTTCACCGACCGTTGTCGCACCATAGAACTTGGGCACCATATGTTCTTCTAATTCAATGTCCATCACATCTTTCCTGCCACAGATAGCTAGTACGATTATTATAATATATCATACTTTTCATACCCTGTCAAGATCTCATTATAGAACGGGCACTCTTGCCTCTGTTGCCGGTTTCTCAAGCTTTCCAGTCATGCACTTTTCCACAAATATTTCAGTGCTATATAATGCCCCGAGCACCATTGTGCCAAATGGGCAAGATAATGGTGTAGCTAATACAAATGGTAATAACTAAGAGGAGAGCTGCATTATGAACTTCAATCAACTGCCCTGGGGGGCTTTATGCTTCTACTACAGGTCGGCTGGTGACCACAAATATGGCAAGATTATGAGGAACACCTCTTTTCTCTCCAGGTTCAGAGAAACGCCATCCGATATTAGCGTTACCGAGTTTGAAGAGAATGTTATTTTAGGTCACGTGAATATTGAAAACTATGATCTGCTCATCGGGCACAACCTGGCGGGGAGAGTCTTGGCTAGGATAATCGAACTGCAGCCAGATATATCAGACCTTAAAGATGTCAGCCTGCTTGATTTCGACTTTTCCGACAGCGATATAGTTGAGAAAATAAAAAGCCTATACGGGGGGGCTCTACTCAGTCCGTGGCTTGTGGCTTACCGGCGTATCAAAGATATCACATCTTCTGAATGATAAACTATTAGTTCTGCAGAACCTGGATATTTTTAGCCACTTCAAACTTCTTGAAGGCAACACCAGCCTGATTCAGTGGCTAAAAATCACACAAAAAACATGCAGGAAGTAACAGAGGACTTTCACAAACAGGGATACTCGGGTTCGCCTGAGGAGTTCCTTTCCGATAATTCGGGTTATACCAAATACGGTTACCAGAAATCACTGGTCAAATTCCTGGACGAATACTTCTGGCTTCGTTTTGGAGACAACCTGCCAGTCCCGCCTGTATGGGCTCCCCCCTCATATTATTGAAGAAGACTGAAACACAGCCGCCCTAACGCCGGGATTGCCGGAATATAGCAAGCCCGGGCGTTTCAAGCAATGCTTCTGGCGATGCTCTTCAAAAGAGAAAGGATGATGATTACAGCGCGCTGTACCTCTAACGGTTCCTGTGCCAGCATGCCGGCGACTACGGGATCCAACCGCCCGGCATTATTCCCCGAGCCTGCCACTGAATCCACTGCCAGCCTGGGAGACAGATAACCGGCCAAGACGAATATCTCATCCGCTCCAAACCGCAGGGGCTTGGCGATTCTACTAAGAATGCGGGCTGACGGGAAGCGCTCCCCCCTCTCTATGCGGCCCAGGTGAGACGGGGAAACCCCGGAGCTGGCGGCGAGCTCACACTGAGTCAATGCCACCGCCAGCCTCCTCTGCTTGATGATTTTACCCAGGTCTTTGCCATTGCTGTCATGAATCGTTTCCATCTTTTTTTCTCCCCTATTAAAGCCGCCTCTATCGATTCTCGTATCCCGAGACGGCAGGTCTGTTAATCCCCTTCCCAAATTTTGAACATCGGCAACTCCTCGAACTGCTCCAGCACGAATTTAGGAGCGCCGTAATCATAGGTATATCTCATCCCCAGGAGTATCCCCGTAAGCAGGGCTACCGAACCAAACCGGATAATGTTGTCCTCGGTTTCCGTTGTTTTTATCTTCACAGCCAGCTCGTTAAACAGGCTGACATCTATGCAGAAGTCCATCAACACGTTTAGCTCAACCCCCGGTTGTAGGCGGCGAAGCCTATCCTTAACCTCTTCTATGTTGCCGATTACTTCATTCTTCATCCCCGACTCCTTTATAGTTTCGTTCCACCACTGCCCCTATTCCGGTTGCCACAGTTTCCTATCCCGCCTGTACCTTAAAACCTTCCCAACCAGTAGTCCTCCAAGATATGCGCCGCAACCGCAAAGCACAACGCCACTAGCAATGAGAAGCGGCGTATGAAGGAAACGCGCAGGTAAGCCGAGCAGGTAACCAATAGCGTGGTCGATGTCAACCAGTACACCAACAATCCCATAACAGCCGAAAGCAAGAAGTGCATGCCAGTGCTGTAGATTACGTGACCAATGCCTGCTTCCGAGATGTAATCGAATATCCTCAGCATCCTTAGTACCCTCTAACACCGTATCTGTCCCTATCTTCACTGCTATATATTCCATTTCTGCTGTCTTTTACTTCGGTACCTGAATCATCATTCTTACCAGTACCAGCCTCTTCCGCCCCTACTCTCAGTGCAAGCTTATCCGAGCACCCTTTGCATATAGTGTGAGAAACACCATCGACACCCCCACCGTCTTTCTCTCCTGTTTCCCTGCCACACCAGGCACATACAATCTTCACTCCTGCCTCCTGAATACCCCGAATACAAGATTTTAGATTTCTCCCTCAATCTTAGTGCGCCGGTATTTATTGCCCATAAAATTGTTGTTTAAATTTCATTAAAAATAAGAGTGTCGAAGGAGAAGCCGTTCCGCCCGCCAATAAATAATAAATAAGGTTTACTACTTGACTTTTGTCATTTTTTACTATATATATAAGATGACATCTGTCTCTTTTATTGATTTATAAATACATTTGTCACCTGTTATTTTAAGGAGGGCTGGTATTTTACAGGCGAGGTTTGACTGATATGCGAGATAAGGTCAGGGATAGCGAAGCCCTGTCTCTCAACCTGCTTCTCGATAAGGTGTATCAGGACAGCGGGTATGATTTTCGGGGGTATAAGTGCGGGACGGTAACGCGCCGTTTGCAGAGGAGACTGCGCTCAACGGGGACCAATACATATCAGGAATACATGAGCTTCCTGGACACCTGCCCCGAAGAGTATGAGAGCCTCACCGAAGACCTCACCATAAAGGTAAGCAGCTTCTTCAGGAATGGACTTTCCTTTCAGCAAATAGCCAGGCTGGTATTACCCGAGCTGGTAGCCGATAAAAGGGCACAAAGGCAAAGATATACAAAAAGAGCGGGAGGACACCCTAGGAGGTAAGCAATAAGTAAGCAATTGGTTGGAGCTGAAATTGAGCAGTCTGAGCTGAAACGGAGGACGCGTCTCCTCAACAGCCTGATATGGCTCCTTATGGGGACGTTGGGGATATTCTTGGTTTATGTCCTTGCCTTGGGGCTACAATCGTTGACCTCCGGTCTTATTGCTCTTATCAGCGCGCTGCTCGTCTCTGGCATAGGCTACTGGCTCGCTCGCTCTGGCAGATTCTACGCGGCGGTGTACCTTTTCCTGAGTAGCTTCGTCATTTTGCTAGTAGTTTTAGTATTTCTGGGTGGGAGTACTTCCTTTACTGTCTTTGGGGAAGCGGGTCTTGGGTGGGGAATAATGGTAATAGCTATAGCGGTCTCGTTTTTACTAGCCTGTATGTCATGGCTCTTCGGAGAAAGTGTAAACAATGCCTTTTCCGCATTAAGACAGCGTTCCGAGGAACTTCAAGCCAGCCATAAGGAGCTGGAGTCGGCCAACGAGGAATTAAGAGAGACACAGGAGCAGCTAATTCGCTCGGAGAAGCTGGCGGCTATCGGACAACTGGCCAGTGGAGTCGGTCACGAGCTGCGTAATCCCCTCGGGGCAATCAAGAACGCCGTTTTCTATGTGCGTAGAAGGCTAGCCAAGACTGACCTGCCGACTGCAGAACCGCGGGTGCTAGAATTTCTTGATATTATGGACGGGGAGGTTGATGCTGCTAACAAGGTAATAACCGACCTCCTCGGTTTCTCCCGAGTGGCTAAACCGACTGTCTCGCCAGTGAGCATAGCCGGCGTAATCGAAGACACCCTCGGGCATAACCCGCTACCGGAGAACATAAAACTGATCATGGATATAGATAACAACCTGCCTATGGTAATGGTGGATGCTGACCAGATTCGGCAGGTCTTCGCCAATATCATCATCAACGCCCAGCAAGCGATGCCCGACAGTGGACAATTGACCATCAGGGCTAAAAGCAAGGGAAGGTTTGTCAATGTAGAGTTTGCCGACAACGGCTGTGGTATCCCAGCGGCAAGCATAAAGAAGATCTTCGACCCCCTTTTTACCACCAAAGCCAAGGGTATCGGCCTCGGGCTATCGGTCTGTAAAAGCATACTGGAAAGGCACAGCGGAGACATCCTGGTAGAGAGCGAGGCAGGGCGAGGCACTACATTTTCTGTGTTCCTGCCCACCCAGGAGGTGGGACAGGGTACCACCTTTACCGTGTCCCTGCCCAACTGATAAATGGTTATGAAGTTACCAGCATATGCCAAAAAAGGAGGAAACAATGAAAACCAACATCCTGGTAGTTGACGACCTTAGAAATAGTCGGCTGACTTTAGGTGGCATACTGGAGGATGAGGGGCACAACGTAGTCCTCGCCGAGAATGGCTACCAAGCTATCGAGGCGGCTAAGCAGGTTCCTTTCGACCTCATCTTCACGGATATAAAGATGCCCGGCATCAATGGCGCACAGACCTTCCGTGAGGTTAAAAAGATAAACCCGCAGGCGGCGGTCATAATGATGACCGCCTATTCCGTTGAAGACCTCGTCCGGGAGGCCCTGGAGGAGGGCGCCTATGCCGTCGTCTACAAGCCGTTCGATATTGAGAACATCGTAAGCATCATTGATGCCGCCTTGCACAAGACCCTGATTCTGGTGGTAGATGACTACTTCGCCGACCGTGAAACCCTCAAGTCCATCCTGGAAGAAAAGGGCTACCACGTGGTTACCGCCGAAACCGGCGCCCAGGCGCTGTCCCTGGTCAAAGAAAGCCACTTTGACATCATATTTCTAGATGTCAGGCTGCCCGATATAGATGGAGCGCAGATCTTCGAGCAGGTGAAAGCCATCGACCCAGAAGTAGCCGTAATCATGATGACCGGCTACTCCGAGGAAGAACTGATAAAGAAATCTATATGCCGGGGAGCCTATACCTGCATCTATAAACCTTTTAACATAGAAAAAATACTGGCACTGGTGGGCGAGATTTCCAGTAATGGAGTAAGCGGCATATGTCCTCACCGATAAATATCCTGGTAACCGATGATAACGCGGCAACGCTGAAGACCCTGTCAGCCGGGCTAGAGGATATTGGTTATCGGGTAACCACCGCCGCCATCGGTAAGGAAGCCCTGGAACTAATCAAGGAAAAGCCCTTCAGTATACTCATCACCGATATAAAGCTGCCCGATATCAGCGGGCTGGAAATACTGGAAGCGGCCAAGGAAATCAACCCGGAGACGGCAGTGATTATGATAACCGGTCATGCCAGCATTGAAACAGCGGTGGACGCTATAAACGAGGGGGCATACGCCTATATCCTCAAGCCGGTGGCGATGACCGAGCTGGAGACCATCCTCAACAATGCCCTGAGAGAGCAGAGATTGCTGATCGAGAACCGTGAGCTGGTGGAGAGCCTGCAGCAATCTAATAAAAGGCTGGAGGAAGCCAACCGGGCGCTGGAACAGGTAAGCCAAACCAAGTCTGACTTTATGGCTAAAATGAGCCACGAGCTACGCACCCCCTTAAACTCTATTATCGGCTTCTCGGAGGTGCTGCTGGATAACAAGATGGCACCCGGGGACAAGGCAACCCACGACGAGTTTCTCCATTACATCCATATCTCTACCAAGCACCTCCTCAACCTAATCGACGGTATACTCGACCTGTCCAAGGTAGAGTCGGGCAAGATAGCCCTTGAACCCGGTGATTTTGACCTGGCGCTACTCGTTGAGGATGTCAAGATGACCGTCCTGCCGATGTTGATGGCAAAAAAACAGACGCTGGAAATAGAAATCGGTGACGGCATCCCCCCTGTCTTCGCCGATGAGTCCAAGATGAGACAGATATTTCTGAACCTTATCTCCAACGCCCATAAATTCACCCCGGAGGGGGGCAAGATAAGGGTAGCCTGCAAAATGGAAAATCCTCATCTACTACACTGCTCCGTCATTGATAATGGTATCGGCATAAGCCCCCAAGACCACCAGAGAATATTCGAGGAGTTCGGGCAGGCGGAGGGGAATACCAGCACCAAGGGTCAGGGAGCCGGGCTCGGTCTGTCAATAGCCAGGAGGCTGGTCGAGCTTCACGGCGGTAATATCTGGCTGGCGAGCGAGGTCGGCTGTGGCAGCAACTTCACCTTCTCCATTCCCATCACCAGGAAGGAGAATAACTAGATGTCCGGCAAGAGGATACTGATTGTAGAAGACGACTTTATGAACATGAGGCTGACCCAGCATATCCTGGAGGCAGAGGGGTACAACGTTCTCAAGACAACCACCGCCCGGGAGGCAATAAGGCAGATTAAGGCAACACCCCCCGACCTTATCCTGATGGATATGCATCTGCCGGATATGAACGGTATGACGGCGGTCAGGATAATCAGGGAGAGCACCGGTACCAGAGATACCACCATCCTGGCGCTGACCGCCTGCGCCATGAAAGGCGACCGGGAAAAGATACTGCGAATGGGGTGTGACGGGTACATCTCCAAGCCCATCAGCGTCCGCAGTTTTATTAATACCTTAAGGAAATTTCTCAATCCGGAAGAGTGTTAAAATGAAAAAGGTGCTTGTTATCGACGACGACACACTGCTGGTCAGGCTTATCGAGCACAACCTGAGCCAGATTGAGGTACAGGTAATCAAAGCCTATAGCGGTTATGAAGGCATTACGCTGGTCCGCAGTCAACAGCCTGACCTGGTCATCCTGGATATCGTTCTGCCTGATATAGACGGGTGGGAGGTATTGCAACGCATCCGTCAGATATCAAAGGTACCCATACTCATGCTGACGATAAAGGAAAACGAGGAAGATATAGTGCGGTCACTGGACCAGGGCGCCGATGACTACTGCACCAAGCCGGTGGGGATGAAGGAGCTTGCCTCCCGGGTGCAGGCTATCTTCCGCCGTGCCGAGCTGTACCGAGTGCAGAACCAGACGGAGTTCGCCGATAACTACCTCAAGATTAGTCTGGCTGAACAAAGGGTCTTCAAGAACGATGAAGAAGTCAGGCTGACGCCTATGGAATTCAATCTACTCCACCACCTGCTAACCAGAGCCGGCCATTTCGTCAAGCCGAGGGAAATCCTGGGGCAGGTGTGGGGAGCGGAGTATGTCGACGATGTAGACCTGTTGCGTACCTGCATCTGGCAACTACGCCGCAAGCTAGAGCCCAACCCTTCCAAACCCAGTTACATCATCAATCGTCCCGGCTTCGGCTATGAGTTCAACAGGAGAGCCCCCAGAGAGAACTGAATACCAGGCAGCCTACCCAGGATAAATGTCACCTGGTAGACAGGTGACATTTATACATTTCTTATGCCAGTTTTATACTTATCTTATCCTGATTTTATGAGTTCTTAATTCCACAGGTGCTATTCTATAGCCATATCAAATAAGGCAGTGGTATCAGCTATAACCCGATAATACCCCGGCCGGTAAAAACAGGAGGAGTGAAATGGAAAAGAAGAAGGTACTTGTTGCGGATGATGAGATGTACATCGGACAGCTCATCAAGAAAGCCCTGGGCAACGACTACAACGTTATCCTTGCTAGCAACGGGGAGGAGGCGCTAAACATCACCCGTACCGAACACCCCGACCTGGTGCTAATGGATATTCTGATGCCCAAGCTGGACGGATATACCGCCTGCTACCAGATTAAGAATGACCCAGCCACCAAAACGATACCGGTAATCATGCTCACCGGTATAGGCTACGACCTCAACAAGAAGCTAGCCGAAGGGATGGGCGCTGATGGATACATAACAAAACCATTTAATCCCAACGAGCTTCTGAATACGGTTAAACGACACGAGACAGCCCTATACCCGGTCGGCGCCTGACCCAGGCTAAAACAAAACTCCACAGCAGTCGGACTCCGGTCAATAGTCAAAGGACAGTTCTGGTACTGAGGAGGAAACAGAAATGAAAAATTTGGTTGGATATACACAGACGAAGCGGGTGGAGGAAGTACTTGAGGGGTCTGAAGAAAAATATAGAAGCCTGATAAATAACGTTAGGTTAGGAATATTTAGAAGCACACCAGGAAGCAGGGGAAGGTTCTTGGAAGTAAATCCAGCTATGGAGGAGATTACCGGCTACTCTAGGGAAGAGTTGCTGCAGATGGACGTTTCCAGCTTGTATGTAAAGCCAGAAGAAAGGGTAGCAGTTCTTGAGAAAATGGCTTTAACTAATGGAAGGACAACTATGGAATTAAACTACAGGAAAAAGGATGGAACCAGGATAGTTGTATCTGATACAAAAGTTCCGGTGAGGGATAGTACGGGCAAAATCATTTACTTTGATGGCATACTGGAAGATATCACCGAGCGCAAGAAGTCAGAGGATTCTTTACGACAAGCACATGACTACATTGACAGAATCCTAAACAGCATGTATGAAGCTGTTATGGTAATGGAC
>SDBU01003901.1_pt1 | contig 18702 bp, 11 predicted proteins | sample 2277071 | NCBI WGS metagenome assembly SDBU01 (sample SAMN10397929, study PRJNA504765) | marine sediment metagenome | isolation source: marine sediment core GS08_GC12, 126 cmbsf | place: Arctic Ocean: Gakkel Ridge, Loki's castle | collected 2008 | reverse complement strand
TCTGTTGGGTGTCGGATAAACAAGAGAAAGAAAAATCCGCACACTTATCAACGACTGTTAGCTCTTGATGATAGCTCTTAAGTTGATACACATGGGGGATATGTAACCCCCCCCCCTTAAAGGGCTCTTCTTAACAGGTGTCAGAGTGTTGCATCTTTGGCCATATCTGTAATGTCCGCGAAGTAAGGGTCAAGCATCCTGTATGACCTCAATTATTTCCGCGGCGATCTCTTCCACTGTGTGGGTGCTCGTACTTCGCGCAAGTTTATCTGCCAACGAGGGACTGTATTCGATTAATTCCTTTTTGGTGATGTCGTGCCAAATTGGTAGAAGCACCTGTTCACCAGTCACGGCACGCGTAACTAATCCATCAAGCTCATAGTTTGGCCAGCCCTTTCCAAAGAAGGAACGGGAAAAGACAACAACGCCGAACTTACTCTTAGCCAATCCTGTGTCAATCTTGCGACGCAGACTATCACCTATCCTCAGTTCAAACTCATCGTACCAGACATTGAGCCCACCATCTCTTAACTCATTTGCCAAGGGACGTACAACTGCATCTTTGTCTTCACTTGCATGTGAGATGAAGACGTCGTACTCACGTGTAGATGCCGCATCATCAGAAAGTGAGCCAGGTGGTGTATTCTGCACCAGAGATGGAATAGAAGACAATGGCGCCTCATTGATTTGGGGCAGCAAGTGAGGGGCAGGCAGAACGGTTACAGATGCTCGAGCTCTCCCAGCATATCCACCAAGGTCAATCGCGACATGCCAATGTCCAGAGCGAGGGATGGGAATACGAACAGGAGATTTTCTGGCTTGACCACCGTAACACTGATGACGGCGACCTGAGCGATATTTCTGAAAATTGAGACTGTCCATTAGCCGGACGTTTGCTGCGTTGCCTGAGAGATTGACCTGCACGATCTCGCCAGCTTTACGATACCCTAGATTATAATGTCGGAAATTCATAGGAAATTCTCCCCGATTTATGTCCATCCAGAACAGAGAAACGTCCTGTAAATAACTCGCTTATTGGGCTTCTCCAGCCAACCCCACTCCCCCAAACCACTCAATAGCCTGATACACCCGCTGACAGAACAGCGGAAACGCATCTAGATTGCCCTTGATTATTTGTCTCGGAACCTCGCCGTCACGGGGATGGGGCGTCAATCTACTTATGTCGCTAACTATGGATGAAATTGCAGTTTCTCCAGCAAAGCGCCCAGTGTATCAAGGCTTCGTGTAAATTCACCCCGCTGACCCTCTGTCAAAAGCCTGGCGTTGGCATTTGCGACGCGCAATGCTGCTAGAGATCTATGCTGACAATATGATTTATCTGCTTGCTCTCTACTGATCTTTGAAGGTAGTTGACTGCAATATCTATTCTTATAGGCATTCTCCAGTTCCGCATTACCTGAGCAACCCTCGGTAAAGGAAGCAATATCATACCAACGAGGACGCAATGCAGCATAAACCCAATCAACTGGATGGCACTTCAGCGAGGCTTCTTGAGGAACAAACACAAGATTATCAGGTTTGTAATCACCATGGCTTAAGACAAAATCTCGTTCATTGGGATCTATTATATCAGGAAACATGACACCACGATTCTGGTCCATCTCCCGGATCTGCTCAAGCCAGAGGTCGGCACTATCCCCAAATCCCTCTCTATGGTTCCCTATGGCAGTCTCTATATTTCTCAGGAAATCAGAAAATTCCTGCTGTCCTAACCATTCTCTTTTGAGGTGAGTTCTTAACACGGCTCTTGTGACATCGGCGCTCTGAATCAAGACCAGGTGATCAACCGCTAGTAGCAATCTCTCAACATCATCTTTGCTGGTAGTTTTGCCATCGATCCATTCGATCACTAGGAAGTTCTGTGTAGCATCATAGAGTTTTGGCGAGTTGATTACTGATCGAAGATCTTTCAGAACTCCGACTTTATTTGCCTCACGCTTGATTTCTCCAGGTACCAAATGCCACTTGACGAATACGTTCTCTGTATTACGTCGTGTAGGAATCCCCACTTTAGCGCCAAAGTTTTCAGTACGATCTGAAACGAATTCTATGACATAGCCTTTTGAACTACACAACTCCTGTATTTCGTGCATAGTTGCTGACTTATTATCATTGCCATCCAAGCGTTCCAGCAATTTCATAAATCTTCTGATATTGGACCCAGAAATCAGCGACAACATAAATGATCACCCTCATAGCGTTAATCTATTCTAAATTTGTCTGACACCGCACTCCCGCCGCATGAAAGACAGAGAGCCGTATTCCTCCAGGTGGTCCAGCTTCAGCTTCGACAGCTTCAGCGAATCACGGCCCTGCAGGATCTTCAGAAGTCCGCTACGACCTACCTGGCCATCGGTCTGCTCCGCACAGCGGAGGATTGTGAATAGGGCTCTGTCATTCATAATTTTTGATCCACTCTTTGAGCCAGTCCTCGAACTTCTCTTCGCGGAGCTCGAAGCTCCGTCTTTTGAAATGTGTGGCGATAAAGTTTTGATACCGTTGATGAGCTTCTTTGTCTGGATTTACTACAATGATTTGCTGTAGAGATCCATTTTCCGCCACTCCCAGAGCTAATAAATATTTGAAGAAGCTGTCTGTGTCTGGTAAGGAGTATCCGATTATGATCAGCCTCGCTGCTTCCTTTATCTCTTGGTAGGCTGCGGTCCATACAGGCGTAAGTTCCGCCCCGTACCCGGCCTTGTTCCAAGTAGGTGGTACTATAAACGGTTCTACAGTATCTTTCTGACATGTTGGGCAGTTGTTGGGGAATTTACTAGTAGGTCTCATTAACCAATATTCACTGGCAGTTTGATAGCCGATACCACTCATAGAGTCATAGATCGATTTGCCCACAAACTCATTTCCACACCCGGAGCACATCCCCCAATTGATAGAGCCATGCAGTTTTATCACCTTAACACATGCGGGACCATCCGCTCCATTTTTCGTCCATGGCTCCCCGTACGTAAATGCCCTCGGATTTCGAACTGTCGGACCTATAGCTGATTCAATGGCTTGCTCGCAGACCGTATCGTAATTCAAGGTAATAATCGAGTCGCGCGATACCTTGTAAGTAGTACCTTTGTGATCGTGATCTTGCATTCTTTTGGCAAGCCAGTTTGCCAAGGAAACATGAGTAGAACTTCCTAGCGGCTTATTACTGTCTAGATCTATAGATACCTCTCGCACTTCTATAGATTCCTCAAGAGTACGACAGACTACTTTTTTCAGAGCTGATCTAATATCGCTGGCCTCCGCATTTCCCAATAGATCTGACATATCAACCAGACTGAAAAGATCCTCAATGTTCCCAAGATCTATATCCAGCGTTCTAAGCACCGATGACATACTATTTTGCCATTCAAAGACCCTACTGAAGACACTCATATCGCCCGCCCTTGCTTGCAGGGCAGGCCTCCCTGATGCCCCAAATTGCCAAATGTCATAGATCTCCCGAGCTTTCATAATGAAATCACTTAGCATAGGCGCTCCTGCCGTCTTCGAAGCGCCAGCACCAAGAATGAATACGTTCTTGTCGTGTGACATTATTCTCCCTCCCGCTTCTTCCTAAACACCCTCCGATACCACGGCTCGCTTTTATATTCAAGAAGCCGCTGCGACTGCTCCATCTGCCGAGTGAGCTGCATAATCACCGTATCCGACCGATCCCGCGCTGTTTCGAACTCCTGGGTCCGCTCTTTCAGGTAGGCGTTTTCCTCTTTCAGCCGGTCAACCACCTGGTCATCTGACTGAAACTCGACCTTTTCAGAAGTTCCTTATACACGTTATCTACGCTGCATCTAAATTGTATTTTATCTATAAAATGTATGGTTTCCTCGCTTTTTATATGCCCAACCCTTAATAAAGGGGACCCTTTATTAAGATTCTGAATACAGATCATTGGTTGCCACATACTCGCCACCTACACTAGGAGAGCATTTCAAAGCAGGGGCTGGATGATTTTTGTGAGTGCGGATTAGCTACCAAATGACTTGTGCTGCAACTTCGCGCTTCCTTGTCACACACGGCTAGTTCCCGGTTTGAAATGCTCTCCTCAGGGATTGATTCATTTATCCCAGTCATGATCCAAAGTTAGTACTGTCTTTATTCTCCATAACTGCTACTTCAGGTGTACGCGGAAGCCCTTGCCGCTGCAAATAAAGGGGAAAGCAAAGACCGTGCAATAGATCGCGCTTTGCATCTATCATAGTGACTGTGGACATTTACAACCATTTCTGTATGCAGTTTTTGCTTTTTCTGAACCAGAGCTACACCGTCAGAAATTGCCTATAATACTTGCGTACAATCCGAATTATATGCTACTTTTGCCCCAGGATTTCTGGGTTGTGAGCATCAGAATCGGCGTTTATCTCACAAAAACATGGCATATAATACTCAGAAGTGCATTGAAGCGGCAGAATTGAGATGAAAAACGCCAAGATCTTGTTCCTCCATATCCGAAAATGGAGCTTCAGTATTATACGCAACTATTCTACCCGTCGTGGTAGCATTCTGGAGGCCAATTTTCGGTCAGAAATATGCTGCAAACACAGACCACATAGAGCTTTACCCTTAAGCGCGATCTATTGCACGATCTTTACATTGGGCTTAAAATACAAAAAGGGAAGTTTTTACGGGCCAAAAACATCGCTGTCGCATCATATCGCAGCTTCCCTCCCGCTACCCCTATAAGAATACCTCGCATAAACCCAAAACGCAAGCAACCTACCGGAAATATTTCCTTATTTGAGTAGAACCATGCGCCGCGTTTGCTGATACTCTCCTGCCCTCAACACAGCGAAATAGACGCCACTAGCCATCGTTTCACCTGTCTCGTTGCGGCCATCCCAATAGGCAGCAGTTGACTGTGTTAGATACGTCCCTGCAGACTTATAGCCTAAGTCCAGATTCCTGGTCACCTTACCTGTGACGTCATAGATCGTGATAGCAACATTCGACGCTTCATTGAGTTGATAGGGCATCCATGTTTCGGGATTAAATGGATTGGGGTAGTTCTGAAGTAATTTGCTGTGCTTTGGGAAAATCGGCACAGTTGATCGTCCATACATCTCTGTCACATTTATAGGAAATGCATCGTTTCGGTAAAGCTTCGCCGTCTGAAGCATTGGTTGTGAAGTAGAATCAGCAAGTATCTGGAATTTCACATTGGCGATAGTGTTGCTTCGTAGTCCATGAATACCTGCAAATGCTATACGCACTATTCCCGGTTCGGCGGCGTTGCTCGCCATGAACGCGCCGCAGTCAGATGATATATCAATTGCGTGAAGCATTACCTGATCATAGGAAATGCAAATATCTCCGCCTGCTAGCCCCATAACATTATCGACTTTCAGTGGTAATGTCACAGTTTCGCCTAGTGTACCACTGACTTCAGATAGTGTTACGGTAAGACTCGTTGTAATGCTTACGGTAGCAGCTAGACTAGGCGCAGCTAGTCCGATAGCTTTCCGGAGTATAAGTATAGCATCGTTTGATCCAATTTCACCATCGCCGTTCATGTCCGCAGCCCACCTCTGGTAGTCAGTTGGTACCATCAGTTTCGTTGCTATTCGTAACGCCAAGATCGCATCGTTGGACAATATTTCGCCGTCATTGTTCACATCACCTCTGACACCTGGTTGTTCAACCTTCAGAACCCCATCTACCAAGTCAACTGGAACCACAAAGCCGTTTTCATCATATATCCTAGCACTATCGAGACGCAGCGTCGTTTCAGTGCCAAGCTGTGCATCGTTGCTTATCACTAATTCAATATCAACCAGATTGGTAAATCCAGGATCCAACCCCTCTCCCCTGATCATACCAAGCATTATCTCGCCCGGTGTGTTTGTGTTGGCCATGATGTTCATGTCCGAAATCATGCTGGAACTCTTGATCTCGCCGATCGCTACGAGACTAGCATCATACTTTATGAGAACATCTCCACCTGCCACACCCATAGCATTGGTGATACTAAGATGAACGGTAGTTTCGTTGCCCGGGCTAGCGAAAGCCGATGTTATACTTAGTTCCCTTAGCTGTACCGCCGCTTCGATCTCATCGGCGGTCAGTGCGCGCGTGAATACACGAATTTCATCTATTGTGCCACTATACGTCTCGCTCAAGAAAACACCGTCAGAGCCAAGGTAGAAATCCTTTATTCCGCCATCTTGCTCCACAAATGGTGAGATTGCCGCTTCATTGCCGTTTATGTATATCCTGAAGTTTAGTCTGTCGCCGACAACTGCTATATGCGTCCACTCGTACGCGTTGACCGCACCATCGGCAGTCTCACACCGAACGCCCCACTGGCCACCGACGCGGCCCCTCCAGGATAGACGACCACTGGTGTTCACAAGCAGCGAATCCTGTGGTACATCCGCCTGGTCAACGGATCGCCAGATTAGCTGCCATACATCTCCGGTAAGTGTTGGTTTCACCCAGGCGGTGACCGTAAAGGCATATCTGAAGATATTACTATGTAGGGACCCGTATGCAGGTATATGCACACGACTACCTGCACTGAATTCCAGTGCTTTTCCAGGCCTGCCGTTGACCCATTGTGGGCTGTCAATCAATATTCCGTTGTTTCCATTGTGAGAGAAATCCTTTACAGTGCTACCCTGTCCTTCATCCAATGGCAGATAGAGTGCCAGACTTGGCTCTGTTCCTGCATATACTGTGCTTGGCCTGGTATGGGCAAGCATTAATTCACTAATCTCCTGCTGACCTAATACCCTATTATATATGAACAGGTCATCTATAAAGCCGATGTAAAAACTCTCCCCCGATGTTCGCCGATAGCCAATATCGAGACTCGGTTCATTCTTGACATCGATCAAACCGCCGCCTGATATAGGTGCACTTGGCACTCCATTTATATATATAACAGCCTGACTCCCGTCCCAGGTTGCAGCAATGTGAGTCCATTCGCCAGGCTGTATAGGAGCCTGATTGATGAAATCCATGACATTGTATGTGGTCCAGACAACGCTAGAGCCAAATAACCCAAGCTTCCAACCCGCTAACCCATCTATTTCAACAATGCTATGCCACGAATCCAATACATTCGGATTGATCCACACACCCGCAGTCATAGGCTCTGTCAACTCACTGATCGGATCTGCATTAGGAACACTTATATATGTCGATCCATCGAGATGGAGTGCACCGCCAGATCCGTCAGATCTCCAACGAGGAGTTCCTATGATCTTTCCATGATTCCCATTGTCAGACAGATCGTGGACTACATCACCACTTCCTTCGTCAAAGTTCATAAGAAAGACCAAACCCTCGGACAGTTGAGCCTTAGCCATAGCAGAACCAACCAAAGCAATTGCAAAAACCACTAATGTCAGACGCAATCTCTTAATCTGCCACATAATTATTCCCTCTCTTTCCAACGTTGAGCAAAAACGCAGAATATAACTCCAGTATGGGGGTTTTTGCATAAACCCGCCGGGTAGCTCAGGAGGCTTGCGTCTCCCTAACTCGAAGCGCCTGCTCCAGCCAAAAGCACTATATCGCCACTGGATTCTGGCTCTGAAGTATCATTGCGGCCACTCATAGTTTCCTCCCATTCTCTGGCGATAGCCAAAAATTACGGCAAAAATCGAAATATGAACTTGCTGTTTACCTCGTCATGTAATCGTTAAAAGAAGCCGCCATGTCCTTGTAGTGAATTATAATTTGGTATCTCCTCGGTTAGAATGTTGTTGTGACAAAATAACCTAACCAAAGGAGGCACCCTCGCATAGCCGAAAACCTCAGTCTTTTCAACGCTTTTATCCAGCTTTCATTATTTCATTCATAGCCCTATGTTACTGTGACTTTAATTACAATAACAAGATACATGAAAAGAGGACAGGAAATCAATGGCTAAATGCAGGGGGCACGCCGATTATTGAGCTGGTCACTCCTGGCACCGTCAATTGTCCTGTTCGGGATTCTTTGTCGTCATCTATATCAGAATACGACAAACGCCCTGTAGCCAGTTCTCTAAACCCCTTATTTTCCTACCTGCAGATTTTTCCTATTGCGACACTCTGGCGTGCTCTGGTATAATGTGCGACGAAAGGGGTAGCACTTATGCCATACCAATACAAGCGTGAGCCATTATCTGGCGAAGAATCCGACAAGCTTGCCAATGCCGCCGAGAGTTTCCAGGAGAAGCTTATTATTTTTTCGCTTCTTGATACAGGCCTCCGTGTGTCAGAACTCTCAAATCTTGTGAAAGACAATATCCAGTGGCAGGAGAGGCGGCTGGTGATCTACGGTAAAGGTGGCACATACGGCAAACAAACAAAGCGGCGCGTAATTCCCATGACTGATCGGGTCAGGCGGGTGCTGGACCACCAATTCGGATTTGATAACACCCTGGGGATGTCCCCTCGGACTCTCCAGAGAGTAGTGAAGCGTGTAGCAAACAAGGCTGGGATCTCAAAGCTCGTCACCCCGCATGTCCTGCGGCATACGTTCAGTGTGACTTGCATCAAAAAAGGGATCTCAACCAGGGCGCTTATGCAACTCCTGGGACATGAGCGACTGAGTACCACAGAACTTTATCTTAATCTATCGCCAGAAGACGCAATCAGGGAATTCAGGGATAAGTGGTAGGAGATTTTAGTTGACAGTACCCGGAGACCTTGCTAAGATCTGGTGATTTTCAAAGCCAACGACAGAAGCTGACAATCTTGTCTCTGGATTTCGAGTAACTCAATTCTTGGGTGTGAAATAATGTCGCAGTGGACGATTGTAGTACCTTTACTAAACAAGAAAGTGACCACCGGGTCTACCTGTTACCTTGGCGACAAGGTATCTCTACAGACAATAAATGAAGAGACTTACTACATACTTAGCAAGGGTAACTATAGAGCGGAAATCACCGCTAAGTCAAAGTGTTTATATGTCGGTATTGACGAGACGGAATCAAGTATATTAGAATCGGATCAATGTGACGTGCACACGAGAGCTCAGGCCAGAAAGGCTCAGACTTTGCTCAATTTGCTCTCAGATGGGAAGCCAGCGTTACTTGCTCCTGCTGCGGTAATCTGTAAAAAGAGAAAAGCTAAAGTAATGGAAATAGTGGATCTCTGGGCAATACCTGATATTGAGCAACAGCGGAAACAAAGCTATGGTTTCATCTCTACTATAGAACGGAGTTCTATCAGAGCATTATACAAGATTATTGACCAAGCATGTAATGATGAAGAACGTGTTGCTGTTACACTGGATAGATTTAATTCTAGTTTGACTAGGATAGATTTTGCGGATAAGGTAATCGACACAACAATAAGCCTGGAATCATTAATCTTGTCAAGAGATGAACTTCGTTTTAAGTTTTCGCTCTATCTCTCATTCATCTTGGCAGAAGCACCAGAGAAACGCGAGGAGAGTTTCAAGCTTCTGCGAAACCTATATGACGCGCGCAGCCGTCTTGTACACGGCGACCACAAGAGTAAAGAGATCGGAAAAGTATCTGACAATTGGGAGACAATTCACTCCTTTCTAAAAGGGGCAATTACATACTATCTGTCTTACCTATCATATGATCGAGAAGAGAAATGGGATGAACACTTGAGAAGGCTAGTATTTGGCCTCGATAAGCGAATCGTTGATGAAAATTAGGAGCGGGGACATGAGAAGAACAGAGAAGCAGAAGTCCGAGACTATAAAAGTACCCGTTATATGTGGACAGGTATTAGGTGTCAAAGTCATGCGTGGCTACGCGAGACTATGTGACTTGGCCAGAGCATCAAAAGCAGATGTCTATGATCAGAAGGATAATCCGGCGGGTACCCAGCGTGACCTGAGCCCAAAACATGCAAGAGCGGCTTATGAATATGTAACAAATCATGAATTGGCTTTTTGGCCAGAAGTTTTTCTTAGTGCAAGGAACCCCAAAGTGATTAAATATACACCGTACAACGCTGATCCAGATATAGGGGAACTGGTCATAGATCTATCTGTTGTCGCTAGTTCAAAAGATATTACTATATCCAGAATCGATGGTAACCATAGACTTCACTACGCTGATGGAACACAGAAGGATTTCCCCGCTATTGAGCAGCGTGTGTCTTTTTGTTTAGCATATGAACTATCACTAGAGGAAGAGATCACTCTTTTCCGGGACATAAATGATAACCAAAAACCAATGAATACTAGTCATCTTGACAACATTGAAGTAAGGCTGACACCAAAAGAGCGTCTCAAAAGGGAAAACCCAGAACTGTGGATAGCGCAAGAGCTAGGCCACGATCCTAAAAGTCCTCTTCACAATCTCGTGTATGAAGGTGGCAAGAAAACCGTAAATCGACACATAAATCTGAGAACCTTAAGAACAGGTATTACCTACATGTTTTCGCGCCCTACAAAACTGACAGATCTACCTCATCCTGATGCACAGTATAAAGTCATCCGGAACTATTTCAGCGCTGTAAAGAAGTGGCAACCGCAGGCTTGGGAAAGTCCGAGAAAATATCTTGTTTTGCGGAGCACTGGTCTCTGGGCTATATGTTTTATCGGAGCAGACGTTATTGATCGTGTTCTTGCGCAGGGAGCGTTTTCACCTGAAGAAATGCTCAAAGTCCTAAAATCTGGGAAAGACTGGGACTGGTCGGCCAAGGGTAATTTCAAGGGTCTTGGTGGGCGTGGTGGTGCCTCCCAGATTCGTCAGTCAGTTGTGAACGAATTTCAGACCGAGGGTGGACCATCCATAAAGCAACTATGGCAGGAAATAATGAAGGAGTAGTATATAATAGGAGTACAGCAAGGAAAAGTGCGAAAAAAGGAGTAAAAGACACCTTGCCGAAATGCCTGTTATACAAAGTTTGCTTCTAAAGGAGGAATCCAAATGCGGGAGGTCGTTATTGAGAATCCCATCCTGAACTCTCCCTTTGAGGAACCAACTCGACATTTCAGGTTCTCTGATGAGGGCATTACAGATGAGGTCGTTGACGAGCGGCGAATAAGTTCCTACTTTGTTCCTATAGCACCTCCGAAGAAACGCGGAAGCAAACAGATGGTCTTTGAAACTGAATGGATCAAAAGCCGCATCAAACAAAATGAGCTTATCAACCAGATTAGGGAAAGAGTCGCCATATGGAGAAGAGGTCAGTATCAAGGGATTACCAGAACCACAGCCACGCTTCTGGAATACTGGCAGAATTCTGAGCGTGATAAGAAGCTCTTCTTCTGTCAAATCGAGGCGCTTGAGACTGCCATATATATCACAGAGGTTGCAGGGCGGTATGGTGACGCCTGGATTGAGAACAGACTGCGTAGTGAAAATGATGCCAGTAATCCCGGGCTGTATCGTACTGCTATCAAGATGGCCACTGGATCAGGTAAGACCGTTGTCATGGCAATGATAATCGCCTGGCATACGCTGAATAAACTGGCTAATCCACAGCATCGGCGCTTCTCTGACACCTTTCTAGTTGTGACTCCAGGGATTACAATACGCGACAGACTACGCGTTCTCTTGCCAAATGATCCGCAAAACTACTATCGGAAGTTTGATCTCGTCCCGCCTGATATGGTACAAGAAATGGGTAGAGCCAGAATTATTGTAACCAACTTTCATTCCTTCATGCAGCGGGAGCATACGAAGGCTGGTAGACTCACCAAGACCATCTTGGCTAGTGGTGCATCCAGCGCATTCACAGAGACACCGGACCAGATGGTGCATCGCGTGTGTCGCGGGCTGGGCAATAAGCGGAATATCATTGTATTGAACGACGAGGGACACCATTGCTATCGTCGCAAACCAGACGAGGACGAGGAGAAGCTAAAGGGAGACGAGCGGAAGGAAGCAGAGAAGCGCGAAAAGTATGCCAGAGTATGGATCTCAGGGCTGGAAGCAGTGAAGTCCAAGATGGGTACCAGGGCGATCTACGATCTATCCGCAACGCCCTTCTTTCTGCGTGGCTCCGGATATTCTGAAGGAACGCTTTTCCCCTGGGTGGTTTCTGATTTCTCTCTCATTGATGCTATCGAGTCTGGCATTGTGAAAGTGCCGCGTGTGCCGGTGGCGGATGACTCCATGACGAGCGACCTGCCCACCTATCGTCATCTGTGGCCAAGAATAAGTGATGATCTCCCTAAGAAAGGTCGTAAGACAGAAGCCTTAACCGGTGGGCCACAGTTACCTCATGTATTGGAAGGAGCGCTCCAAAGCTTATACAGTAACTATCAGAAATACTACAATCAATGGGCAAAGAATACAAACGCCCAATCTGATGGCCTGACGCCGCCGGTGATGATCATCGTCTGCAATAATACTAACGTATCCAAGATGGTCTATGATTATGTCGCTGGATGGGAAAAGCAGTTATCCGGAGACTCTAGTGTGTTGGTACCAGGCAAACTGGATCTGTTCAGCAATGTGGAGAGAGAGCGCTGGCGTGTTCGCCCCAATACAATCTTGGTTGATAGTGAGCAATTAGAGTCAGGCGAAGCAATGAGTAAGGCATTCAAGCGGGATGCCAGCAGCGAGATTGAGCAGCTAAAGGCTGACTACCAGGCTCGTTTCCCAGGCTTCGATACGAGTAAACTCACTGACGAGGACCTGCTTCGTGAGGTGATGAACACTGTTGGGAAGCTCGGCAAGTTAGGTGAGCAGATCAGATGTGTGGTCTCAGTATCCATGCTTACCGAGGGATGGGATGCTACCACAGTGACCCACATATTGGGTATACGTGCCTTCGGGACGCAACTCCTTTGTGAACAGGTAGTAGGTAGAGGACTTCGCCGTATGAGTTATGCAGTGGATGAAAACGGGATGTTCTCTCCGGAGTATGCTGAAGTGTATGGTGTGCCTTTTTCATTTATCCCATGTTCTGGCTCTCAACACAATCCGGAACCTCCGCCTCCACTTACACACGTTCGCGCGTTGGAGGAGCGGATCGAATATGAGATCACCTTCCCACGGCTATTGGGCTATCGCTATGACTTCCAGGGGGAGAAGCTACCCTATAGTTTTACTGAGGATTCCAGGATGTCGCTCTCAACTGCGGACATGCCCACGTGGACCAGAGTTGAGCCTATAGTTGGCGAGTCAAGCGTTCATAGCCTTGATGCCCTTAAGGACCGCCGTAGCCAGGAGGTAGCTTTCCTCTTGGCTAAGTTGGTATTGGAGAAATACTTCCGACAAGACAGCATAGAGTCTATGGAAGATAGTGACGGAAATCAGGTTGATTCCCAATTACAGTTCTGGCTGTTCCCACAAGTCTTGGAAATAACGAACCATTGGCTTAGTGACTGTGTTGTATGCAAAGATAACACATTTATACAACTGCTGCTGCTGATGGAACTTGCCCATAACGCTGCTGACCGTATTTATCACGCCATAGTTGGTTCAGAGCCTGGCGAGAAGACGCTTAAGCCCATTCTTCGTCCATATGACACTCTCGGATCCACCCGCTATGTAGATTTTGATACTACCAAGGATACCTATCCCACTGCGCCAGATAAGTGCCATGTCTCTCATGTGGTGCTGGACAGCAATTGGGAAGCTAAGATGGCGCAAGTTCTGGAAGAAATGGAAGAGGTCGCTCACTATGTGAAGAATCAGAACTTGGGATTTATTATCCCGTATACGTTGGATGGTAAGGAGAGAAAATATATACCGGATTTCATTGTCCGTGTGAATGGCAATGGCGCAGAGCCGCTTAATATGGTAATTGAAGTTTCAGGGGAAGCCCGAAGAGATAAAGAAGCTAAAGTGGCTACTGCCCGAACTCTCTGGATTCCAGCGGTTAATAATCATGGCGGCTTCGGACATTGGGCCTTCCTGGAGATCTCTGATCCCTGGGATGCCAAGAATAATATACGCGCGGCGCTCCGCGATATAGAGCGAGGGGAGACAGAGTAAGTATGGCACGTAAGAAAAAAGATAATAGCCCAAGACCTATAGAGACTGTAACACACAGCGACAAGCGCGCTAACATACCTACGGAAGAGCTACGTGATTTCGTGTCAGAGGACGAAAAGCAGCCAGAGATAATGTTGTATCCTCGCGATCCGTCCCTTGATCCACAGCTCGTCTGGAAAGGAAAGGATGCGCAGGACTCCGAAGATCTGGAAGTACCATCCGTGCCTATTTACATCCAGGAAAAAATCCATCCTCAAGCCATTATTGAGGAAGTACGTTCTCAAGCCAAAAAGGAAACACCGCAGGAACAGCCATCCTTATTTGGTGATTTCAATGGCATTGAGTTTGAGGATCTGATTGATTTCTATCAACATGAACAAAACTGGGCCAACCGGATGATCCTTGGCGATTCGCTGTTAGCAATGACGTCACTGGCGGAGAAAGAAGGTCTCAAAAGCCAAGTGCAAATGATCTACATCGATCCACCCTATGGCATCAGATTCGGCTCCAACTGGCAGGTATCAACCCGGAAGCGGGATGTGAAAGACGGTAAGGCGGCAGATATTACGAGGCAACCAGAGCAAATCAAAGCGTTTCGCGATACATGGGAGCTTGGTATACACTCCTATCTTGCTTATTTACGTGACCGATTTGCGGTAGCAAGAGAGTTGTTGACAGAGACGGGCAGCATTTTCGTGCAAATCTCGGATGAAAACGTACACTTGGTAAGATGTGTGATGGACGAAGTCTTTGGGAGTGAGAATTTCTGCCTAATGATATCATACCAAAAGACTGGCGTTACACGTGGCAACCTTATATCGCCAACAATGGATTTTATCATATGGTACGCCAAAAGGAAAGAAAATATAAAATTCCGACAACTGTTTTTGCCAAGAAGAATCGGGGACACAAGCCTGGATCGATATGATCAGATTGAGTATGACGATGGCACAGAAGGAAGGCTTACAAGATCAGAAATACAAGGCATACCGCCATTGCCTGCAGGAAGGCGGTTCCAGTTGACAAGCTTGTTCTCTGAAGGCGCTAGCCCAAAAGGGGAGCCACCATTCGAATTCGCGGGCAAGACTTACTTTCCCTCGTCTGGCAAACACTGGACGGCGACAATTGATGGATTAAGCAGGTTAGCCAAAAGTGGACGCATAAAGGTGATGGGCTCTGTATTAAGATATAAGCGATACTTAGATGACTTCCCTGTGAAAAGAGTAACTGACCGATGGGATAGCGTTCAACTTGGCTCCCCAAGAATCTATGTTGTTCAGACATCGCTACTGGCCATCCATCGCTGCTTAATGATGACCACAGATCCTGGTGATCTTGTCTTGGATCCAACATGCGGAAGTGGAACCACAGCTTATGTGGCAGAGCAGCGGGGACGCCGGTGGATTACCATGGATACGAGCCGCGTTGCTATAGCACTTGCTCGCACTCGTCTCATGTCCGCGAAATATCCATATTACGTTTTGGCTGATTCACCAGATGGTGTGGAAAAGGAAGCCAAAGTTACCAAACAGATGTTTCAGGAGATGCCGAAAACAGCTAACGATATTAAGAAGGGCTTTGTATATAAGAGAGTTCCACACATAATGCTTAGGGATATTGCCAATAACAGTGAGGCCGACACCATATATGATAAATGGCAACAGGATCTAGAGCAATCTCGCGGCTTCCTTAATCAGTTGCTAGATCAGTCATGGGAAGAATGGCAAATCCCTCGCGAAGCGGAAGACGATTGGTCAGCGGAAGTCAAGAAGCTTCATACAGAATGGCGGCGATTGCGACAGGAGAGACAGAAAGAAATGGATGCTTCTATCGCTCGGAATGCAAATCAGGAAATGCTTTACGACCAGCCATATGGTAATAACAGGAAGATTCGCGTCACTGGTCCTTTCACCGTTGAAAGCTTGTCACCACATCGAGTAATCTCTGCAGATGAAGAGCTTCCAGTATCGGAATCCGAAGGTCAGAAGCAAGCTGCTGGTCAGTTCGAGACTATGATCGTTGATAACCTTCGGAGAGCTGGAGTCCAGAATACCGTCAAAAATGAACGCCTCAAATTCGATAGGCTGGAGATGTATGCTGGCACGTACCTCCATTCAGAGGGTGAATATACAGAGAAGGGTCAGAGTAAGCGTGTTGCAGTCTGTATAGGCCCTGAACACGGCACTGTAAGCCCTGGTCTCATTAAGAATGCAGCAAAGGAAGCGGTGCAAGGTATAGGTTTCGACCTGGTGATCGTATGTGGCTTCGCGTTTGATCCACATGTTTCAGAAGAGGCGAAGCGATATGGGAAGTTGACGATATTGATATCGCGAATGAACCCTGACCTCAGTATGGGGGATGAACTCCTGAAGAAAACCGGAGCAGGAAACCTCTTCATGGTTTTTGGTGAGCCGGACATAGATATAGAGAAACAGGCGGATGGCAAACTTGTGGTGGAGATCAATGGTGTGGACGTATACGATCCTACTACAGGTGCGATCAGATCCAATTCAACTGATGACATCGCCTGTTGGTTTATTGATACGAATTACAATGAGGAGAGCTTCTTCGTGCGCCATGCATACTTCTGCGGAGCTGGTAAGCCATACGAGAAGCTTAAGCGTGCGCTACGAGTTGAGATTGATGAAGCGGCGTGGTCAGAACTCTATTCTACAAAGAGCTATCCCTTCCCGCCGCCAGAGACAGGGAAGATCGCTGTGAAGGTGATAAATCATTATGGTGATGAAGTGCTGAAAGTGTATACAATGTAGCTTATAGAGTAAGGATCCAAGGATAGTAACATTGGTCTGCATAATGCCGATCTTAAATTTTGAATTTCAGGGAGCGTGATATGGAATTTCCCCAAGAGATACAGGACCAAATCCGTGAACTGCATGGAACCACAAAGGATGAAGCCCAACGGCTCAAAACAGAAGCTGAACAGGCTGCCCAAGCAGAAAGAATTTGGGCTGATCTCGAACGATTCCTGGCAAAGGGATGGGCTCTCCACATTCTCGCACTAACGGAAAAAGAGGAATCACGACTTAAGAAAATGAGAGCAGATAACCATTCTGCGATTCCTGCTATAGAGGACATCTACCGTCTTGCCAAAGAAGAATCAGAACGAATACTTCGTCGTTATCCTGCTTTACTGGAAGAGGCTTGCCACGCCAATGGTCTTGCTCTCGACAGTAATAGCCCTCACCCAAAGTATGGCTTGGAAAATGGCTTTTTCCGTCTGGAAATTGATGAGAGAAAGCGTCTGGCTCGCCTTTCTGATCATGAAGGGCGATTGGCAGAGCTTCCAGCTGATGTTCAGGCAGTTGTAGAGACCATACACCAGGAATATCAGCGAGTTCTGGGAAGACCTTTCAATGGCTCCAAGTTCCTTAAAACTCTCAGAGTAAACTATAAAGCTGTTATCAAAAAGGCAAAGCAACAGGACGGCGCAAGCATACCGATTCGTCACATAACTGGGCGTTTAGGGAAAAACGTCAAGGGCTTTCGCACGGATGAGTTTCTCATAGACTTGTCGAGACTGGCCGTGGATGGGCCTTTTGAAATAGATGGACGCCGGCTTGATTTGCAGCAGACAAAGGATACAAATAAGGGGATGCTCCTACACGGAACGGCTGTACGCGGATATATAGGTTTCATCGTTTTCAGGGAGGTGTGATTATGGATCAAACTTTTATTGCAACACAAGTGGTGGAATCATTGCGCAAGGGAATCCCACCGCAACGAGGTGTGGATCTCTATTCAGTGGGAAATGAGAAACTCATGGAGGGTGTGAGGAAATTCCACCTGAGTGGAATCGCGGAACGTGGTATCATTCGATTTGTCAGCGGATCCTGGGGCGCGGGTAAGACACACTTCTTCCGCCAATTGCGGGAAACTGCTTTCCAAAATGACTGCCTCGTGTCAAACGTCGAACTTGATGTCAGCAGTGCCGCTCTGAACAAATTCCAAAGCGTTTTCGCCGCGATCATTCGCCAGATGGCCACACCCTCCTACTACTCGAAACATACTGTAGTGGAAGCTGCTCCCTTCGGAACGGTTGTTCGTGAGTCCCTTGCCTGGCTGGCAACTGGAACGCGCGAAGTCGGGAATGAAATACCCTATGAGCATTACACTAAGGCGACTGAAGCGTTAATGAGTGATCATGGCATCGACATCGATTTCAAGAAGATGATCCAAAAATATTGGGAAACTTTCCTGCCGGAAGCGCCAGATCCAGCAATCGTGGAACAAACCCGAGGCGAGATTCTTCAATGGTTCAATGGGGAAGGAACCGTTGGTGCCTTCCGAAAGCGGTTCGGCGTCAGCAAAATTGTGTCAAAAGAGAACGCTAAACTGATGCTCCAGTCACTCGCTGGGTTTGTTCGATTGTCTGGTTATAGGGGGTTGCTCATTCTTTTCGATGAGGCAGAACAAGCCTATTCCGTGATGCGCAAGTCAGCCTTGCGGGAAGCGCACAACAACCTCTTATCGCTCATCAACAATATTGAGCGGTTACCCGGACTCTTTCTGATCTACGCCACGACGCCGGATTTCTATACAGATCCAAAACATGGCATTGTCATCTACGGCGCACTCTCAGGAAGAATTGGCAAGCCAGAGGAGCGCCATCCCCGCGCGCTGGATACAATTTGGAACCTCGACGCAGTTGAGACAAAACTTGAGAACTACCAGGAAGCTGCCGGGAAGATTCGAACCGTCTATGCCCTAGCCTACCCGGAGGCAAAAGCAATCCTACCTGATGAGGAAGCCATCACCCAGAAGGTCGCCGAGTTGTTTCGTATTCATCC
>SDBU01003900.1_pt1 | contig 18704 bp, 15 predicted proteins | sample 2277071 | NCBI WGS metagenome assembly SDBU01 (sample SAMN10397929, study PRJNA504765) | marine sediment metagenome | isolation source: marine sediment core GS08_GC12, 126 cmbsf | place: Arctic Ocean: Gakkel Ridge, Loki's castle | collected 2008 | reverse complement strand
GACCATTCCAAGTCACCTTCCAGGGTGACGGCGGTGAGCATGTTCCCAATCCTTCCCACTATCGGCCTGGAGTTCAATATTTAGCGCCGCTGTATGGGCATGTTTACGATGGTACTCATTACATACGACCGGAAGAAGGTTAGACGAATAAGGGATGGCGGTGGCTGGTTCGTGCTGGCAATTGCCGCTCTGTCGGCGCTTGGCACGTTCAGCGGCTGCCAGAAGGAGCTTAATATCGCTGAGTTCGCTGAAGAATACGGTGACTATGAGCCGGAATTGAGGATCGAGGCGATCCTCGACGTTGTTGATCCTTTGAACAGCATCGTCCGGGTTGATCGCACTATCCTGGTCACCGACACCACAATCTTCAACGGACGGGACGACGACGGCGATTGGGACCCCCTGGTGGATGACGTTGGCGAAGACGGCATGTCAGCTGACTCCGACATGCCTGGGATTGAGCCAGATAAAGGAGAGGGCAATGGACGACCGGACCCGGGCGAGCCCCACGTGGACGAACTTGACGAGATCCTGTCGCAGATCCACGATACAACGGTTACCGTGATCCTCTGGGATTCGACCGCCAACAGTATCATCCTCGATTTCGCCTGGAATCCTGAGGCCGATTCGTTCACGATAGCCGGCGGTCCACCGATGGGGTTCAACCACGGCCCAGATGAGGAACGCGTTGAAGTCGTGACCTATGGAGCCTACAAACCCACTGCGGGCGGTGATGGCATCGTCATCGACTATGACCATGTGTATGAATTTCGGATCACCACCGACGAGCTCCTGATTACCGGTACCGTTTACCCCTTGCCACCGCCGGTCTTTGACATCGACACACTGGCAGTTGATGACACCCTGCAAGTGGAACTAGGTGGTCCGGGCCAGCTCACGTGGACTACCGTCCAAGAGGCCACGGTCTACTGGGTCCTGATTGAGGAAGTATTAGGCCCCGATTCCCTGCGGACCATGATTAGCCACCCCTCTGCGCCGGTTGAGCAGAGAGATGATGGCTCCTGGATAGGGCAGGAGCCCCTCAGCATGTTCCCGCCCGGCCTGTACCGGTGGACGGTCTCAGTACCCAGCCGAGCGTACGGCGCCTACGTCTTCTCTCAACTTCCGATGCGAGATGAGCAGGTATCGAACCTGAGGGATGAGAACGAGGAAGTGGTATTAGGTATAGCGGGTTCGGCGGCAAGCGCGTCGCAGTACGTGCGCATTCTCGGCTTCGACTTTTAAAAACTCTTCGCACGCCTGCGAAATATCGGTTCCCCTACCTCAGCAGCAGCATCTTGATGGACTTGGTGTACGCAGGAGCTACTAGACGGGCGAAGTAGATGCCGGTGGGAACCTTCCTTCCTGCCCGGTCCCGACCGCCCCAGATGACCTGATGATAGCCCCATTCCATAGGACCATCCACCAGTTGAACCACCTCGCGGCCCAGTAGATCGTAGATCACCAGCGACACGTCAGCTTGCTTCGGCAAATCGATTCGGATGGTCGTGCTTATATTGAAGGGGTTGGGGTAATTCTGGCGTAAAGTGAACGCCTCAGGTGGTGCTCTCAACAGGTCCGGCTCGGGGGTGATTGTCCTGATATCGGTATAGATATGGAATTCACCCGCTCCCAAACTGATTGCAGCTTGTACGTTTTCAACGGTGATGCTATCCCCGGTAAAGAAATCGTACCAGGTACCGGTGTGCTGGAAAGCGGGGTCAATCTCTTGGGCTGTCACCCCGAAATTGCCGATGATAATGGCCTTCATCGAGGGATGGGACAAGCCGATCCGCTTCAAACCGCTGGGACTGTTGAGCCACAAATCCACCGCCGTTTGCCCACTACAAAATACCTCCCAGTCCTGGCGTAGTTGGAGCAGGGCGGCGTAGGTCTTGTACAGCTTTTGCCGCTCCGTGTCATCGAAATAATCCCACCTGATCGGCTTTTCGCCCAGTCGATCAGGATCGTTAATGGATATATCATATCCCAGTTCGCCGAACTGCCAGATCATTTTCGGTCCCGGCAGGGTCAGGAAAAAGGCAGCCGCCAGTTTGATGCGGTTCAGGGCCGTGTTCAGGTTATTGACGCGGTACCCCCCGCTGGCGTTACCCCACTGCAGATTCTTGTACATGAGCCGCTCTTCGTCGTGGCTCTCCATGTAGGTGACCAGACGGGGTTTGGTCCAACCCCTGGTTCCATAGTAGCCCCACGAGAAATCCGACTTGCCGCTCTCGTGCCAGCCCATGGTGGCTTCATTATAATTGTAATTCGAATTGCCCCACAGCAGCATACCATGATTGGCCAGTTCTATCTCTTCGGTATTGTCGGCGAAGTGCTCCAGGATAACGTAAGCGGTGCTGTCGGTTTTCCAGAGGCGGTCGGCCATGCGCTTGAGCAGCTGGATACGGTCGGCGTCGTACAGGCTGCCCCAGGGGTCGCTCATGGAATGAGGGGTGTTGCTAAAGCCCTTGGTGAAGTCGAAGCGGAACCCATCCACACGGTATTCGGTCAGCCAGTGGCGGTTCACCCGATCAACATATTGTTGCGTAGCCGAACACTCATGGTCGAAATCGTAGCCCCATTGAGCATCCGGGTTGGCAAAGTTGTTCTGCACGTTGTACCAGGGATTTTCCGCCGCCGGCCGGCCATTCTGGGCATCCCAGTAAAGCCGCACCAGGGGGGACTGGCCGTAGCTATGGTTCAACACGATGTCCATGATGACCGCTATCCCGCGCCGGTGGCATTCGTCGATGAAAGCCTTCAGGTCGTCTGCGGGGCCGTAGTACTTATCCGGCGCAAAGTAGAAGGAAGGGTTATATCCCCAACTCAGGTTGCCCTCAAACTCGCTTATTGGCATGAGCTCGATGGCATTAACACCCAGGTTCTCCAGGTAATTAAGGGTATCAATCAAGGTGGCATAATCGTGGCTGGCGACGAAATCCCGCAGCAGCAGCTCGTAAATCACCAGCTCCTCCTTTGGCGGCCGCTCATAGCCAGCGCTGTGTTGATACTCGAAGACTCGAGCGGTTTGCAGGACCGCCACCGGCTCCTGCGTCTTACCGGCGGGATAAGGCTTCAGGTTGGGATAAGTGGTTGACGAGATGTACTGATCATTCCAGGGGTCCAATACTTTCTCTGTATAGGGATCGGCTATGCGGATATTACCGTCAACCAGGTACTGGAAGGCGTACTCCTCTCCCTCAGTAAGGCCGGAGACCGTCAACCACCAGATTAAGCTGTCGGGGCCGGCTTCATACTTGCTCATATAATAGGTGGTATCTACCATCCAGTCGTTGAAGTCGCCGAGGAGGTAGACATATTCCTTATAGGGTGCGAAAAGGGCCAGGGTCACGGTGGTGTTATCCACATAATTGATGCCGGGTAAAATGCCGGGCAGCGGCGCGGCGGCTGGAACCGGTGGGTTGACCATGATAAAGAACTCGCTGGTATCAGCAACGTCGGCGGCGGTCTTTGCCACCGCAATAAGGCGGGTCAGGCCCCGTCCGAAATCCGCCGCGATAAAATCATAAGTGAGTGTATCAGCAGCAGTCTCCGCGACCTTTGCACCTCCCACAAACAGGCACAGGGAATCAACCGATGCACCAGCCGCCGTGATGACCACCGACACGGTGTCGTTTTCACCGGCGAAAACCGGCGCCCGTCGGGGGTCGCCGAGCCGCAAGTCAACAGCTGGCTCCAGGACGACGATGGTCAACCCGGGTTCAAATAAATCAACAAACAAATCCTCTGTTTGTCGCTGGGAATCGGCGCTTCGAAATACAAAGGCTAACTTGAGGATCTTCTCCGCTGGATTGGTTATGGGATAGAATTCTCGCGGTTTACCGATGACTAATTGATACAAATCGGTTGCGCTGCGGGTTAGTTTGGGCTGTGTTTCGTTGTTGCCCCAAGATTCAATCACATAGGCCCATTGGGAGCCACTCTGATCAGTAAAAAGACCGGTGTGCGCATAAACATCACCGGCATATCCCTCTAATCCTTTATTTCCCAGGGCGGCATTAAAAGTGATGACGATGGAGTCCTCCTCGGTGGGAAAGGCCGGGACAGAAGAGACCTGGGCCGAGGCCAGGCTAAAAACTGTCAGAATGGCGGGCAGGAGACGTTTCGACAAAGATTACTGCTCCTCGATAATGACAGCATACCCCCAAGGCCCAAGAGTGACGGCCGGTTCCTGCTCCTGCCAGCCCTCCGCCACGCCTACCCCAGCGGGGTCATACCGGAAGGACCAGGGTCCGTTCAGGGACTGCTCGTGTGAAGATTGCTGACACGCATTCATAGCCAGGGCCAGGACCAACAGGGGAACGAATGATGTTTTAAGGCGGACCATAAGCGATCTCCTTTGGTGTAACAGGCTCGTGTCATGATGCCGGACTACCCTCAGATCTCATCCACCTTCACCTCGGTTGAAAGGTGACGATACCATTTAAAATAAAGCCCAACGCTGAGAGCCACAAACATAACGCCCAGGACGGCCACGTTGCCCCAGGTCTTGAAGATGAGGCTCATCATGAACAGGAAGAAGACGATCTGCCACGGCACCGCCATCAGGATCGAGATGATATCCCGCTTGTTTTCCGCATCCACTGCCTTCTGGTTGTCGGCATGGAGCCGGGCCTTGAACCGGCCCCAGGCCCCGAAAGGCCGGGTGACCTTGTAAAACCGCATCAGGGTGTCCTCATCGGTGGGACTGGAAAGGACGGTTCCCAGCACCGAGCCCACCAGTGAAGCGCTGAGGGCGACGATGAACATGAAGTACTCGGTGGTCCCTTCGGGAGCCAGGGCCTTGTATGCAACAGCGGTCAACATGCCGCTTGCCACGCCCAGAGAGAAGCCGTAACCGTTCATACGCGACCAGTACCACCGCAGCATAATGGGGATGAACATCCCCGAACTAATACTCATGGTAATCCAGCCCCAGATGGAGTTGATATTCTTGAATACGAGCATGAGCCCCAGGCCGAACACCACAATGATGATAGAGGCCATATAGCCGTGGAACAGGAGCCGCCGCTCGCTGGCCTTTTTATTGATGAAGGTCTGGTAGATGTCCTTCACCCAGTAGGCTGCCCCGCAGTTGACGGTGGAATCGAAGGTGGACATGGCCGCCGCCATCAGTCCGGCCACCAGGAACCCTTTTATTCCTATTGGCAGGGTTTCCACTACCAGGGGCAGCACCCGTTCAGGGTCGTCGACAGCCGAACCCAGAGAGATTCCGATAACGGCGATGGACCCGACAAAGATCCAGCGAAATGAAAGGAGAAAGGTCCAGAATACGCTGAGCAGACCTGCCTCGCGGTCATTCCGGGCGGCAAAGTAACGCTGGAGCATATAGTTGCCCGATCCGCCGCCAGCCCCTTCGATCATGACTTTGAAAAGGTAAAAGAAAATCGCCACGCCGAAGAGATTATAAATGGAATACTGCGCCCCGGGATCGATATCCAGTCCCATGCGGGGGATTATACTGGTCCATTCGGATAGAGTAGTGGGAAATTGTTGGAAGGAGCCGTCAAACATCGGGAGGGAGATGTTGAAGGTTTCCGGGAGCGCAATCCCCCACGCCTTAACCGCCATATAGCCGATGGCGAAAAAGATGAGGATACCCTGGAAGAAATCGGTCCAGACCACGCCATAAAGCCCGGAGGCCACGGTGTATATCATGGCAATGGCCATCAACAGGGCGGCGGCCCAGAACTCCGAGGGCAGCCCCAGATAGTCCTGGATGCCGAGAAAAGTATCCAGGAACTTGCCTCCGCCAAGGGCAAAATAGGTGACCATAGCAATCGTCATGGCAATCTGCCCCAGGGCGGAGATGATGCGCGCCGTCTGCCCCTGACGGCCCTCGCCGAAGCGCAGCTTCATCCACTCGGCCTGGGTCATGGCCCGGGAGCGGCGGTTCCACTTCCCCATGAAGACCATCAAAAATGCCATGATAAGGGTCACGCCGCCGCGAATCTCGATGAAAAAGCCCTTGGCGCCCAGGGCATAGATAAGCGCAACAAGGATCATGGTGCCGCTGATGTCCATGTTCGAGGTCATTCCCGAAGACCCCAGCACCCACCACGGCAGGTTGCGATTCCCGAGGAAGTAGGCATCAATACCCTTGGCGGCATTGCGCCTGAGTACCAGGCCAACCGCGACGATGGCTGTCAGGTATAAAGTCACGATTATGTAGTCAATATGCTGCATTGTTTATCCTCATCGGTTTATTAGACCTGACCCGCTGCTCTGCGGGGAGTACCCGGACGTCTGCGGTTTGGCAAAACCCGCAACGCTAAACTTTCTCAGGCGAAGCAACGCCCCGGTAATAGAGCCGGTCGTATTCCGTCACCATGCGCTGGCTGGTGAAGTCAGCGCCGGTGACGATGATCTGTTTCATTATCTGCAACCACCGTTCGCCGTTATTGTAATATGTGGGTATGACCTCTTCCTCCAGCAGCTGGTACAGGCGATGGGCATCTTTTTCATCATCAGGATGATCAGTATCACCAAAGGCCCAGCCGTTTTCTCCGTGGCGGCACCCTTCGTCCCACCAGCCATCAAGGACCGACAGACTTGGCACGCCGTTGAGGGCGGCCTTCATGCCGCTGGTACCCGAAGCCTCGTTGGGCCGCAAGGGAGTGTTGAGCCACACATCCACACCGGATGTGAGGAGTCGTCCCAGCCGCAGGTTGTAATTCTCCAGATAGACGATGCGAACCCGATCACCGAGACCTCGCGCCGCCTGGACCACCTCCCTGATTATCCCCATCCCATCCTGGTCGCTGGGATGGGCTTTGCCGGCAAATAGAAACTGCACCCGGCCCTCGCAGATGTCCGCCAGACGCCCGGGGTCGGTAAACAGCAGTTGGGCGCGCTTGTATCGAACGGCTCTCCGGGCGAAGCCGATGGTCAGGACTGCGGGGGAAAAGTCCATCCCGGTGGCATCATTGACATAGCCGATGGCCTGCTCCTTATTGTACTGGTGCATGCGCCGGAGAGCTTCGCCGGGAATGCAGGCCGCATTGCGCAACAGGCCGGGATCTGCCCTCCAACCCGGCAGATATTCATCATAGACTTCCTTGGTGGCGGCGGGAGTCCAGTAAAGGTGGTGGACACCGTTGGTCACGTGACCAATATCGTATCCGGGAAACATCGACTGTGCTACCTCCCTGTGAAGACGGGACACACCGTTCACGGCCCGGCAGTAGCCCAGCGCCAGCCTGGTCATATTAAGGTGGTCATCAACGGGGAACAGATCGGCTCCTTCGGGCAACAAGCCGTCAAGGAGAGCATCCACACGCTGAAGGGGGAAAAGGTCATGACCGGCGGGAACGGGAGTGTGGGTCGTGAAAACGCACCGCTCCCTGACCTTGTCAACGTCCCGCCACCGGTTTACCAGTTCCATAGTCAGGAAAGCGGTGTGGCCCTCATTCAGGTGGTAGGTTTCGATGCCGGTTATGCCCAGCTCCTGCAACAGGCGCACGCCGCCGAAACCCAGCACGGCCTCTTGCAGGATGCGGCAGTCCGGTCCGCCGCTGTAGAGGCGTCTGGTGATGCAGCGGTCATCCTCATCGTTTTCGGGAAGGTCGGTATCCAGGAAAAATGCCGGCACCACCGCACCGGTATGTCCCACGACATTGTAGCGCCAGGCGGCGAGACAGACTTCACGATCACGAAGCGTGATTTTGACGCGCACAGGGAGCCGCTCCAGCACCCCGGCTGGATCAAAGCGGGGATAAGACTCTACCTGTGAACCGTCAGGTTCAAGATGTTGCTGAAAATATCCTTCACGGTAAAGCAGGGTCACCGCACACATCGGAATCCCAAGGTCGGCGGCCGACCTGATATGATCACCGGCCAGGATACCCAGCCCACCGGAGTAAGTGGGGATCTCTTCCGTTAAGCCAACTTCAGCACTGAAGTAGGCGATCCTCAAGGCGCTTAAGTCCTGCTTCAATAGATCCTGCTTCATTCCGGATACGGCGTCAATTCTGTTTTAATGCCTGCAAACTTAATTGGGTGGCGAACGTCTGACCGGGCAGCACATCCAGCCGAAATACGGGCAGCACGACCGAGCTTTGGTAGACGCGCTCGTAACCCGATTCCGACAAGGAGACGGTCATTACCGGATAACGCCAAATTGTGACCGGCTCTGCGAAAGTCAGCTCGGCACGGACGCCCTCCCACTCGCTCACTACGCCCAGCGATCCTACGCCTTCGATTTCGCCAACGGCATCCAGGTAGGAATTTCGTGGCTTTTTGCCGTTGACCAGATAGTAGCGGTCCTTCGTATGCCCGCCCAGGAGCGAAAAGTTGAACTCCAGGGTGTATAACCCCTGGAGAGCTTTCCGGCCCTGGTTGGCGATCCGCACCTCAACCGATAACGTATCCCCTCGAGCCTGCACGGATTTGGTTACCTCGACCTCCTGACCATAGGACCTGCCACGGGCGTTCAACACGACCGTTTCCCCGGCAATATTGACATCAAACAGGGTTCCGGGGAAGGTGCCCTCCTCCCTGGCCTTGCCAGTCCGGGCCATCTCAACGGTGGTCTCTGCCGTATAGAAGTGATCCAGCAAGGAATAGCGGGGATGAGTATCAACCTGGATAGACTTATGGAGATCAGGCTCCTTGGCCACCTGGAGGTCGTGAATGCTGCCCTCAGCCTCACTTTCGCTGCTGGCCGACGCGATCTTACGGTGGTAACTCTCCGGATATTGCCGGAGCGTATTGAGCAGATTGAAGTGCGCCGGAAGAATGTCCAGCTCACAGAGCGCTCCTCCCTGGGGGGTAATGAAAGCCTTGAGCATATTGGTGGCAAGTTCCACCTCCTCTACCCCATCAAGGTCCAGGTCCTGCCGCGTGATGCGGACGGCCTCGGTGCCATCTTCAATAGCGGTCTCGGCCTTTAGCAGATGCTCATAGACGGCGTGGCGTAAGTGGGGCAGGTAAAGGCCGCCGAAGATCCCGTGCCAGTAGGCGCAATTACACTGGCTGCGCCAGAGGTCATCCCGGGCCTGCGCCAGCTTGTCAGGGGCGACCGACTTTGCCTGCGCCGCGGCCAGCTTTGACGACACCTGGGCCACCCGCTTCTGCATCCAGTTGGATTCGGGGTACTTCGCCAGGAAGTTCCGCCAGGAGCCGCAACGGACAAAGGGACGCACTTCATCAATCCGCCCGTCATCCTCCAGGGTCTGGACAAAATCGTCGAACAGCTCCCCGGCAACGGCCGGTAAGGTCCATTGACTCATCTCGAAATAGGAAGCCGTGGGGAGATAGACCCGGCCCTTGGGCGGTTCATTGTTGAAGACCCGGCTAAAGGTAGTCGTTGTGATCCAGTCACTATTCTCCTCCAGGGCTTGAAAAAACCGCTCCAGCCACTGGTCTCGTCCGTAACAGCGTCCGTAGGTGCCCGGCCACAGGCCGAACTTCTCGCCATCATCGGCCATCACCATGGTGATATCGCCTTCGGCCCGAGCCGCTTTGCGCAATACCTTGAGGGTTTCCTCCGGCTCCTTGAAAGGAATCGTGTAGCGCAGCCGCTGAGAGATGGGAAACACACCCAGCGGTGCGTTCTGCTCTTCAGTAATGAAGTAGCCGGTAAGTTCATCCTGGGTGAGGCCGGCGGACAGGAAATGGAAGTCGTCAACAGTTACATACTTGATGCCTGTTTCGTGGATCGGCTTCGCCAGGTGGGGTTCCCACACCCTTTCCGTGAGCCATAAGCCCTCAGCTATGTAGTTAAACCGTTCCCGGACATAGCGGTTGAGTTTTTCAATCTGCCCGATTTTATCCCGGTCAGGAATTACCGCCAATACCGGTTCATAAAAACCGCCCGAGAATATTTCCACATTCCCCCGCTGCGCCAATCGGCTGATCCGGTCGAGAAAAGAGGGCTCGTTGGCTTCCAGCCATTCCAGGATAGGCCCGCTGAAATGGAATGTTAGAGCAACGGCGGGATGTCGTTCCGCTATTTCAACGAAAGGGCGGTATGCCTTCTCCCAGGCTTCCCGGAAGACCCAATCGAAATTCCCAACGGGCTGGTGGTTATGGATACCAAAGATAAATCTGACGGTATCTGCCACCTACGCCTCCATACATCGGAAAGTGGCAAACGCGTCGGTGGCGCCTGTGTGACCGATAGTCCTCATTTCATTTTCCTGCAAAATACTTTTACGCCTTCAAAAGAACCTTGACTGACTATATGACCCATTATAAAGGGGAAGGCGGAAGGCCTCCCCCAGGAAGGAATGGTCGTAACTCATTTTAAAGTTACTGACGTTACGGACAAGTGATGGTGGTGGCAAGATCAAGTTGGTCCAGGGCTGTCGAGTTTACAGACATGGTTTATCCCGGAGGGATCCCCTCGGGACACTTTGGGGTACTCCGAAGTTAAGATGTTTGTACTTGGGATCATCCAGAATCGTTACCGTCCATCCCGAAAGGGATCCCTCCGTGATAATCGGGTGAAGAATGAGAAGGGATAAATCCCATCGCTGAATCGAAAAAAGACGGCTGAAGCCGCCTGTCAGAGAGGCATAGCGCCCTTTAGGGTGGTTTCTTTGATTAAGCGAGGTGGTTTACCACTTCGCTCTTCTCTCCGCGCTCTCTGCGACCTCTGCGGTTTTTCCCTCTTTGTCTTGGCGTTCTTGGCGTCTTTGCGGTTCAATTTTCTTCTCTTTTTTCCTGCCAACTGCCTACTGCCTACTGCCACTGCCCCCAAGCCCCCTCTTCGCGTCCTTGGCGCCTTGGCGGTTCGCTCTTCGCGTGCTCTGCGGTTCCTTTCTTCTTGGCTGACGGCTGGCAACTCGGAACTCGAAACACGTAACTCGTAACTCTTTCTCGCGCACCAGGCGAACGACAGCCCCTTTCCATTTCCTTATATTCCCACCGCATGAAAAAGCCCGCAACATACCACAGCAATCCGTCGTCGCGAGCGAGTTTACCCCGCGCCTTTAGTCCCGTCATAAATCCCGCCAAAGGCGGGGCCGAAGGCGGGGTAACGCAGTGTAGCGGGGCCGGAAAACTGGACACCACCCCAACAGTGCCTCGTCGGGGGAAGCCTTGAAAAAAACGAATTCTGTACGGGTTTTGTCTAATTTTGCGCTGGTCATTGCGCCCCCTTTTGCTCCCGGTGGTTCGCTCTTCTCTCTTCTCCGCGCTCTCTGCGACCTCTGTGGTTTTTCCCTCTTTGTCTTTGCGCTCTTGGCGGGCTTTGCGGTTCAATTTTCTTCTCTTTTTTCCTGCCAACTGCCAGCTGCCAACTGCCACTTTCTCCCCTCTTTGTCTTTTCTCTTTGCGACCTTTGCGTCTTGGCGGTTCAATTCTCTTCTCTTTTTTCCTGCCACTGCCACTGCTACCGCTCACCGCTCGGGGAACTCCAGTTACTTTACCCTCGACCTGCTGACGAAGGGCTGGTAACTTTGCTGGTGTGCGGTCAAGGAACTTTCGCCACCCACTCGCCATTGACAGCTGAGTGGCGAAACCTCCAGACACGAAGGGCCTATTTCACAATCTGGGCAGCGCGGCCCTGGGGCTGTTCGGCATGGGTGCGGTGGGTGTTTTTATGCTGGGATTGTTCATTGAGCCGGCCGTACCTCCCGCTTTGCCCGGGATACACCGGTACCGACCGCCCCTCAACGGCCCCGTTAAAAGCGTGGTCACCGAAGAAATGACTATCACCGCGGCGGGGGATAGCAGCTTAAGCCGGTCTGAGACGACAACTTACGACCAGCAGGGGAACCGGGTAGGCTTCCAGCGCGATACTGTGCGGAGCGGGGGATGGGAACAACATTCCCCCGATCCGGAGGCCGTCGACACGTCCCGTGACGTCACCGCGCCTGCCCATGACTTCACCTTCCGGCTGATCCTTGACAATGACGAGTGGAGCGGCCGGACCCGCTGGCGCTACGCCTTCGATGTCAACCATCCCTGGCGGTATGAACGGTTCCTGTACAGCGCCGACGGCCGGCTCAAGCGGCGATATGTCCACGTAAACGATCCGTCCGGTAGATATGCCAGCTGGACGCGCTATGAGGCCGGCGGCTCCTTTGATGGGAAGGATGTCACCCTCTACAACGAGCGTGGTGATTTCCAGGAGCAGAAACGCTACAGCGCCACCGGTGGCCTCGACTTTCACTGGACTTATGCCTATAACGACCGGGGAGACCTGGCGGAAATGGCCAGCCTGGATGAGGATGGCGTTCCGAAGCAGAAGTTCGTATACGTCTACGAGTATGATGAGCGGGGCAACTGGACGCAGCGCACCACCCTGGGGTTTGCAGCCGAAAGGGGTGTGGAATCCGCCTTTGTTCCCAGGGTGGTAACCCGGCGTAAGATTGCCTATTATTAGACCTGTTCGCATGACTGTTCAAACAAAAAAAAGCATAATGGAGCGGATAACCTGTGGTACAGCTGACAGCCGGCATTGACGAAGCCGGTCGGGGGCCGCTGGCCGGGCCGGTGGCGGCGGCGGCGGTGATACTCGATCCGGAGCGCCCCATCGAGGGCCTGGCCGACTCCAAAAAGCTGACCGCCAAGCGCCGGGAAACCCTGTACGAGGTGATCCTGGACCGGGCCTTGGCGGTGGGGATCGGCGAGAGCCAGCGCAAGGAGATCGACCGCCGCAACATCTTCCAGGCCACCGTGGCCGCCATGCAGCGGGCCGTGGACGCCCTCACTCAACGGCCTGATCACCTGCTCATCGACGGCAAGAACATCCGGTTGGCTCACCCCTCCCAGGAGACCATCGTTGACGGGGATGAGACCGTGCCGGTCATCAGCGCCGCCTCTATCGTGGCCAAGGTCCATCGCGACCGCCTCATGGCCGAGTACCACAAGGTCTATCCCGAGTACGGCTTTGACCGGCACAAGGGCTACGGCACCAAGGCCCACCTCCAGGCGTTGGTCGAGCACGGGGCCTGCCCCATTCACCGCCAGTCCTTCCGGCCGGTTAAGCAGCACCTGCCGCAATGGCGCAGCCTCAAGGACCGCGCCATCCTGGGCCGCCTGGGAGAGCGCCTGGCCGCCACCTACCTTATCGAGAACGGCTACACCATCCGGGATATGAACTACCACGCCGCCCACCTGGGCGAGTTGGACATTGTAGCCGGGCGCGGGGCCGTCACCGTCATCTGCGAGGTGAAAACCCAGGCGCCGAACCCTCGCCGGGCCGGGGAATGGGGCGAGCCGGAAGAGCAGATAGGGGTCAAAAAGCGGGACCGGATCATGGCCGCCGCCCAAAAGTACTGCGCCGAAAAAGAAATCGACACCGAGGTACGATTCGATGTAATATCGGTGAAGTTTACCAAAGCCGGGCCAAACCTTACGCATCGGCCTGGTAGTATTTATGCAGATTAGGCGTATACTCACACTTTGCCTGGTTGTCGGACTTCTGACCCCGGTGGTCCAGGCCCGCCACCCTGACGCGGTAGGTCGTCGGGGCATGGTGGTATCCGGCAGCCTGGCCGCCTCCCGGATAGGCCGGGATATTCTCCGGCGGGGCGGGAATGCCGTCGATGCCGCCGTAGCCACCGGCTTTGTCCTGGCGGTCACCCTGCCCAGTGCCGGGAACATCGGCGGCGGCGGCTTCATGGTCATCCGCTTCAGGGACGGCCGCACCACTACCATTGATTACCGTGAGAAGGCCCCTGCTGCCGTCGGCCGGGACATGTACCTGGACGAGCAAGGCAATGTAGTCAAGGACTTGAGCACCACCGGTATCCTGGCCAGCGGTGTTCCCGGGTCGGTGCGGGGACTGGGGCTGGCACACGCTAAATACGGCCGTCTGTCCTGGGAGGATGTGGTTACACCGGCCGCGGAGCTGGCCGAGAACGGCATTGCCGTCGGCTATCAGCTGCACCGGGACCTGGTGGACCGCGAAGAGCGCCTCACCCGGTTCGATGAGACCAGGCGTATCTTCTATCCCAACGGCCAGCCGCTGCGACTCAACGCCCTGTTCAAGCAGCTGGAACTGGCCGCCACCCTGCGAAGGATCGCCGTTCAGGGGGCCGCTGAGTTCTATACCGGCGAGACCGCCCGGCTGCTGGTTGCCCACATGCGGCGTCGCGGCGGCCTCATAACCAGGCAGGACCTGGCCGACTATAAGGCCGTGGAGCGCCCGCCCGTGGAATTCGATTATCGCGGCACCCACATCGTCAGTATGGGTCCGCCGTCGTCGGGCGGAATCGTCCTGGCCCAGATCCTCAACCAGCTGGAGCTGGTGGACATAGCGCAGCTGGAGTTCCATTCCGCCGAGCATATCCACGCCATGGTGGAGGCCGGGCGCCGGGCCTACGCCGACCGGGCCCGCTACCTGGGCGACGCCGATTTCGTGAACGTCCCGGTGGATAAGCTGATTTCCAAAGCATACGCGGCGCGGCGCTGGCGGGATGTCTCGCCCAACTGGGCTACGGCGAGCGAGGACGTTTCGCACGGGGATGTGAAGCTGCTCCTGGAATCGGAAGAAACCACGCACTACAGCGTAGTGGACCGCTTAGGCAACGCGGTGGCTGTCACAACTACTATTAATGGGGGCTACGGCTCCGGTGAAGTGGTCAAAGGGACCGGCTTTTTCCTTAACAACGAGATGGATGATTTCTCCATCAAACCCGGCTATCCCAATATGTACGGACTGGTAGGCAGCCACGCCAACGCCATCGAGCCCGGCAAGCGCATGCTCAGTTCCATGACCCCTACCATCGTCACCCGGAATGATACCCTTCTGTTGGTCCTGGGATCTCCTGGGGGTGGTAAAATTATTACGACTGTGGCTCAGGTCATCTCCAACGTTGTAGATTTCGGCCTCGGCATGAAAGAAGCGGTGGAAGCGCCCCGAATCCATCATCAGTGGAAGCCCGACGAGATTGAGGCCGAGCCTCGGGGCATCAGCCCGGAAACCCGCAAAAGGCTGGTGCGTATGGGGCATAAGGTGCGGTATCGGGACAGTATGATAGGCGCCGCCCATTGCATCTACGTTGACCCGGAGACCGGCTGGTATTTCGGTGCGGCCGACTCCCGCCAGGAAGCTGGAGCTGCCGGATATTGAAGTCGTAACAAGATAGAGAGTTAAACAATGACGAAAACAGGCCGAAAACCGACCGACAAATCCAAGCCACAGGCAGCCCAGCCTGGCGGCTCCTCCAGATTTCTCTACGAACTGCGCTCCCTGGGGATAATTGTCCTGATTGCTCTGGCCCTGCGAGCCACCGTGGTGGAAGCCTACATCGTTCCCACCGGCAGCATGGAAAAGACGATCATGATCGGAGACTTCCTCATCGGTAACAAGTTCCTCTACGGCATGCGGACGCCCGATTGGCTGGGCATCCCCTACACGCGCCTCGGCTTTGGGATTCCGTGGCTGCGCTTCCCCGCCTTCCGCCAGCCCCGCAACGGCGATGTTGTGATCTTCAAGTATCCTCATGGTCCCAAAGACAAGTATGTCAAGCGGCTGGTAGCCGGCCCCGGCCAGACGGTGGAGATACGCGAGCGGGAAATCCTGGTCAACGGGAAGCCTTTATTCCATCCCGAACACTTGCAGTTCCTGGAACGGAAACCCCAGCAGAAGGACTGGAATGATCCCAACATCTTCCCCCGAGGCAACGGGAATAAGGATAACTATGGCCGCGTACGGGTACCATCCGCGGGGGATACCTTATCAGCCGTCGACGACCGGGCAGTGTTATGGTATGTGGCCATTATGGATGGGCATCTCGTGCGTCTGGAAAGGGATCAGCTTCTGGTTGACGATCAGCCGGTTGACTACTACACGGTTGAACAGGATTACTACTTTATGATGGGGGACAACCGGGATCAGAGCTTCGATTCCCGCTTCTGGGGCTTTGTACCTCACGATCATATCCTCGGGGAGGCCCTCTTTGTCTATTTTTCACTGGACTTTAAACGATTTCCTTTTGTCACCTGGAACCGTTTGAAAAGAATTGGAACGGTTATCCACTAGCCCTTTTATTCATTGGTATGGGTTGGTACATTTAGCTTTTTAATATGAGTATATTTTACGGGATATGGTTAAAGCCCGGCGAAGGAACCGGTATTATTACCGCAAGTGCGAGAGTATCTATTAATAAAATTATGGGTTGCTATTACCCGCAATATTCGAAAAATTCCGACGCTTATATAACAGCCTGAATAATCCGTTGCAAGGATATATCATATGAATGGAGACACATCCACCCGTCAGGAGCGATTAACGTGCCTAAATGAAAAGGTGAACGCCCTCGTTGCCCAAGTCGACGAAGGATATGGAGCAGTACTGCTTGAGCAGCTTATTCATCGAATGGAATTAACGGTACAGGCTTTTGCGGCGGAGGCTGATAGGTTGGTGGAGCGTTTGAAACAAAACGCCGATACCCAGGAAGAACTTCTGGGGAAAATCAAGGGTCAAGATATAATCGTGGGGCCGGCCGGTCTGATTCCCCGAATGTCACCGGAGGAGGAAGTGCCGGAATGGGAACAGCGGCTGGCAGACCTGGAAAGGTCAGCGAAATAACTACAAATCTAAACCGGAGCCAGAATGCAAAAATTGATCAATATACTGGTTGTCATTTTAGTGTTTTTCTCTCTGTATTACGGGATTATTGTCGATCATAAACGTGTCGATACCATGGAAGCTCTCAGTCAGAGTGATGTGGAGCTCCAGGGGCACAAGAATGTGATCGATGAGGAATATCGCCGTCTGGACCTTAGGTTTATTGGGCGTGGAAAGCACATCCAGAGAATGCAGGAGAACCTGGTGTTTCTGAGTATGCGACTCCAGACCGTGGGAGACAGCCTCGGCAACAAGATCGAGGAAACCAACTACTTGGTCCAACAGGTTGAAGAGATGCTCCGCGAAAACATTCGGAACCTAGAGGACGAGCTCCGCGCTCTCACCGATGACCTGGCTACCTACAAACGACGAACCAACCGGGATATTTTTGACATGAAAGAAGTCATCAGCCGGATGGAGGACGACATTAAGGCCCTTGACGAGAAGGTGAATCCCAAAAAAGGGAAGGAAAAGGAGGAATAGTTCCAGGCCTGCGCTGCGACGCCTCTGATCCATTCCGGCGTGGTTCCCCGATGGAAAATCCCCGCGGCAAGCCATGCATCGCTTTATTTACCTGACAACTCCGTTATTGATCCCGTTTATCCTGGGTTGTGCGGGTCGGTCACCTGGGGAACCCGCTTCCGGCCTGCCGGCATTCCGGGAATTTCAAGCCTCCCCTCAAGCCCTTTCTGATGCGGCGGGCCGGGGGGTGTATTCTCTCAGGTATGGCCTGGAACTGGATACCCGGCACACCGCTCCCAACAGCCTTATCACCCTTCACCAGACACTTTCTCTGAAAAGCCTGAAGGCGCTGGCCTATCCCGGTAAACCTGGACTATGGGGCAAGGCGCTGCACGCCGATCTCCACGTGCTCATATCCATCAGGCAGTCATATACGCGCCCCGATTACAGCCGGGTGACTATCCAACCCGTTTTCATGGTATATATCAGCCGCTGGGGTGACCGCCGGCAATGGATTCAATGGCGCTCCAACGGAACGCTGGAAAAGGAGCTGTTATCTCATATCGAGGCTGATCTTCAGCCCATAAAGCGGGAATGAGGATCCACGCCCCGCCTACCACTATAAGCGGGGCGTGAGTTTGGGAGAGGAGGGATGTTGTGAGGTAGTACGGTGAGGAAACCCGAATAGTCCCCGACCCGATTGTCTTGATACCGCAAGGGGGACCGGAACCGGTTCGGGCTAATTGAATTTAACATGTTCCCGAATGAAGTTTTCCGGGGCGATAAAACCCGCCTTAAGCATTGCCAGGGATTCCCGGTTGAATTGCAGGTGAATCACGGGTACGGCCTCATCGGCAGCCTGAACCTCGACGTGGAAGTTTTCCACGATGCGGGGTAAACCATCCTCAATATCGGCGAGATCATTCACCGCCAGCCAAACGGTCTCGTCAAAGCTGCGGGCGCCACACGTTACCGTATGCCTCAGGTCGCGTACTTCAGTACGATTCGTAGCGTAATCCTTCGTAGCCATAAGGGCGCCACCCAGGACCAGGGCCGAGACCAGCGGGAAGACTGTGATGTTGAGTACCTTCATTTTCCTAATCCTTGTGTTTTACTTTCCCATTGTTCCACGTAATCCGCACATTAGACGCATGGAAAGTGAAAAAGGTTGCCAAGAGAATAACGAGTTGCGAGTTGCGAGTTGCGAGTTCCAAATCCCAAATCCCAAATCCCAAGCTTGCCCGGCGTAGGTGACAGCCGTAGACGGGTCCCAAATCCCAAGTCCCAAGTCCCAGGTTCCGATGTCCACAAGGCGGCAAGAATATAAGATCAGGTGTTGATCAATATATGGTATACTGATGATGCACTAAAAAGGTGGCGTATTGGCGATTCTGGTTGTAACATCTATCTGAGACCGAGTCTCAATAAGGATGCTTATGCAAGTCGCCGCTGAACACCTAAACCGATTCAAACAGGCCCTGCGGACTGAGTCCCTGCGCCTGACATCCCAGCGGCTGGCTGTCATGGAGGACATCCTGGCCAGCGAAGGGCACCGGGAGTGCGACAACATCTTTCTCTCCCTGCGCGAGAGGGGAATCCCCGTCTCCCGGGCCACCATCTACCGGACGCTGGACGTCCTGGAGCAGGTGGGCTTCGTCCGCAAAATGGACATCGGCGATGGGCGCTTCCGGTA
>SDBU01003899.1_pt1 | contig 18705 bp, 13 predicted proteins | sample 2277071 | NCBI WGS metagenome assembly SDBU01 (sample SAMN10397929, study PRJNA504765) | marine sediment metagenome | isolation source: marine sediment core GS08_GC12, 126 cmbsf | place: Arctic Ocean: Gakkel Ridge, Loki's castle | collected 2008 | reverse complement strand
AGCTTAGAGAGAACGTGGCTCAAGCCTTGTTGGGAAAGGTCGAGTTCTCCCGCAACGGACTTTGCATCTTCTATCTTGAACAAAGGACCGTACATCTCGACAATCTTCTCAAGAAGTTTCACGCCCTCTGTTTGAGAGTAGTTTACTCCAGTCAGAATAACACCTATTATATGCTACGTTGTTAATCTATTAGGTTAATATCGAAGTGCATTATATCATAAAAAAGTATAATTTACTGCGCTATTATCGCCTGTGATTATTTACGCAGTAAGTAATATATTTCAGCTATGTTTTTGATACATCACGATGTATAATTCATTTGATCCCCTTTAAAAGGAAGGAGGCTGGATAAATAAGAAGGAAAATTAGAAATGTGTATCCGCTCAATCAATCACAATAACATCTGACTGCGCGGGAAGGGATCGAGGTGCCTATATTGGGTATTATCGGTACCTGTCTTTTAAAAAGGAAGAAAGCTGATAGATTTAGAAGGAAATGTGAAATCGAGTCTGACAGATATATATAATAATCACCCGATTCTGGTATTGAGAAATGTCAGAACTAATTTGTGGGTAGAAAATGAGCTAGAGGTAGCTTTATTGTACAACTGTAATCCACACGGCTACATACTTAGAACTGACCTCACGGATCGCGAAATCAAGGGTCCGTCAGGACCGCGGTAGCGTTTTTAGGCACACGGCTCCAAACCAGCAGACGTATCTGCTCCCCTTTTCCCCTTCATTTGACGAAGTCGGATTTCAATGATTAACTGGAGTCAACACGGTCTATTCCGTAGGGTGGGTTTCCATATCCACCCAAGACTAATAATCTACACCCTCCCGGAGGTTGGCCAACCTCCGGGAGGGTTAAACACGAAAACACCCCAGCGGGGTGCCAAAATACCTCTATAAATGAGAATTACCTACCCCAATAACAAACACGCCGCCTGGTGACCCTCCCCTAGATCCACCATTTCTGGCTCTAGCTCCTCACATCGATCATATGCGACGGGGCAACGAGAGTGGAAATAGCAGCCTGATGGAGGATTGGCGGGGCTGGGCACGTCGCCCTCGAGCACAATGGGTTGGCCTTCATGTTCTGGGTTGACGCTCGGCGTGGAAGACAACAGCGCTTGAGTATAGGGATGGCGAGGATCAGTAAAAATGGTCTCGGTTCGTCCTCTTTCCGCCACCCTCCCCAGGTACATCACGACGATTTCATCGCTGAGATATTCAACCACGCTCAGATCATGCGAAATGAACATATAGGTCAAGTCTAATTCTGCTTGTAATTCTTGAAGCAAATTCAGGATGCTCGCCTGCACAGAAACATCCAGCGCGCTGGTGGGTTCATCCAAAACAAGGAATTTAGGACTGAGCGCAAGCGCCCGCGCCACCGCGATGCGCTGCAGTTGACCCCCCGAAAATTCATGCGGGAACCGGTAGATTTGGTCCTCATGTAAACCCACGCGTCGCAATAATTCCAGCACTTGAGCCGTTAATTCCGAGCCGCGCAAGTTGGTATGCGTCACCAGCGGTTCGGCCACGATATTGTGCACGGATTGTCGGGGATCGAGAGATGAGTATGGGTTCTGAAAAATCATCTGCATATATTGCCGGCGTGTGCGCAACTCCTCTCCCTCCATCTCGATTACATTTTCGCCATCGATCCACACCTCACCTGCGGTGGAGGGGATCAAGCGCAACACGCACCTACCCAGCGTGGTCTTTCCACAGCCCGATTCTCCTACGACACCGGCTGTCTGACCACGATTTATCGTCATGCTCACTCGGTCCAGCGCCTGAACCACCGCAGTGCGGCGGCCAAAAAATCCCTCGCGCTTCTCGAAGTGCTTTGTGAGTTCCTTTATTTCGACCAAAGGTCTTTGCATAGGTTCCTCAGGAATTCCTGGGCTGGTGGTGAAGAAAGCAAGCAACTTCTTGCTCACGCCCAACCGGCATGAGAACAGGTTTTTCCTGGCTGCAAACCTCCATCACAAGAGGACATCGTGGATGAAATGCGCATCCAGTAAGGGAGTTCAATCCACTCGGGACGGAACCGGGAATATCCACCAACGGTGTCCCTCGAGCTTCCGTTCGGGGTACTGCCGCCAGCAGCGCTTTGGTATAAGGATGCTGCATGTTCTTGAAAATATCCAACGTCCGCCCTACTTCAACCAGGTTTCCCGCATAAAGCACGCCCACCCGATCACACGTTTGCGCAACCACAGCCAGGTTGTGGGTGATCAAAAGTATCGAAAGCCCACGCGTTTCCCTCATTCGCACCAGCAAGTTCAGTATTTGGGCTTGTATGGTGACATCCAGCGCAGTGGAGGGTTCGTCGGCGATGAGCAGTTCAGCGCCGGACGACAACGCCATGGCGATCATCACGCGCTGCTGCATGCCCCCGCTCATTTCATGCGGATACATCCGCATGCAATCCTCCGGGGCTGGGAGGCCAACGGCAGTTAGGGTCTCCTCGGCGACGTTGTAAGCTTCTTCCTTACTCATACCCCATCTGTGGTGACGAATGACAGTGGTGATCTGATCCCCAATGGTATAAACAGGATTAAGGCTGGCGCTGGGATCTTGAAACACCATGGCGATCCTGCGCCCCCTCACCTCCTGGATTTCTTTCTCGCTGATGGCGAGCAGATCCGTATCACCCAAACTGATTCGCCCAGCTTTAATTTCTCCTGGCTCCGGGACCAGGCGCATCAAGCTGAGACCCGTGACCGACTTTCCACATCCGGTCTCTCCAACGAGACCGAAAATCTCACCTTTCTTGATTTCGAATGAAATCCCGTTCACCGCATGGACCAACCCAGCGTAGGTCTTAAACCGCACTTGAAGGTCTTCAACCCGGAGCAGTTGATCCGACATTAACCCAACCTCCGCGTGCGAGGGTCCAAAACATCACGAAGACCGTCACCAAGAAGGTTCATAGACAAAGCAACCAGGAAGAGACACAGCCCAGGGAAGGTCGCATACCAGGGTGCGACCAGCATGTAGGCGCGGCCCACATCCACCATCTTCCCCCAATCAGCCGTTGGGGGTTGGACCCCTAGACCGAGAAAGCTCATCACGGCTCCGGTTAGGATGGCTGCTCCAATATCGATCGTAATTTGCACCAGTACGGGCGTGATGACATTCGGCAGAACATGCCGGGTGATAATGGTGAAGTTCTTCACCCCAATCCCCCTGGCCGCCTCGATATAGGCGCGCTCCTTTATGGAAAGCGTCTGGGCCCGCACGATGCGCGTGTACCACGGCCACCAAACGATGGTGATAGCGAACATTGTGTTGAAGAAACTAGGGCCCAGCGCAGCCACAATGGCAATGGCCAATAGGAGTGGTGGGAATGATAAGAACACGTCGGTGATGCGCATGATCAATTCATCCACCCAACCACCAAAATATCCAGCTGCTGCACCTAGCGGTAGTCCAATGGCGACAGCGATGCCGACGACCAAAAATCCCAGGCTGAGCGAGGTTCGACCACCGAAGAGAATACGTGCCAACATATCTCTGCCCATACGGTCTGTCCCCAACGGATGCTCACGGCTGGGGGGCTCTAATTTACTAGTGATATTTGGATCTCCGCGTCCTTGTTCCGGATAGGGGGTGAGTAGTGGTGCGAAGATCGCCGCCAGGATAAAAAATATAGTCACAAAAAGGCTGACCATAGAGAGCCAGTCTCTGCGCAAGGCGCGCCACATCAAGCGTAGTTCATCCAACTGCGCTTTTCGTTGTTTCGCCCATGAACCGAACCAACGATCCGTTAAAGTGGTCATGAATTTGACTTCTCCGTTCAATCCCTAAGCGTCATCGCAGGGATTAGGGATCGGGGATCAGGATACCTAGCCCCCCCCTTCTGTTAAAGTCATCTCACTCCAACACAACCCTTGGATCGATGACCGTCTGGAATAAATCGATAACAAGGTTAATAAAAACATACAGCACCGTGACGATTAATGTAACCGCCATGATCACTGGAAAATCAGACGCCAAAACGGCATCGGTGACATAGGAGCCCATTCCAGGCCAGGTAAAAATTACCTCTACCACAATCGCGCCCGTAAGCGCATAAACAAATCCCAAGCCAAGCAAATTAAGGGTTGGGATGATTGCGTTTCGTAAGGCATATTTAAAGATGACCAAGCGGTTGGGAAGACCTGAAGCCCTTGCAGCAAGGATGTATTTCTCCGACAGTACCTCAATCATATTGGAACGCGTCATGCGGATGGTCAGCCCAATGTCGTAGAGCGCAAGCGTGAACCCGGGAAGGATGAGATGAATCAACACGCTCTTCAAGGCAACCCAGTTCCCCGTCAGGATCGAATCAATCAAATAAAAACCAGTGATATTTTCGATCGGGTTATAGAGCATGACATCGCGAGAGACGCGGCTCCCTAGAGGAAGCAATTCCAGCTTGCTGAAGAAGAGCAGAATTAAGAGTAAACCCAACCAGAAGGAGGGCATTGACGTCCCGGCGATCGAAAATAACCGCGCAGCATGGTCAAACCAAGTGTTCCGCTTTGAACCAGCTAGCACACCGACCGGAATGCCAATAACCACGGCCAGCAGCATTGCGAAAAAGACCAGTTCCATGGTGGCGGGGAGAAAGGCGCTCAAATCGAGGAGGATCGGATTGTGAGATCGAATCGACTCACCCAGATCGCCTCTGAGCAGATCCCCGATATATCTGAAGTATTGCATATGCAAGGGAAGATCCAGCCCCAGCTTCTCTGTGGCAATGGCAATTTGAGCAGGTGAGGCACGCGGGCCAACCCACTGCCGCGCCGGATCAGAGGGAATTACTCGAGCGACGACGAAGGTGATGATCGACACACTGATGATCACCACAACTGCCAGGATCAACCGACGGATGATGTATTCGCCTCGTCTCATCCCATCTCCACTAAGACCGATATATGCATAAATTCGAATAAATGAGTACGGCTAACACGGCTATATTCGCCAATTCTCTTCGACATGCATAAGCATTAATTGCTATTTTCATGCAGGAACGAGACGCCCCTTGCGCCAAAGCGCAAGAGGCGTCCATGGTTCATTGTCACAAGATCAAGGCTTCACTCAGCACGCGTCAGGAATTTCCACATGACGGCTTGTGTATATGCTGGGTTAGGAACAAATCCCTCAATGTCTGATCGCACGTACCAGTTCTTGATCTGCTGGTCAAGTACTATGGAGGGAACTTCTTCAATCAGAATGGCCTGCGCTTCCTCATACATTGGGATCGCCACCTCCTGCGGTACGGAGTACCCATCAAAAATCAACCCATCAAACTCCTCATTACACCAGTAGCTGAAGTTGAAGAAGATGTCCGCCGGGTCCTCACACATATAGGGCAGTTGCAAGAAGGCTATGGGGTGAACGATGTCCTGCCACCAACTGAAGGCGACCAAATCAGGCGCCTCCTCCGGGGATGACCTGGAACGCGCATAGGCTGCCTCGGTCGTCATCACGGTTATGGTGAGATCAATTCCCAATTTGACCAGTTCAGACTTCCACAGCTCTGCGTACTGGATAGAATCTTCAGCACCAGCAAAAGCCACGATCTCCAGATCGAAGCCTCCACCAGGGAATCCGGCTTCCTCCAATAGCTCCGCGGCTTTATCAAGATCAATGTAATACTGGAAACAAGTGTCACACTGACCCCATGCGCCTTCCGGTATTAGGCTGTAGGCCTGGATAGCAAAGCCATCCAAGATGATGTTGATGTAATCATCATATGGGAAGGAGTAGGCCAGCGCCTGGCGTACCTCTTTGATATCCAAAGGCGGATGCTGGGTATTGATTGGGATGTACCCCACGATGAAGGTTTTCTCCTCCACAACATTGATGTCATCTCGTGCTTCAAGGAGAGGGCGATTCTCTGAAGGTAGACCATAAGTGAGGTCGGTTTCGCCTGATTCAATCATTTGCTGCAATACGATTGTGTCCTCGACGACATCGAAGAAGACCCGATCGAAAGATCCCGGCTTCCACTCAACCCAGTAATCTTCGTATTTCTTCATGATCACGCGCCGGCCGCGCTCAAAACTATCGATCATGTATGGGCCTGTCCCGGCGTCGTTGCCCAAGTTGAACCAATCTTCCGAATCCCCTGCTTCCGCCTCAACCGTCGTCGGGCTGAAGATCCAGGCCGCGTAGGCCGAGCCGCCAATTACGTCCATGGGGGCAGGATACGCCAGATGGAAGGTCACCGTGTGATCATCGACGACTTCGATCGCGCCTTCGTGGGCAATGGGATCAAGGATGTACGACCCTCCCTGCGCCATCCGTAATGTTCGCTCGAAAGAATACTTGACCGCATCGGCGGTGAACTCCGTCCCATCGTGGAACTTGACACCCTCACGCAGATGGAAAGTCCATTCCATCAGATCATCGCTCGACTCCCAGCTGGTTGCGAGCAAGGGTAGCGCGAGTTGCGTGTCGTAGTCAGGCGTATAAGTGAGACCTTCATAGAGATTGGTAAAAAGAACCATCTCCACCGCCATACCGATGGCCGGATCGAGCGTGAGGAAATCCTCGTATTGAGCAAAACCCCCAACGATCTCTACGGGCTCTTCGACCTCCGGGGCTTCCGTTGCTGAAGTGCCACATGCGGCGATTAGCATCGAAAGGATGATGAACGTGGATATTATGAACAGAACGTTCTTTGATTTGCTAGTCATTCACTCTCCTCCTTACAAATCATGAAATGCACACGGAATTAACCAGATATCCCCAGCTCCACCTCCTTGACCTTAATCCAAAAATTCTCACATTCCCCTCGGCATGATTAATTTACGCAGAAGAATACGTTTCTACAACCCTAATTTTGACATTTAAGGACTCAAAAACCATTTTATGTCTGAATAATTTTCGAGATATATAGAGTTGCTCTTAATAAGATAGGATATTGGTAATATGGAAAAAAATAAAGTTCTAAGTAGGGTCAGTTGTTAATACCCCTTGGATCACTGGTCTAATACCATAATAGATCAATAATATGCCCTTCAGGTCGGATGAGTGGTTGTACTCCCCGGATTGTGGTGTCATACTGATTTTTAAAAAGCACCTTTCCAGCACAAAACTTTTCACAAGCGTAATTTAACAAGAAAGGAGACAAAGTGTCAACTGGTGAACCAATCACACACATGCCTGCCCTGGTGAATTCCCACACTCACAGCCCCTTTGGACCACAATTCAACGGCCTAATCCAGTCACAGACATTCGAAGCCTACATTGTGGACATGAACGTTCGTTCATTTCAACCCGAAACTCCGATGGAAATATCCGCTCTAGCCCTGTACACGGGATATGAGAACATCGCAGCAGGGAATTCGGCCATCATCGATCAATGTTTCGTGCCCCTGACCTCGGAACATTTTTACGCCATCACGCAAGCGTACGAAGATCTTGGGTTACAGGCATGGGTGTTCAGCGAATTGGGCGATTTGCCCATGTCCTTCTACACCAAGGAAGCCTATGCAAAGTTCGAAAAGGCAATCCCCTTGGGTGATCTACCTGAGGACCTGCAAGCCTTGTGTGCAGAAAGTGATGATTATCGGGATCAACTCCACGCCTTGAGCAGTTTGATAAAAAGCTGGCATGGCGGCAGGGTCAACATCGGGGTTGGCCTCTCCAACCCGGTCTGGTGCAGTGATGACTTGATGCATGGAGCAGCCGACTTGGCGCGCTCTTTGGACGTCCCCATCAATTTTCACGCCGAGGAATCGCCGATCCAACGCGTGGCTCATTTTGCGCAATGGGGGATGAGCGGGATCCAGCGCGCGGCCAAGTTTGGCTTGCTGGGGCCTCGCACATTAGTCACTCACGTTGTTCAGGTGGATCAAGAAGACATCAGTCTGATGGCAAGGTCAGGATGTTCTGTGTCCCACAATCCCACTAGCAATTTAAAACTTCATAACGGCATCACACCGATCGGAAGCATGATCGCGGCTGGAATACGCGTATGCCTGGGGAGTGACGGGCATTCTTCCGGCGATTCTCAAAGCCTATTTCCTGTCATGAAAGTGACAGTCGCGCTTGCGGATTTAAACGGCATCGGCTCTCTCAAGCAGACCCCTGAATTCCTGGCGTTGAAAATGGCCCGCGAGGACGGGCGCGGCCTTTGGTTCGAAGATGACTTTTCACAGGATACTATTCAGTTCAGCTCTCCAATTGGACCCTTCGGTCATGTTTGGGACGACCCCGCCCCAAAGATTGAAGAGGTGTACATCAAGGGCAAACCGCGCTTGGCTGCCGCGCGGGAACTCATTCACCATCGCGGTGCGGATGCAATTGTCCATAATTCGATGGGGACGCTGACTGCTCCCGAAATTCAGGACAAAGCCAGACAGCTCGCAAGTTGGGTTGAAGAACGCACCCGCCATTGGAAAGAGTAGTTATTTGTCAAAGGAGTTTCGAGAAGAATCATGGTGAGAACATTGATCCAGGGCGGCATGGTTGTGACGCCCAGCGGCGTTCAGCAATTCGATATATTGATCGAAGATGGTCTCATTACAGACCTCATTCAAGTGGATGCCAGCATGGGTGCCTCGAGAATCGTAGACGCCACAGGGAAAATCATCCTCCCGGGCGCCATCGATGGTCACGCCCATTTCATCCCCCACAATCCTGACTCCGATCATCCTCTAGACATAGACAATGAGGGGTTTCACTTCGGAGGGCGCGGTGCGGCAGCAGGAGGTGTAACTTCAATCGTCGAGATGCCGCAAGCATATCCACCCACCGTTAACAGTGCGACTTTTGAACGAAAACGATCCATCGCCCAACCCGAAGCCATCGTGGATTTCGCCATGTGGGGGGGCATCGTCCCCGGAGAGCACATGGAGCAAAACATCAAGCAACTGATTGATAGCGGCGCGGCGGCCTTGAAGGCTTACATGTGCAGTGAAGATCCCGACCTCCCACTCATCAACGATGCGGAAATCCTTCAAGCGCTTGAATGGATGCGTGACGCAGATATCATGCTTGGCCTGCACACCGAAAATGAAAGCTTACTGCGACATTACCTCGCCCAAGTTCTTTCAACTGGTCGCACCGACCCACTGGCGCACGCTGTCTCACGCCCTCCCATTCTGGAAGCGGCAGACGTCAACCGCGCAATTCACCTTGCGGAGCAAACCGAAGGTTGGGTTCACATTGTGCACTTGAACGCCATCGAATCGGCCGAATTGGTTAATAGAGCGAAAGCACGCGGGGTCCGGGTCACTGCTGAAACCTGCCCACATTATCTTGCGCTTGACCTCCGCGATCTCGAACGGCTTGGTCCACACGCAAAGTGTGTCCCGGCCTTGAGAAGTCGTGAGGAGGTAGAAGAGCTGTGGACCTATCTGGCGGATGGCACCATCGACTGCATCGCCTCTGACCATTGCGGATGGACCCTCGCCTCTAAACAGGCTGGCGTGGATAACATCTGGGAGGCGCCTAACGGATTAACCGGAGTGCAAACATTGCTGCCGCTAGTAATCACCGAAGCGCGCAAACGCGGTTTCTCATGGGAGGATATTGCGAGATGGACCGCCACAAAACCAGCTGAGCTCTGGCGATTGAACCCTAAGAAGGGTTCAATCCGCATCGGAGCCGACGCCGACTTCGCCATAATCGATCCGGAACTCGAATGGACCCTTCATGCCGAGGATTTACTGCATGCCCAACCCTGGTCACCATTTGTGGGCTGGACCTTCCAAGGTAAAGTTGTGAAAACGGTATTACGCGGTGAGGTGATTTTCGATGATGAAGTCCCAGACAAAGTGCTCGCCAATCCGGGATATGGTCGATTCCTACGACCGCTCTGATTGCACCCAGGAGTCAAACGCAACGTGGTAGACGCATTGTCACTAAGGATCAACGACAACAGGTTTCGTGAGTATTTCGAGGAACTTGCGCGAATCGGAGCCACCCCCGAGGGAGGCGTAAATCGACTGACCTTCAGCAAAGCGCACACAGAGGCACGTGAATGGTTTTGCGAGCAGGCACATGAGGCAGGATTCGAGCTATTGATCGATGGAGCTGCAAATCACTCCGCCATCCTCCGACAAACAGGGGCAGAGAAAATCATGCTAATTGGGTCTCATCTCGACTCGGTCCCAAATGGCGGTCGATATGATGGAGCCCTTGGTGTGGTTGCTGCGCTTGAAGTCTTGAACACGATCAAGGATGCAGACCTTCAATTGCCCGTTCACCTGGAGGCGATCGATTTCACTGATGAAGAGAGCACATATGCTGAGTTCCTCGGCAGTCGTGCATTTACGGGTCGGCTCAACGTTGATACTCTCCACATTCGTGAAAGGGGTCTAAGCCAATTCAATGAAGCTCTCTCCGTCAGAAGCCTCTCGGATAGCTCATTCTTCTCTTGCGGGCGAGACCCGAACGAGTACGTCGGTTACCTCGAACTGCATATCGAGCAAGGGTCGCGACTTGAGGAAAGTGGATCTCAGCTGGGAATTGTAAACAGTGTTGTTGGGATCTATGAAAACCAAATAGTCTTCCATGGGCGAGCAGACCATGCGGGCACAACACCGATGTCTTCACGGCTGAATGCTGGTTTAGGTGCCTCGTCATTCAATCTGGCGGTAGACCACCTGGTAAATGAACAATTTCCAAGCTGCGTCGCCAATGTCGGCAAGATGATCTTCGAACCTGGCGCAGCCAACGTTGTCCCTAAACGTGTTGAAGTGATTTCCGAGTATCGGGCACCAAATGAACAACTCGCTGAGGAACTTGGACGTTCAATCGCCGCTGCTGCGGAGGGAGCGGCATCACGATTTGGGTTGGAACTTGAAATTATCCCAGCAGGACATTCAAGGGCGATTCCAATGGATGTGCAACTTCAGAAAGTTATCAGTACAACTGCTGAAGCACTCGGATTATGTTCAATCAACTTAGCCTCTGGCGCCGGCCATGATGCACAAATTCTGGTCGACTTCACCCCCTCTGGGATGATCTTTGTCCCCTCCGTCGCGGGGATAAGTCATAACCCGAAAGAAATCACCAAGTGGGAGGATTGCGTGAACGGCGCCAACGTTCTCCTAGGTTCAGCCATTCGTTGGGCACATCAAGCGCTGTGACACAACCCAGACAAACAATCCATCAAAGGAGTTCCGAATGAGCAAAACACTCATTAAAGCCTCATACATCATTGCATTTGATGGAACCAAGCATCGATACTTGCTCGATGGAGAATTGGTGTATGGAGGCGATTCGATCCTCTATGTCGGGAAAAAATATGAGGGTGGAGTAGACCGAACGATAGATGCCAGTGGTAAAATTCTCTCCCCTGGTTTTATAAATACCCATATACACATGGCCCATTCGGTTCTTGACAGATCGTTTATTGAAGTTGGTGGTTCGCCGGAATTTGGCTTTGACACCCTGGTGGATTTCCTCATGCCGCGCGGTAGAGTGATGGATTCATCCATGTGCAGAGTCTGCACAGAATACTCGCTGGCCGAGGTTTTACGGAGCGGCGCTACGACGTGCGTGGAGCTCGGGAACGATATTAATGACCTGCTTGATTTTGTCCCTCAATACGGCAACCGCATCTACTTCGCCCCGATGTTTAAATCGGCCTCCTGGTACTCGCCTGATGGAAAGAATGTAGATTATGCCTGGAAGGAAAATGATGGGCTGGGAGGGCTCGAGCAAGCTGTGAACTGGATCCGGGAATACGATGGCGAATTCAATGGATTGATGAAGGGCGTATTAAGCCCAGCACAGGCAGATACTTGTACTGAAGAATTACTCCGCCGCACCAGGGAATATGCAAGGGAACTCAAGGTCCCCTTGACGATTCACACCTGTCAATCTGAATACGATACCGAGAATATGGTGGCCAGGACAGGGAAAACACCCGTCGCCTGGATGCAGGATATTGGCTTCTTGGGAGACGATGTCATCCTGGCACATGCCATTTACCTTAGCGGGACAAAATGGACGGAGCATCCGGCAGGGGATGTTGAGATCATCGCCGAATCAGGCGCATCCGTCGCACATGCACCCTGGGTTTTCTGCCGGGATGGAATGGCAATGGATTCCTTCTACAAATATCAGCAAGCCGGTATCAACCTGACCCTTGGTACCGATACTTGTCCCCAAAACATGATCCAATCCATGCGCCTCGCATCCATCTTTTCTAAATCGGTGGAGAATAATCCCAGGGCGACAAACGGTGCCGATGTGTTTAACGCCGCAACATTGGGTGGCGCAAAAGCTCTTGGCAGGGATGACTTAGGACGGCTCAGCGCCGGTGCAAAGGCGGATATTGTCATCTTCTCCGGCAGAAGCATGAACATGGTTCCCCTCCGAGACCCTGTCAACAACATCGTTTTCAGCGCCGAAATGGAGGACGTTGAGACCGTGATCGTCAATGGAAAGTTCGTGCTCGAGAGTGGGAAGGTCTTGGGTTTAGGGGATCGTGCAGAAGAACTTTACGACAAGATTCAACGAATTGGCGAAGAGGTCTGGTCACGTATTGAAAACGAAGATCGTCTGGGGCGAACCATCGACCAACTCTCTCCGCTGAGTTTCGAGTATTGGGAAGAGTAAGCAAAATATCCCGGGGACTAATCACCGGGATATCAAGTTGACAATATTGTTTGCACTCTAGGCTTCGTAGGTGATCGCCCCATCGCACACGGTGAGGGTTGGACGTACATCCCTGATCTCCTCGATCGGCAGTGATTCTAGATCCTCGGAGAGAAGCACCAGGTCAGCCAGCATGCCTACTTTCAGCTGCCCCTTTACGTCATCCTGAAATTCTGCATAGGCGCCATCACGCGTATAGGAAGCCAATGCATCCTCCAGCGTTTGCCGCTGGTTTGGCAAACCGGGCGCCATACTTTCCCGTGTAAGTGCGATCTGCAAACCCCACCAAGGATCCTGGCTGGCGACGGCCCAATCGCTGCCGAATACCATACGTACGCCGGTGTCACGTATATCTTGCCAAGGGAATGCATCACCCCAGCGCGATTGGGGCACACACTCTGGCCAAATTATCGCAGGCCATACTTCTTTGGAAGGTGCATGGAGGGGCTGCATGGAGGCGATAATCCCCAACTCGGCAAATCGTGGCAGATCATCTGGGTGGAGAAGCTCGATATGCTCAATGCGATGCCGGCTATCACGGGCTCCATTATCCCGGATCGCTGCCTCGTAGGCGTCGAAGGTACGGCGGATAGCACCATCACCGATGGCATGCACGATGACCTGGAAACCAGCCTGGTCAAGTTCGGTCACTCGGCTCGTGAAATCCTCAAAATCCCAGAGCGACTCCCCCCGAAATCCAGGCTTATTTGCGTAATCTTCCAACATCAACGCCGTCCAGGATTCGATTACACCGTCTATGAAAAATTTCGCGCTTCCACAGCGCAGCAGGTTTCCCCGGTGCCCCTCGCGCATCGCAATCGCATCAGATACCGCTTCCGGCGGCGCATCAGGAAAGATTGTGTAGGGGAAATAAATCCTGAGGGGTAGTTCGCCCTCAGCCTCCATTGCCGAAAGCAGTGCCAGCTGGCCTGGATCGCCCATCATGTTGTGTATGCTCGTGATCCCCAAACGGGAAGCTTGTTCCATTCCCTCTCTGAGCAAGTTGCGAACATGACGGGGAACCTGCGCCAGATTAAAAGGCTCCTTCGGCGTACCCGCATTACCTCTCAACCCACTATATATCTCCGATAATGACAGAACTGGCTCGTAGGCATGTCCTTCCCGTAACTCTCCATTGGCGAGACCATCCTCACCCATCACGATCTCTCCACTCAACCCCAGATCGGCCCCATGCAGTAACCCGGCCATCTCCAATGCACGTGTGTTAGCCCAACCTGTATGAAAATCATAGGAGATCAGAATTACGGGCTGGTCCGGGATGATTTCATCGAGGTGGTGCCGGTTGAGGCGATGACCATCGGGCAAAATGTCATATCCGATACGCGTCCCAGTCACCCATGTATATTCTGGATGATTACGGGCATACGATTGAAGAGATTCTTTTAAATCGTCTAACGTGAGGACATCGATAAGAGGCGCGCTCCCCAGTGAGAGCGATCCACTCAGGATGTGAAAATGACTGTCGATGATACCGGGCATCAAGGTCCGAGTTTTGCCGTTAATAATCCGTGTATTATCAGTTTTCCAAGCTTCGACTTCAGAGTTGCTGCCAACAAAGACGATCTTGTTGCCTCGCGTGACCACCGCCTCCGCCTTGGGATTCTGTGGATCCATGGTTAGAACTCGGGCATTTTTGATGATGAGGTTTTGCGAATTAGCCATCATATCTCCTCGTTTAAAGTGTATTTCAACTCAACTGTTTACCAAATCCTTCTGTATTAGGGAGCCACCATTCCTCTCCGCGCACGGTTTGGACGTATTCCGGCCATCGCAGGTCAACAGGGGGTTTAAAATCCGCTGGGAGTAAGGGTGCGACCCACTTGTCGCCACCGACCCCACCACCCGTCCTTTCATCGAACTCCTTTTTAGCATCCTTCAATACTTCCGGTTTCATGAGAAGGTCGACAAAAGTAGCGCCAATTGTCTTCCCTGCGACAAGCCAGGTTGGATCGATGGCTGGCGGATATCCGTTAAGCGCAAGCGAACCCCAATGAGACCAACCATAAGGTTTTTGCATCATTGGGCGTGCGGTGAATAAGCGCACTGTGGGAGCATGCCAGGTGTAATCCACATAATCATCCGAGGTGAAGTTTTTCTGCCATGAAGGTAGACCATGCCTGATATTTTCCTCCCAGTCTTGGGGGGTAGTGAGAGATTGGCTTACCTCCGTAAAGGGGTTTTCCATCGGGTCGATCTTCATGTTCCTTTGGATCTCGCGTGCAAATTCCTTCGCTTCGTCACCAAATTTCGGTGGTCCCACAAGCTCAAGGTTTTGATATGTGATCTGAGCAAGCACATGGTTGGGTAAACCCACCCTGGTTTTTGTGACCCAGCGTACATGCGCCACTGTGTTTGTCACCTTGGCCACGTGTCTAGCATTGTTCTCTAAAACCTTATAAAGCTGTTTTTGGATGGGAAGTGTCGGTGAGCGCCATGCATATTGAATCTGACTGATTTTCGGAACAAGATTATCAGAAGTACTCTGCCCACCAACCATGATGAACTCGTTCATCGTCCACGTTCCCGTGTGGGCATACATATTCTCTTTCGTGTACTTGGTTATGGTGTACATCATAGTGACGGCGTCAATGGCTCCAGGCGAACGCGGGATGGCATGATTGCTTCCTGGATAAGCAAGCAACTCTGGATTGATCCATGGCTCTGGCTCTAGGCCTTCAAAGGTAAAAACACAGCTCCAGTAGGAACCACAATGCGTGTCCCATACCGTGGTATTACCCGGGTAGGGATGATAGGAGATAAAAGCATCCGCACCGTCATAATAGCCCTTGGCTGCGTGTACCGGTTTAGAACCGCAAACCTTCTCCGCTGGTTCACCAAAAAAGAGCAATGTACCCTTAAGATTGAATTTCTCCATTACCTGCTTTGTGGCCAGAATCCCGGCCAGTGCGCCCACACCGAGCACTGAGTGGGGATCTGTGTGCCCTGCAACCCAGGGATGGAGCCCCTCCCGTGGTGCACGATAAGGGACTGCCTGCTGGGAGTTGCCCGGAACGGCATCATATTCAGCGTAAGTGCCAAGTATGGGGCTTCCCTCACCCCATCTCGCCACGAATGCCGTCGGCATATCTCCTGAACCCTCCTCCACCTCAAAACCCTCATGCCGCAGCAACTCCACATATGCCTCTGCCGAACGATATTCTCGCCAGGCGCTCTCAGCATAATTCCAGATCTCGAGATGAAAATCTGACAGTCGTTGGTGGTTTTCATCTACCCATTCAATCGCACTTCTCTTCAGATCCTTTAAACTTACCATTGCACTCTCCTAGTATTATTGAGATATGTAGGTAAGACTTCGGTTCAGATAGATTTTTAGAATGTTCCATTTCACGGAACGATTGAAACTCAGTTCAAGGTCCAGATTGCATCATCGGTTGATCGTTGGTAACACAATGCACACCCCCACCTGAATACCAAAGATCGAGCGTTTCAATGACCACAACTTCTCGACCAGGAAAATAACTTTCAACTGTCGCTTTCGCAGCGTTATCCCATTCTGGTTCGCCAAAACCGGTCATCACGACAACCCCATTTGCAACCAGCCAATTGACGTAAATGGCTGGCATCTTGATCCCTCGATAGGTCACGTACCCAGGAATATCCAATCGTCGGACCTCAAACCCGGCAGCCTCAATTATCTCGGCAGCTTCTTCGTAAAGGTTCGCCTCCGGGTGGTTTTCATCGACATGCCGGGCCACAACGACAGTGTTCGCATCGATAAATCGTGCGATTCCATCTACGTGTCCACCAGTAATGTCGCCGCGAGGAGCACCAAGGATCCAGACAACTTTCTCCACCCCGAATGCATCCCGGAAAATCCCTTCCGCTTCCTCTTGGGTCAATTCGGGATTGCGGTCCTTCATTACGGGCCATGAAGCGATGAGCGTACCAGCACCGTTGAATTCGAGCGTCCCTCTTTCGTAGATTAAGTCATACCCCTCGCACTCGATCCCCTCAATTTCAGCCACTTTACAAGGCACTGCATTGTCCTTATCGAAATGTGGGTCAATCTCCCCCCAGGCATTAAATCCCCAATTTTGAAGGATCACTCCATCGCTCGTTTCCACCCAAACGGGGCCGTTATCTCGCATCCAGGCCCAATCGTAGGGCATGATGTGCCATTGGATGTTACCGAGAGGAACTCCCTGTTTATCGAGAAAATTTCGTGCTATCTCGAGCCCAATCTCATCTTCAACAACTAGGTTTACTGGCTCATAAGCTTGAATGACATTGACAATCTCGCTGAATGTCCCTTGATAGCCCTTCTCCCAACCTTTGGGCCACTGAAGCCATGTTCCTTCATGTTCCTCCCACTCAGCAGGGACCCTACGAATTGCTTTTGATTCAGTCATATCTATCTCGTCCACAATCCTTTGTGTGCATCCAATCAATAAAATTGGAAACACAAACAACATCACACTTATTCTTAGGAATCGAGGATCAATATTGTTAATTTGTCGATTTTTACTAATACAATCGGTCATTGACTTTACTTAATAAATAGATTTCGATGCACAAATGGAATAATCACGTATGGGCAACCGGCGACGTGCCTGAACACGCGTTGCCCGTGCAAATAAACCTTAATAAGTCAAACATCTTTTATCAAAATTGCGAATCCGTCAAATTTGTGTACACGGAGTTTCTGACCATAAAGTTCCTGGATCTCGTAAGCAGATTCTCCCTGTCGAATTGCAGTGAATGCATCAGCTGCCTTTAACAAACTTGCCGGTTCCACGAGTGGTTTCATGTGTGAACAGTAGAGGTAATCCAACTCAGGCGTGAGCTTCGCAATTTCTTTCATCGTATCTTCATAAATCGGAAGATTTGATCCACCCCGCTCGTCGCCAATAAACGCGAAAAGGTGATCCGGATAAAAGGTATCCCCAGTGAACAAGGATCGGTTACGACGATCAAGCAACATGATGCTGTCGTCGGAATGCCCTGGTGTGTGGATCACTTCAAGCTGGCGATCCCCGAGATCTATGACATCCCCATCATGCAGCAAGTTAAGTCGACCTGTGCTGACAGGTTTGATCACATATTCATCGGGATCGAAACCTACGGGATATCCCTCCGGAAATGCTTCGGGTCGTGAGTCATACCGGAGCATCTCGCTGGTCTGCCCCTCGGTGAGCCATTTCAACGCATTGGGATGGTCGAAAACATGGATCTCCTCAAATCGGTGGTTATCACCAACGTGATCGAAATGAGTGTGACTGTTGACCACGATCACATCGAGGTCGGTTAATTTCTCTACAACCGCAGAGATGTCTCGGATACCCATCCCTGTATCGAACAAAGCTGCGCGCTCATCTCCAAGGATCAAGAAGGAAATGACATTCTGCCAGTGTAAGGGCTCTTGAATACAGTAAACAGCATTCGGCAACCCTTTTACAAGGAACCAGTTTTCATCAACATCGATGACCACTGCATTGGTTAAAGCTATTTCTACATCTTTCCCCATATCATCTCCCATCAAGGCTTACAAGGACTCATGAACGACTTCGCCATCGAAAACCGTCAGGACAACATTTGTTTCCAGGATTTGATGCGGATCAGTCTCCAGGATGTTCTTATCTAAAACACACAGATCCGCAAATTTCCCAGGCGTAATTGATCCCTTTCGATTTTCCTTAAACTCAGCATAGGCTGGCTCGAGCGTGTAACACCGGATAGCTTCTTCAATTGTCAAACACTGCTCAGGACGCCACGGTTGTAATCCTGAGTCATCCGGAGGGATTCGGGTGACCGCTTGAAAGAGCTGCTTCAATGGTTCGGGTTGTTCAATGCTGAGCGTCGGATGATCTGTACCATAACACAGCCGCGCTCCCGCATCGATCAGATCCATCCAGGCATATGCATAGGTTTCTCGTTCCGGTCCGATCCTCGCTGGAATGTACATGTTGGGATGTGAAGTAGCGCAATGCATCGGTGTCATAGAGGCGATTACGCCTAGCTGCGCAAATCGACCATGATCGTCTGGATGAGCAAGTTCAATGTGCTCAATTCGATGGCGGCTATCGCGCTTCCCGTTTTCCTTTAC
>SDBU01003898.1_pt1 | contig 18705 bp, 26 predicted proteins | sample 2277071 | NCBI WGS metagenome assembly SDBU01 (sample SAMN10397929, study PRJNA504765) | marine sediment metagenome | isolation source: marine sediment core GS08_GC12, 126 cmbsf | place: Arctic Ocean: Gakkel Ridge, Loki's castle | collected 2008 | reverse complement strand
TCGCCCTGCGTGATCTGAAACATGGCCAATACCATGCGGATTCGTCCGTTGTCGAGAACCACGGGACCCATGCACGCCTCCAGCCTGGTGAACGCTCGTGAGCGCTATACCGGCCACCTACGACGTGCCTACGGAAGGGGTGCGAAAAAGCGTCGCTGTTGGTTGCAGGGTAGAGTGCCAGGATAGGGTCGATAATCGCGCGGTTCGAGCACGCGCGCGTGTTCGAGCTGCTATTTCTTCCTGGCGGTTGATACCCCGGCCTCACGTGATGGACTGGTCCAGAGGACGCCAATGGGCAGCGCGTGAATGCCCGAGCCGAACGGGATCGTGTCTTGCCCCATATAGAGTACGACGCCTCGGTGGAATCGCTTGCCCGCAAGCTCCGCCAACGCCTTCAAGCCCTTGAGATCGTTAGTGCCGAGTGTGGCGCTGGCCTTGACCTCGACGCCGACGATCCGGCCCGACCGATCCTCAAGAACAATGTCCACCTCGCGCCCCGCCTGCGTGCGGAAGTGGAATAGCTCCGCCCGCGTCTTGTTCCGCTACGCCTGCTTCCGAAGCTCCATGACAACGAAGTTCTCCATCAACGGCCCGCCTTGCTTCGGATCGCTGCCGAGCCGATCCTTGCTGCACCCAGCAGATGCGTGAGCAGACCCGTATCGCTGAGGTAGAGCTTGGGGGACTTCACGAGCCGCTCCAGCGGGAGTTCAAACAGATTGCCAGAGATTCTTTTCAGGGGAGGGGGTCTAGCGGCTCTCGGCGAGATTATCGGCGAAGCACTTTTCGCAGAGAACCCAGTCGTCGCCGCCGCCGTCTTGCGTCCGTCTTGTGGGGTTCGCGGGGACTCCGTCCTCGTCCCTGTCGACGTGGAGGACGAGAAGATCGTCTCCTTCCACCTCCATTATGAACACGATGACGCGCTTGCAGCGATGGCAGGGCGCCACGATGCGTTCACCGAGGTCGTCCTTGCGCTTCGCCGCCCTCCTCGCATCCGACATCATCAGGAGCGACTTCTTCGTGAACCTGTCGTGGTCGGCCTGGTCCGGGAAACATTCGGCTATCGCGGCCGTCAATCCCATCGCGTCAGCCCGGATTTGCGCGGTCGTGCAGACGGCGCAGTCGCAGAGGTAGTACGGGTCACCATCGTCCGTGCTGCTGACCGCATACGCCACCACAGCCGGGCCCCTCCTGCATCCGTGCGTGCAGTGCATCCATACGTCGCGGCTGTTCAGGAGTTCGCTGACCGCTTCCGTGAAGTCCCCGGGGCCCAGGGCCTGGAACGTCTTTTTCGCTTCTTCAATATCCACGATCTCGATCCATGATCTCGGCGGTGAAGCATCTCTCGCAGAGAATCCACTTGTCGTTGTCCCGCGTCAGCACCCGTCTTGCGGGATTCGTGGGGACTCCATCCTCGTCCCTGTCGACGTGGAGGACGAGAGTGTCCTTCCCTTCCAGGTCCAGCACGAACACGACGACGCGGTTACAGCGGGGACAGGCGTTCGCCCTGCGATCGCGGCGATCGCCCTTGCGGTCCGCCGCGTCCCACGCCTCCGCCATCAGCCGGATCGCCTTCTCCTTATCCGGGGGTTTCCGCCCGGGTTTGCTAAAATTGGGATCGCGCCCATGACCATTGGATCGGTGGATGCTGGGACCGGCTGAGCCCCCCCTTCAGCCTTGACCGAAGCCCCGCCGTCGAGGACAATGGCCTCCAAGACTTGGCCCCAAGGCTGGCCCCAGCCCCGGCCCCAAACGACGTTTTTCATGAAGCCGGAGCTATGCTTTTACCGGGCCACGGGAAAAGACCGGTAAAGATGGGCAAGCTGGGCAGGAGAGGTGTCCGAGCGGCTGAAGGAGCTGGTTTCGAAAACCAGTGTGCGGGTTACTCCGTACCGCGGGTTCGAATCCCGCCCTCTCCGTTAGATTTCGACGATCAAGCGTAAGGCCCTGATTCGCAAGGACTTGCGATCAGGGCCTTCACCCGATTCGGGGCTGCTGTCCCAATACTGTCCCAATTCGCTTACTCGCCACCGAACTCCTCAAGCTCGCGCCATGCGCGCCTCGCGGCATTCCTAAAGCTTCGGTGAACGCTAAAGCACTTCCCGTTTTTGTGTTCCGAGCCGCGGGCTTGAGCCCGCGCGGTTTCTCGCTGTTCGATGTGCCGCGAAGGACGGTGGACCCGGCATACGAAAACGGGAAATGCTCTAGCACGGTAGAACGTGCGGTCCTTCTCGACAATCGGTGGGTCGGTCGCCTGCCAGAAGCGTAGACAAACGCGGATCAGGTAATCAGGCTGGGAATGGCCTGCACGCTCGGCGACGAGGTGACCTGCCCCCACCGATGATACCACCTCTTATGTTGGTCCCCAAGCCATACTGATGTCGAGCGGCGGGCGGAGCGGAGCCCCTGCGCAGCGGAGCGCAGCCCGCCGCGGTCCGGTGTCGATGACGGCCTCCGGTGCCCGCGGCCGGTAGCCCAAGGTACTGCGAGGCCGGACCCGGTTGTAATGTCGCCGCCGAAGTTCGATCAGCACTTTGGCCTCCAACAGCGTGTAGAAGATCTCCCGATTCAGCAACTCGTCGCGCAGTTTGCCGTTGAACGATTCCACGTAGCCATTCTCCCATGGGCTGCCAGGCTCGATACACAACGTCCGGACGCCCACCTTCGCCAGCCAAGCGCGAACCGCCGCACAGGTGAATTCCGATCCGTTGTCCGAGCGAAGGTACGCCGGAACACCGCGTGTCACCAACAGCCAGGCCAAACGCTCGAGCACATCCTCCGACGACAGCCGACGGGCCACATCGATCGCTAAGCACTCACGCGTGTATGCGTCCACCAGCGTCAGCATCCGCAGAGGATAGCCGTCGTGCGTACGAGCATGAACAAAGTCATACGCCCAAGCACGATCCTTGTACGCTGGCCGAAGACGGATACACGATCCGTCGCCCAGCCATAATCGCCCGCGTTCCGGCTGTTTCTTGGGCACCTTCAGACCCTCCCGCCGCCACCCGAAGCCGTTGAGCCTTCTCTCGAAGTTCGTTAGCGCCTTGCCCCTTCGTCTCTTCCTCAGGGAACGATTCGGCGATGTCGATGTGGACTAACCCCGTAGATCTCTTTACGCCAAAAGCAGCGAAGATTGCGTCCCAGCCCACGTCAACTTTGCTGCTTGCCTTGGCACGCAGCAACGCCTACCCCTTCAGGTGAGCAGGGTGGCCTTGTTTCTGGACGAAGATGGACATGACAGCGTCGTGGAACGCAGCTTGGAAGGAATCCAGATCCGCTGCATGCTCAGCGTATACGACAAGCTCTTCGTTCTCCGCAGGGAGAGGCGGCGGTGGCCTGACCCCTAATTGTTGCCATCGTCGCCTGGCCGGCGTATCCCGCGGTCATGCCGCGTTTCGTCAGAATCAAGGCGATGACCTCGGTGGTGGGCAGATACCCGGTCAGCCGACCGTCGATCGGCGTTGTGCGGACGCTTTGCGACTCACTTTGCGGGTCGAGTTGGCCGGTCGCCTGCGCGAAATGCCGGTGCCGCTGCCGCCGAACGAGACCAGGATCCAGATGAATACCGGGACCATAAACGAGATCGTCGGAGCCTTCACCGCGATGTAAACGGCGGCGTCGAGAACCTGACCCCAAAACGGACCCGGTCGATACAACGCCCAGGCCCAGTCGCCGGTGAACCCATGGAGAAGCGATATCCCCACTCTAACGGCCACGAACGCATTCACCAGAAGCAAACCGAACAGCAACGCCTTCCAGCGACGGGACCACCATCCGGGGGTAGCTAGAATCAGGGCGACGACCTCCGCGGTCGGCAGATACCCCAGAAGGCGGGAATGCTGCCTTTTCCCCCCGGCAGCAGACACCCCCCGCTTTCGGAAGACGACCTCGATGTCCGCGCCTCTGCTCCCTTCATCCAGCGATCGAAAGCGGACCAGGCCCTCGGACCCGAAAGAGCAAAAGATAAGATTCCCACCGGCGGCGAAGACGATCGAATAACCCCGTTGTAGTCCCGGCCACGGGGCGACGAGCACACCGTAAAAGAGCAGCAGTCGGCACACAAACCCGGCGACCGCTTTAGGCCGGAGTTTGAGCATCTTGGCTTCCTCTGCCCATGGCCCATGCCGACCAAATCACCCACAAGATAACCGGCATCAATATGAAAACGCCCTGCCACACGTCGACGTGCATCATCTCGAACGCGCTGGGGTAATGAACACCGGTATAGTACAGGCTCACGATCCGAAAAAGATTCATCGCCAACAGAAACAGGGTTCCCACGATCGCGGGGACGACCCGGCCCATCCGAGAGACCGACACCGGGGCCAGCAGGACGGCGAACACGAAAAACGCCGACGCCTGGATGGCGTCACAGCCGCGCTTAATGTCCAACGAGTACCTTGGCGAAACCAGCAACATCCCGCTGGCCGTCGCGTCGTCACCGAAAACCGTCAGGACGAATGCGCTGCACTTGGCGTTTAAGCCCATGTAAGCATCGAAGATATCCCCTTCGGAAAGCCACAGATAGAAGACGGCGTTGAACACGGCCAAGAAGAGGCCGTACACGAGGAGGAACCGCAACACGTGGCGTCTGCTTTCAAACCACGATTCCAGGCTCCCCCGCCCGGCTTCGTCCTCATCTCCAGCGGTGCCCTCCGGTCCCGGTCCCCCCGCCGGCGAGTCTTGACCCGGGAGGGGCTTTCTTCGCCGCTGCTTGTGCTTCCTCGATCCGCTCATGAACAGTCCTAACCTCAGCGCAGCGACGGGGCAGGTATCGCTGCATCTGATGCTTACCCCGAATGGTACCGGGTGCCATGCTCACGCCAAGCGTGAACATGGCACCCGGTGTATGGAGAAGCATGGCCGCCCGAGCGCGGCCATGCTTCCCCTGTCAAAGACTCGCCAGGTCCGGGCGGGCGAAGGCCCGCATGAAACCTCAATCACCCCACCCGGTCGGCTTACGAATAAGCTCTACGCACCGGCGGGAGGCGCACCACCCACAGCCGTTCGCCTCCGGCCGTAGATGATCATCGCCACCACGGCGGTCAACAGCCCGATCCCAATCAGGCCCCACTCAGAGACGGTCGGTATCGATATACTTTTCGACCTGAGCGAAAAGTCGTCGTAGTAGATCGCGCTCGCGCCGTCTGCGAACAGGTCGTAGGACTGGATGCAACCTTCGACCGGACACCCTTCGTCGCTGCCGAATACCCCTTCCGTCCATGTGTACGTGCCCATCAGGAAACCGCCGAAGTACAAGTTTACCACATCGTTGTCCAGGTCGATGTTCGCGTAGATCTCGGTCCAGGTGTCCGGCTCCCACGTTGTATAGTTACAGCTATCATCGGCACCGCAATCGCCATGAACATCTCCGTTGGGCTCGATATAGACCTGGATCGACCACTGATTGTCCTGCCCTGCGAGGTCGGTGTACTCCTTCTGCACGAGGAAGTATTGGGTGCCCATCAGGCGGTCCGGGATATAAACCCACGCACTCAGGGCCCACGCTCCGCTATGATGCCCCCCTGTTTGGTCGTTGAGGTGTAGCAGGTCGGCGTTACCGGCGATCTCTACCGCACTGTTCGAGCTGAGGAAGATGTTCTCCTGCAGGGGCGCACCCCATAGCGGGTCGTTGTCCCACCCCTGCCAATCGCCCAGGCCGTGCATGTCGCTGCCGTCTGGATACGACTCGAAGTCGTCTGCCCAATCAGGCGCCACGCCTCTGGACGAATCTCCGCCCGAACCACTGCTCTGATCCTTTTGCAGCACTGCACTGGTTTCGCCGGCCTGGGCGGGGCGCGCCCCGTCGCCCTTATCCGGGCGGGCGATGCCGCCGTAGGCCATCTGCCCCACGCACAGCAGGGCGACGCCCATGGTCCAACACATTCTCTTCGATAACATTGACATAACTGACTCTCCTTCTCCTTCAGAACTCGTTTTGTTCCATCGGCGGACGTTGGCTATCGACGTCCGCGTGAGCATTAACTAAAAGCAGGAAAACACAGAAAACGCTAATAAGCCGGCGTCATAGCAGAAAGTCGTCTGTACATCTCATTCTCTGCACGAGTTGCGTAGGGGGCGTCGGCACCCCGGAGGATGGACTGTTCGAGTTATCCTCATCGTTGATCGCATTGTGCATCGAATCGTCGCGCCACTCCCTCCTGCAGCGTCTGCCTGGGGCGACTTTGCGTACTATAACGACGGTCGGCTCCCCACAGGCGGATGTCCGACATCGCCCACGGGGTGTCAACTCAGGGCCGCAACCGGGATCGGAGGGCCGCGGGGGTAGGCCTCGCGAAGAGGCTGACCCGCAGCACGCGAGATCGCCCTCGGTAGGTGATATCCTCCGCAGTCACGTAAGAATGCCGGGAACCCCCGGGGAGGAACGCTTAAACGCGCATTGCTGAGAATGGCGATGACCGATGCGTTGGCGGCGGCGAGCAGAAAAGCAACCAGGATGTAGCCGAGCAGTCGGCCGACGGAGTCGGCCAGGAGGCCGTCGCCCGCGCCCAGCAGACCGCTCTGCAAACCCAAAGGTGAGAGGGCGAACTCCACGCCCATCCAGCCGTACGCCAAGACCAGCGGAAGATACCCGATCCGGCGGGTCAGAAGGGCTGCGAGGTAGGTGTAGCTGGCCGGGATCGCGACGAGAAGAACAAGCGAGTCCGGCGTGGCGGCCAACCCGGTGTCAAGGGCGAACACGGAGAAGATGTAGACCCACAATCCCCAGACGACCCCGCCGAGCATCGCTTCCGGCGGGGAGAGCACGCGGATCGAAAGAAAGAGCGGAACCAGGGCAAACCAGGTAAGCCACCAGGCTGAAGGGAAAGCCAGGCCGATAGCCACCGCCCCGGCGCTGACTACAAGCGACGCGCCCAGGGCCGCACCTTTGACTCTGCGGCAGAACCGAGCCGCTGACCTATTCCTCCGCCATGGCAACATGACTCTACGCTCGTTTGCGAGCTAAGTGGCTCGAAGCCCCCGTGTACCACGACGGCTACTGTCACGGGGAACTCTATCCGAGGCGGGAGCCCACTTCCCGGTTCGCCTGACGGACTTATTGGCCCGTCCGGTCCTCGAGCCGGCTTGAAGTGCTCAAATCTCCTTCCCGCGGCCGATTCCCTCGCCCCCGCCCGCTGTCACATCTATGGCACCAAGTGCCTGAGCGGACGCCGCCTGCTCCGGCGACGCTTCCAGGCCCAATGGCGTTTCCAGGCCCGGTGACGCTTCCAGGCCCAGTGCTCTCACCGCTACGAGTGGATCAGTCTAGCACGAGCTTCAAGCGAAAACAAGCGAGAATCGGTGGAAGACAAGCGAGAATCGGTGCCAAGAAGAGTTTTTATCAGTGTGAGTGGCATAATATGCGGGGTCCCTCCCGCTTGCGACCTACGTTTACGTCGTGGGCGTAAAATGGACAAAGTTTAGCCCCGCTCCGCCTGGCTCGGCGAAGCTCGCGCCAAGCTGGCTCAATCCTCCGCCGAAGCGAGAATACGCACTGACGCAAACGCCGGCGAACCGCTCCCTTACGGTCGCGGCTCGGGTCGCTGACATCCGGCGAATGTGTCGGGGCGACCCGGAGCTGCGATCCGGCCGCCCGAGACGAACCCGGTTATTCGCTGGCGGGGAACCCTTGCAGGGCGGTCTCAAGAGCGGTGCTGATCACCGCGGCGACGGGTAGTGGGTCAGTTTGAGTCAAGAAGTCCGACCAGTTCCTCGATTGTCCACCGGTGATCGGCCACGCCAGCCGCCTGCGCGGGCGTTTTATTGATCGTCTGGTGCTTCCGGCAGAAATTGTAGTGCATGAAGTGCAGCGAAACGGCGTGGGCCAGGTTCTCGGCTTTCTTGCTGAAGGCGTTCGTCAAACGAGTGAAGCGTCGCATCGACATTCGCATCGTGAGATTCTGTCGCTCAGCGTAGCTCGTGGAAACGTGCTCGCGGTCCGGGTTGCCTTTGATCTTGTGCTTCTTAGAGCCGTTGCACTTGCCGGGGCTGTACTTGCTCTCCGGCTTGCTGGGGTTGCCATCCGGGCCGTAGAGCTTGACCAGCATCGCGTAGTCGATGTTCTCGCCAAAGGCGGCGTCAACAGCGGACAGATAAGCTTGGTGGCCGTCCGAGGTAAGTTGAACACGTTCGGACAGCCGACCAGCCAAATCCTGCATGAACGCTCGGGCTGTCCCCGCGTCTCGTCCACCGAGCATGTACGTCGGGACGAGCTTGGTGTCAGCGTCGATCGCTACCCAAGTCCAGACATCGCCAACGCTCGGGTCCGTGGCCATGGAGGCGGGCACGTTCCTAGCCTTGGCGTAGACAAACGACCAAATCTCATCGACCTGGAGTCGTTTGCAGGGCAGGTTGCGGAGCGCCCGGTCCTGATACTCGCTGCACGCCTGGCCGAGATCGCGGAGGAGCTTGACGACGGTGTTCTTGGCCGCGCCCGTCATACGGACAGTTGCCCGGATCGAGTTGCCCTCGACGAGGCATCGGACGATCATCGCTCGTTTTTCTGTGCTTAGCTGGTTCATCGTGAAGTCCCTTTCTACTTATAGTATACTTGACCGCTCAAGCATAGTCAAGCAGAAAACGGGGATTCCGGATAACAATCCACGTTTCAAGCGCGGAAGAAAGTCACTTTGGAGTTAAGTAGGGACGAATCAGCATGGATGGTTGACAAAAGCCACGTGATGTTGGAATATGATAGTCCTGGGCGCACACGCGCACCCAGGACCTAAGCTGGAATCGTCTTGCGAGGCGTGCCTCGCGACTTTCTAGGGTCAGACGCGACGGGCATCTTTTCAGGGGCGCCCGTCGTGTTTGGCTTTTTTACACGGGCCGCCTAGTCAGCCCCAGACCGTAACATTATTCACCACCCTTCTTCAACTTAAAACGGACCGTTTTGCCTTTCTTTTGTTTGCTGATCCGATCTTGCAGGCCTGGAGCGTAAACTACTCCTCGCACAGATGCTCCGGCTACACCAGACTTGGATGCCAACCCCGCAATCGTTTGCCAGGTGCTGCCATCCATGACCCCTAGAACGCAGCTACGGATCGACGAACCGTTTTGTGTAACAGCAGACAACATGGCCGAAGGTGAAGCTGTCGGCTCAGATTCACCAAGGAACTCGGCAATCGCTCCCAAGCCAGCAATCGCTGCCCGATACTTTGCCTCGATGCGATTACGCACGTCCTGAAGCGTTTCATCTTTCATATGGGGTGTTCTACCCGGAATGAAAGACGAGTGCAAGAGCGTATTTCGTCTTTTTTTGGAAAGTGAAACTGGGGCCGAAAGACGTCTTTGGGCTATTACTTCTTGTCCCATCGAGCCTTTGCGGCCTTTTGAGCTATCTCGGACCGGCGTTCTTTGGTGAGTTTCTCGGCCCGAGCTGGCCCGCCCTTCTTGCCCCCAAGCCGTCCAAGGGCGACCGCGGCGGGATTCTTCCCCGAATCGGCTTCCGGCTCAGTTTCGGGTGCTTTGGGCTGGTCTTTGGCCGTGGCCTCGTCTACGATGGACTTCGCGAGTTCGTTGAGATCGGCGGGTTTTTTGCTTGATCGCTTAGGCATACTGAAGTATACAACTGAGGTCGGCGACAGTCAAATCACACCAGTGGCGACCGCGCCCCTGAGACATGCGTAGGATGAAGCGAACAGATAAACCAATCAAGTTCACCGAGTACAGCGCGAAACGTATAAAGCAGCGTGGAATTGACAGGAAGCAAGTCGTCCGTACTGTTAGGCGGCCAGATCGCGAGTGGCCTGAGGGAAAGCACAAAAATCGACGAAGATTGCAGAAACGCCTCTCGCCAAAGAAGCTGTTAGTCGTAATAATAGATGAGAAGGAAACACTAATCGAAGTAGTTACTATGTGGTTTAAGCGATGAGCGTGGACCTACAAGATAGAAAACGCAGGGGATTCTCGTTCCAGGTCGAGGTAAACTGTTTGGAGAGTGGATCGGTGGCATCGTGCTACATCCATTTTGCCGATCGCAAAGTGGCAAGAACGAACGAAATCCGAAAAGGAATCCTGCTCGCGGATTATGATCGAAAGGGTCGCCTTGTCGGCCTAGAGGTTCTTGGGCCGGTCAAGTTTTCGATCGTTATCAAACAGCTCGGTAATATTATGCGGCAACCATTTAGAAAAGCTCTCCGTGAGAGCTTCCCGTCCAGCCTCGTTGCGTAGCATGCCACAACAGCAATAATCCCACCAATATTCCGCCCTTGACGTGAGCCCTCAAGCCCCGGTAAACTGACCCACTACCCGGCGACGCTGTCGCGTAGTCCCACAGCCGCCCCATCGGCAATCGCGTCGACGCAGCCGCCCGCCGGCAGCGAACATCCCAAAACGAGAAGCCCCATCCAAAATATCTTACGACTCTTCATTGGTTTGGTTCCTATCTCAATTCGTTCCGCTTTCACGGGTTCCTGCGTCCTGCCAGGCGCATCTGCTCAGCTTTCGCCATCTCCGTTTCGAGGCGAGCGAGGCGCCGTTCGAGCATCTCGATACGCTCGGAGGTGACGCTCTTCTGCTTGGCCTTGAAGAGGGGGAAGGAGAACTCGAGCCAGATGCCGTTGTCGTTGCTGCCGTCGCCTTTGTCGACGTCGCGCCGGCGGTAGGTGATCCCGGTACTGATTCCTTTGTCCCATTTGAACTCGAGTCCCTGCTGGGCGGTCCAACGCACGGCGTCCGTCGCGTTGGAGCCCTTGTGGCGATACTCCGGCCCCAGCTTGGTCTTGCTGCGCACCTCCTTCAGCGAGCAGGCTGATAGCAACGGCAGCAGCAGGCAACAGACGATGGTGCCTATCATCTTCATTTTTCTCATCCTCCTTTTCGTTTGACGAGTCGCGGGGACGGGATTCCCATCTCGTCCGCACGGCTTCAGGAATCCTTTCGTGCGACTAGCGGGAGGGGATTCCCGCATACCGTAGGGCGTCCCGGACCCACCGTCTCTTTGGGTGCTCGGGGGTGCGAGAAGGGACTCCCACACCAGCAGGAAAACGCTCTAGCAGAGCGTTTCACAAATGCTGCCACGACGGACGACCAAGCGAGCCGCAGGCTTTAGCCGGAACGGACGTCCGCGCAGGCTGAAGCCTGCGGCTCGGATACTCGTGAGGTTTATGAAACACGGCACTAGGAACATGCACATCCAGCCGCTTAGAGCTCCTCGTGATCATCCTCAGGAACGCCGGAGGCGGTTTGGGCCAATTGCGGCTGGGTGACGTTGCCGTTGGACAAAGAGGATCTTTGTCCTCCGATGCTCAGCAGGGCAAGTGCGTCGCGCTCTACGATCCCGCGTAGCTGCTCGCGGGGGATGGTCGGCAGGTCGGTGCCATGACACAAATGGTTGATGCTGTACAGCGCTTCGATGCATTGTGAGGCGGCTGCGCAGGGGAACCCGCTGCCGAAAAGCAGCTTCTGCGTCACGCCGTATTGACAAGCGGCGATAAGGGCCTGATACGCCTGCCAGGGCTGACTCAGCACCCAGCTCATCTCCGAAAACACGTTGGGATGCTTGGCCAAAAGCACGAGTGTCTCGCTTACCCACGGGTAGCCCATGTGGGCGATGATCATCTTCAGGTCGGGCAGCTCGCGGGCGATCTCGTCCAGCAGCACGGGCTGGGCGTACTCCAGCTTGGTGGCTGCGGTGATGCAAACCCCGGTGTGAAAAAGGATGGGCATCTTGAGGGCTGCCGCCTCCGCGTAGACCCGCATCGCCTGGCTGCTGCTTGGGTGGAAGTCCTGGGCGGCGGGAGCGACGTTAAGACCGGGCATGGAGAATTCCTCGAGAGCCCGATGGAGCTCGGAGATTGCCTCCCGCGGGTCGGACGGATCGACCCCGGCAAATCCGATCAGTCTGCCGGGGTGGGCGCGGACATACGCAGCTACCTGCTCGTTGGCGATCTCGGCCCCGAGGTAGTGACTCTTGAAGCCCAGAACGATCGCGGCGTCCACCGGCTCGGAAGCAGCCAGATGCCGGGCGATGCCCGCAGGCTGGGGACCGGAGGGAACCGGCGGAAAAGCGGATTGCTCCCCACCAACCCCGCCGCAGCGCCCGAGTTGGTCTGCGGACTCCCATGTGTGTGTGTAACAATCTACTATCATTGAAGTTCCGTCGCACGATCCACTTCGCCACCGCGCTGCGAAGCTGGAGAATCTTATCGGCTGCCCCGCGGCTGCGTCAAGGACCGAGCCGACGTTGAGCCGTCAGGTATCAGCCGTCAGCCGTCAGCCAAAGCACCGGGCGTATCACGCAACGCGTTGTGAAAGCAGAGGTTGCGCGCAATGGTTATTGTAAACGTCGGCGGTTTCGTGACCGTAGCTGAAGGCTGATAGCTGATGGCTTTTCACTGGGTCTCTATGCGAATGCAGCTTCCTATCACGCAGCGCCCGAACCCAAGCCCCCACTCACTCCCTCTGTGGGCGACGAAGCCGAGGCGTAGCGCTTTCGCGGAATGCGACCCGACAAAAAGGCCAACCTGCCCGCCTGCACTCCGTGGGCCATCGCCCGGGCCATCTGAACCGGGTCCTTCGCCCCCGCAATGCCCGTGTTGAGCAAGACACCGTCCGCCCCCAGCTCCATGGCGACGGTCACGTCGGAGGCTGTCCCCACCCCGGCGTCGACGATCACCGGGTAGTGCGGGTCGTCGTCTTTGAGGTACTCGATGCACAGGCTGATGTTGGCCGGGTTGAGGATGCCCTGCCCGCTGCCGATCGGGGAGCCTAGCGGCATGACGCTGGCTGCCCCGGCCTCCTTGAGCTGCCTGGCGGCGATCGGGTCGTCGTTGCTGTAGACCAGCACCTCGAAGCCGGCTTCGACCAGCTCGCGGGTGGCCTCCAAAGTCCCGACGGTGTCGGGCAGGAGCGTCTTTTTGTCCGCCAGAACCTCCAGCTTGACCCACTTCGCCCCGGGGTTGCCCAGCCCGCCAAGCAGCTCGCGGCTCAGCTTCGCGGATCGGACCGCGTCCTTAGCGGTAAAGCAACCGGCGGTGTTGGGCAGTATGGTGTAGCGTTTCCAATCGAGATGGTCGAGGATGCTGTCAGCTCTGGCAGCTCCGCCTTCGGTAAGCACGTCGCGGCGGACCGCCACGGTGACGACCTCGCCCCCCGAGGCAGCCAGGGCGGCTTTCATGATCTCGAAGTCCGCGTATTTGCCGGTTCCGACAAAAAGTCGCGAGGTAAACTCGAAGGGTCCTATGCAAAGAGGATCTTTGCACTCCTTGTAGCGGTCCGCGGGCATCAGCCTCCTCCTACAAACGTAACGATTTCGATACGATCGCCCTCCCGGATCACCGTGTCGCCGTAGCGGTCCCGCGACACGATGTCCTCGTTGACCTCCACCGCCACGCGAATCGGCTTCAGGTCGAGCCCCTCCAGCAGGTCCGCGACCGTGGTCCGCTCGTCAACGGCCTGGCTTTTTCCGTTAAGTGTGATCTGCACGGCCACTCACTGCCCGGGCTATCGTCAGCCCCCGTTTCCACCGGAGATTGTAGACGCGGTGGTGACGGTTGAGCAAGCGGGGCCGGCGCGATACCCTGCGAAGGTAGCCCCACCCCGTGGTACGTGCTTGGCCTTTTGTGGGGTGGACGTGGAATGCTCCGGCATTCGACCACTGCCAAGGGTCAATCCGCATGGACTGTCCCTTGACAGTGCCACGCGAATTCACGGTTGATTAGGGGATTGCATGTCAACGGTTGTTGTTACGAAGAAGGACGGGCAGGTCGCGATCGGGGCGGACACGCTGACAACCTTTGGTCATACGGTCGAGAGTGCGGAATATGTGGTGAACTCGTCCAAGATCCTCAAGGTCGGCAGCAACTACATCGCCCACGTCGGCCACGCCTCCTGGCAGCTCATCCTTACGAGCCTGTTTAAGAAAATGGGCAAGACGCCGGCACTGAATTCCCCCCAGAACATTTTTGAAACCGCTCGCCGCCTGCACCGGTCTTTGAAAAAGGACTATTTCCTGAACACCGATGAAGACGAGGACGATCCGTTTGAATCGTCACAGTTCCACTGCCTGATCGCGAATCCCGCGGGGATCTTCGGCCTCTATGCCTTGCGCTCCGCACAGGAGTACACCAAGTTCTACGCCCTGGGCTCCGGATCACCCTTTGCCCTGGGAGCCATGCACGCCGTCCATGCGAGAGGGACCGCAGAGGAAATCGCCCGCGCCGGCGTCGAGGCTGCAGCCGACTTCGACGACACCACCGCCGCCCCCTTCGAGGTGTTCACCATGAAGCTGCGCAATAAGAAACGACGATGATCGATATTGACGAGGCCCAGAGCGTCGTTCTCACCCATGCCCGCCCGGGCCCTACCATCAGCCTGCCGCTTGGCGAGGCGAGCGGTCGTACCCTTGCCCGGCCGATTGCATGCGACGTGGATTATCCGCCGTTCGATCGGGCGGTGATGGACGGGTACGCCGTTCGGGCCGCTGACGTGGAGAATGCTCCTGTAACCTTGAAGATGGTCGGGCGGATCGCCGCCGGCCGCGTGCCTGACAAAGGTCTGTCACCCGGCGAGGCGATGCAGATCAACACCGGAGCGCCGATTCCTGATGGGGCTGATGCGGTGGTCCGCGTGGAGGACACCGAGACGCGGGCCGGCGGCGGGGCGGTGCTGATCCGTGTCCCGGCTCTACCAGGGAGCTTCATCACTCTCCGGGCGACGTACATCTCAGCCGGAGCGAAAGTGCTCGAAACGGGTACCCTGCTCACCCCGCTGGCGATCGGAGCGGCGGCAACCGCGGGGGCGGGCGTGGTCACCGTGTATCGGCAACCCGAGGTCGCTCTCTTGGCGACCGGTGACGAGCTTATTGACATCGACCAGACCCCGACCGGGGCTCAGATCCGCAACTCGAGCCGGTATGTGCTCGAGGCATTGGTCCGCTCGGCCCACGCAAAGCCCGTCCCGCTTGGGGTAGTCTCCGATGAGCGGGAAGCTCTTCGCGCCCGGATCGTCGACGGGCTTGGCTATGACGTGTTGTGTCTTACCGGCGGGGTGTCGATGGGGGCGTTTGACTTCGTACCGGAGGTGCTCGCCGATTGCGGGGCGACCCTTCACCTTCGCAGCCTCTCGATCAAACCGGGCAAGCCGACCGTGTTCGCCACCACCGCGGACGGCACCTTGGTTTTCGGGCTCCCCGGCAATCCGGTCAGCACCTTCGTGGCGTTCGAGCTTCTGGTTCGCCCGGCACTTTCGGCCATGCAGGGACGCCCCGAAGGGGGCCGCCCGGGGGGGGTGCCGCGTCCGGTTCGAGCCGGGCTGCGAGGCTCGGTCCCCGCGACCACGGATCGGCGGAGCTTCTGGCCGGCAAGGGTGGTAGTGAACGTGGATGGCGAGTTGGAAGCGGAAGCGTTACCCTGGCAGGGGTCCGGCGATGCGTTCGGCATGGCTACAGCCAATGGGTTGATCGTCCGTCCGCCGCGGCAAGAGGTGGCAAGCACCGGAGACACCGTTACCATCATCCTGCTCGACCGGATTTGATACTCCCAGTTGTGGCACCGGGTTTCAACCGGTGGGGACCGCCAATCGGCGGTTGCCGACGGTTTTCAACTGGAACACACAGGTTACAAACCTGCGCCACAGCTGCCCGAGGATGGACTCCCGTTGAAACGTCGCAGCCGGCCAGACAAACGAGACGGTTTTCAAGACAATGGTGGGCAGTGCCCACCCTACGGGGGTATCGAAACCCACCGGACGATGCTGCTGCTTGTCCTGGTTTCTCTGGGCCTGATGAGCCTGATCTTTGCTCCGATCGGCTTGTGGCCGGTGGCCTTTGTCTGCCTGGTTCCCTGGCTGATCATGATCGGCCAAGCGACCCGGGCTCCGCGGGTATACTTCTACAGCTTCGTCTTCGCACTGGCGTTTTTTCTTGTCAATATGCGCTGGCTGTATCCCGCCACCGGGGCGGGTTACTTCTCCCTCTCGGTTTACCAGTCCGTTTTCTTCCCGCTTGTCGCCTGCCCGCTACGGCACGTGGTTCGTCGCCGGCGCCTGCCGTTGGCGGTCGTGTTGCCATTTGTCTGGGTGGGCAGTGAGCTGCTGCGGGCGGTGGTGCTCTCGGGTTTTCCGTGGTTTTTCCTGTCTCACAGCTTCCACAAGGTTCTCACGCTGATCCAGGTGAGCGATCTGGTCGGGGCTTACGGGGTCAGCTTTGTGGTGGCGGCGGTTAACGGCGCCGTCGCGGACGCGATCCTCGCGTACATCGCCCGCCGTCGGGCGGTCGAGGAGTGTAGGGTGGGCACCGCCCACCAGACGAACGGGACGGTCTTGAAGACAATGGTGGGCAGTGCCCACCCTACGCAGGCCAGGTTCAGCGCGGTGTTCGCGGCCCTGCTGATGGCTGCGACAGTGGTGTACGGTCAGATTCAGTTGCGCCGCGACACCATCAGCGAGGGACCGAGGATCGCCCTGATCCAGGGTGACTTCGTCAACTCGGTGTTCCCCGAGATGCTGCGTGACCATGATGCCGCGACCAACGTGGACAAGATGCGGATCTATCTGTCGATGATGGACGCGGCAGCCGAGCAGAAACCCGACCTCTTCCTGCTGCCCGAGTCTCCCTGGGCGATGTATCTCAACCCGGAACAGCGGGGTTTCGGCCTGTCGCGGCTCAGCTTCCTGGCCCTGAGCAAGCACGCCCGGGAGCACAACGCGTACGTAGTCACGGGGAGCGCTTCGTGGGAGCCTACGCCCTACGACCCCCATCAGAAGGAGCGGCGGTATAACTCCGCCACGGTGCTCAACCCGGATGGGTCCGAGCCGGGCCGATACGACAAGATTCACCTGGTCATCTTCGGCGAGTACGTTCCTTTCCGCTTCGGCCGGCTGCGCTTCCTCTACTTCTGGCTGAACCACCTCACCCCCTTTAGCGGACCCGGCGGCCAAAGTGAATACTCCCTGTTCCCCGGCCGCGAGTTCCGGGTGTTTACCATGGAGGCTGAGTCGAAGGGAGGTACTACCTACCGGTTCGGTATACCGATCTGCTACGAAGACGTGATGCCCTATGTGAGCCGCGAGTTCGTTTCCGGCGGACCGGGCGAGAAGCGGGCTGATTTCCTGCTGAACATAAGCAACGACGGGTGGTTCGGGCGGGGCATTCAGCAGCCCCAGCACCTGGCCGCCTGCGTCTTTCGGGCGGTGGAGAACCGCGTGGGGATCGCCCGGGCGGTGAACACCGGGGTCAGCGCCTTTGTTGAGCCCAGCGGGCGGGTGCACGACGTGGTTGCAGGCGATCCGTCGACGCCCTGGCCCGGCAACTGCGGCTTTACCGTCGCCAACGTGGGAGTCGACACGCGCTACAGCGCTTACTCGCGCTATGGTGACTGGTTCGCCTGGGGTTGCGCGGCGATGTGGCTCTTCTTCTTCGTCGACTATTGGGTGGTCCGGGCTTTGACGCAGAAGTACGAAGAAGCCTCGGGAGCGCATGTATGACAAGACGATGGCATCTTCTGTTCGGTTGTGGTTCGCTCGCCCTCATTACCGCCTGCGCCGCCGGGCCCCCGACAGCGTCAACCCCTCTTTTAAGAAACCGGATTACACTCGAGGGCGAGGCGATGGATGCGCTCAAGGCCGCGATCGACTATAAGCCCAACGCGGTAGTTCGCGTAGAGGCGGTCGAGGCCCTTGAATCCGGCGGTCTCGAGGAGGCCCTGCCGTGGATTCGCTCGGCTCTTATCGACGAGCACCCGGCGGTACGATTCGCCGCGTGCATCGCCGCGGGAATGGCCCGGGATCACCCGGCCCAGACGTTGTTGGGCAAGCGAATCGATGATGATGACCCCAGTGTTCGGGCTTCTGCCCTGTTCGCCCTGCACCGCCTGGGGGATACAACCGGGACGGGACACATGCCGCCCTTTCTGCTTACGCACGACGATCCAGCCGTTCGACGCAACGCCGCATTCGTGATCGGCCTGCTCGGGGAGGTTGGTGCGGTCAGGATCCTCGCCAAGGCCATGAGGGATTCCGACGATGGCGTAAGGCAGCATGCCCTCGAGGCGATGGCCCGTCTGGGCAACCGGGATGCAAAGCGGGAACTGACCTTCATGGCCAACTCGGGACTCGGCTCGGAGGAAGTTTTCGCCCTGAACGCCCTGGGACAAACGGGCGATCCGAGATACGAGGATACCTTCCGGTACAAGCTGGAAACGGCGGTGCATCTGGAGACCAGGCTGGCCGCGGCCCGCGGACTGGGCCTGCTGGGCTTTGATGAAGGCTTTGAGGTCGCCTTGTCGGCCCTTACGTTCGAGCGACCGACCAGTAACGATCCTAACGATCCGCCGCGGGAGCAGGTGCTGCGGATCCGACAGCTTGCGGCAGCCGCCCTGGGGGCGATCGGGCGAAGCGAAGCGTTGCCCTCGTTGCGCGAAATGCTCCATCACAAGAGCGATCCTCGCGTTCAAGTCTCCGCCGCCCGGGCGATCCTAGAGATTCTTCGGGCCAATCGGGCACGGGATTTGCCGTTTGGCCCCGCGGATTGAGAGCCTATCCCAAGACTGTGGCACTGGTTTGTACCCGGATTCCCCAGATGAAATGTTCGTGACGGCATGATTCGTGCGGCCGTTGAACTCTTCAGATGGACCATCGGCCGGGGCGGGGGTCGGTGGACACCATAACCCGTCTTTTGCTAGTTGCTTTTGGACGGGTGGCGTTTCCGGCGTCCAGGTAGTCCAGAATGAACGAGTCGACGGGCGCGCGCGCCAGCGCGTCATC
>SDBU01003897.1_pt1 | contig 18706 bp, 20 predicted proteins | sample 2277071 | NCBI WGS metagenome assembly SDBU01 (sample SAMN10397929, study PRJNA504765) | marine sediment metagenome | isolation source: marine sediment core GS08_GC12, 126 cmbsf | place: Arctic Ocean: Gakkel Ridge, Loki's castle | collected 2008 | reverse complement strand
ATGCATAACAGCATGCTCGGCGCCACCGGTATAAAGGTCTACTGGCAGCCAATACCTTAACTTGTCAGGGTCAAAGGGAGCTGTATCACAATGGGGGCTGGCATAGCGCAAAAAATACCATGAAGAGCACATAAAGGTGTCCATGGTGTCAGTTTCCCGCTAAGCCGGGGCAGAACACTTCGGGCAGGTAGTATTGACAAACTGCTCACAATACTTTAAGGGGGATTCACCAGTAGGTCTGAACTCAGCGTCCTCAGGTAGCAATACTGGTAGGTCTTCCTCCGGAACCGGGACAATACCACAGTTAGGGCAGTAAATCATAGGGATTGGTGCTCCCCAGTATCGTTGACGGGAAATGAGCCAATCACGAAGCCTGTAGGTTGTAGCTCGCCCTCCATAGCCCTTCTCTTCCAGAAAATCGGAAACGGCCTCTATACCCTGCTGGCTGGGGAGTCTATTGAACTGCCCTGAGTTTACCATAGTGCCTAGCTCAGTATAGGCTTCTTCCAGCTTCTCTCCCTGCCATTCGGGCGGGGCTATTACTACCTTGATGGGTAAGTCATACTTTTTAGCAAAAGCAAAGTCGCGCTCATCATGGGCTGGCACCCCCATTACTGCCCCGGTGCCATAGCTCAAAAGCACATAGTCAGCAATCCAAATGGGCACTCTATCACTATTAAGCCTGTTTACCGCATAAGCCCCGGTAAATACCCCATCCTTTTCCCTCTCGGTTGATAGCCGCTCTATCTCGGTCTGCTGGCATGAGCGAGCGATATATTCCTCAACCTCAGCCTCTTTCTCGGGCAAGGTCAGCTCAGCTACCAGCGGGTGCTCAGGAGCTAGAACCATAAAGGTAACACCGAAAATAGTATCGGGGCGAGTGGTAAATACCCGGATTTCCTTTTCATCTCCCCGGGGTTGGTCAAGGGCGAAGGCAATCTCAGCGCCTACGCGCTTACCTACCCAGTTCCGCTGCATTGTCTTTATCCGCTCTGGCCAATCAATGCCACTATGCTCCATAAGCTCATCGGCATACTTGGTGATGCGGAAGAACCACTGCTCTAAATCTCGGTGGCTAACCGCTGCCCCACAACGCTCACAGAAGCCCTCTACCACCTGCTCATTAGCCAGTACTGTCTGGCAGCTAGGGCACCAGTTAACCGGAGCCTTGCCCCGATAAGCCAGACCGGTCTGATATAGCTTCAAAAAGAACCACTGCGTCCACTTATAATACTCAGGCAGGCAGGTAATCACCTCCCGGCTCCAGTCATAGATAGCGCCCAGACTCTTAAGCTGGCGACGCATATTATCTATATTTTGCATTGTCCAGGTGAAAGGATGGATACCCCGGCTGATAGCTGCATTCTCGGCAGGCAGACCAAAGGCATCAAAACCCATCGGGTGAAGTACGTTATACCCCTGCAGTCGCTTAAACCGGGCATGAACATCAGATGGAGCCATGGCATACCAGTGCCCGATATGGAGGTCACCCGAGGTATAGGGGAACATGGTCAGGGCATACCACTTGGGTCGGGGGTCATCCTCACTAACCTCATACAGCCGGTCTTCAGCCCACCGCTGTTGCCACTTCTTCTCTATTAGTTGAGGGTTATATTTAGTCACCATTTATCGGAGATAATTGTAGCAACAAAGGGCTTGGCTTGCAACCAAGGGGTAAGCCAGCCTCATAGTTGAACCTTTTGCTGAAGCTTTCTATAATGATTTAAGAAGATATATTTTCCGGGTGTAAAAATGCAAGACATGCTGGTTCAATTCCTCATTATATTTAAAGCGTAATTATATACTTGACTCAGGGTGGGCAAGTGGCAGATGTGGTGGTAGAATAGGGGCATGCTCAAAGAATTTATGTTTGGGATTATCAGAAGCATATCCAACATTCGCACAAAATTCATATTTGGGGCGGCTAGTGTTGTGGCTATTGCCTCTGGTCTCATACTGGCCTTCTTTGCACTTCAGGAGTGGGATATGCCTACCCCATTAGCAATTTTTATAGTGGTAGTCTTATTCTTAATGCTATTTATTGCTCTAGGAGTGGTTTGTTGTGAAATTATACTTGGTATCAGGAAGTATTTTGAGGAACGTGCGACTTCACCTTCTTGGGTATCCAAAGATGAACCTGGTTTACTTGATTATGAGGCTGATGGGCTACGTGCTACAGAACGATTCACAAAGGAAATTTTAAAATTAGCAACAAACACTGAAAAATTTACCAACAAGTTGAACAGGTATACTACTGAATTTAACAACTTAAATAAACCTGGAAAGATAATCAAGGGAATTGATAAACAAAAGAAAGCAGATAAGGTCGCTATAGATATTGACCGTAATGCTATTTATATCAAGAAAAGGGCGAAATTATTTGATGCTCTAGTAAATGACATTGACAGGAATTACACTGGCATAATAATGAAGACTGTAATACATACAGAAGAAGATAAGATGGTCGTTCAAAATTTCTTAGGCGTACTAGTTTCGTGTGAACAATCTACATCAGGAGCAATCACCGGTGTAAAACAATATAGAGATTCCGTTAGGAGTATTGAAAAGCAGAATCTTTCAAGAACTATTCGTATAGCCAGTGCGAGGCTTGGGGATGGATTAGATAATATACTTAAGACATTTCGGAATAGTTTGCAAAATTCAAGCCGTATGCGAGAAAAGCTTGATAAGAAGATGCCTCCTAACCAATGAGTTCCTTGTATTCCAAATTCTCAGACTTAATGAGTTTAAGGAGTGTATCTCTTAAACAGGCAAGGTGGCATTAAAAAATTACACGAGGGTTATATGATAGTAAGAGTCAATAAAACGATTAAAAACGACCAGGGAACGGCTAAGGAGATAAAAATGCGTAACAAAGAGTCTACCCTGTGTCAAGTATATAAGCCCCATTTAAAGATTATCTTATTGAGGTATTACCCTTTCTGGCTTTGGGCTACTGCTTTTCAAGAATTTAGGATGTAATTATATGTTTGGAAATACTGATTACTGTGCAGGCCAAACCTGTGGTTACCCGACGTCAAGCTTTCACACTTCTAAAGAGTGTCCGGTTTGCGGGAAGTATTTGCGACTGGTAGGGCACTCACAGCGGGTTGAGTTCAACCTGGCCTGCCAGAATTGTGGCTATCGAGGCTCTCTGCTATCTCTGGAGGAGCTTCACGAATTATTATGATTAAAGGAAGTGGTGATATGGCTAAAATAATTGCAGTTTGTAAGAGTGAGGAAAAGGGCGTCAAGAAGGAAAATGTGACCGAAGGTATTCTGAAAGAAGATTACGGACTTGAAGGTGATGCTCATGCCGACTGTTGTACTCATCGTCAGGTAAGTCTGCTGGCAATTGAAAGCATTGACAAGATGCGGAATCTAGGTCTGGAGATAGGTCTGGGGGACTTCGCTGAAAATCTGACTACTGAGGGCATAGATATGGTCGCATTGCCGGTGGGCACGCATTTGTCTGCAGGTGGTGAGGTAATCTTAGAAATTAGCCAGATTGGTAAGGAGTGCCATGCTGGCTGTGCTATCTTTCGTCAGGTGGGTAAATGCATCATGCCTAAGGAGGGAGTATTTGCCAGGGTAGTCCGTGGCGGACTGGTCAAGGCTGGTGATGCCATAGGGGTATTAGAGGAAAAGTAATGGAGAGTTTAGAGAGGGTTCGCATAGAGCGTGTTACTGAGGAAGGTAAAAGGGACACCGAGGATATAGTTACCAAGGAATTACCACTTACCATCATTTTGAACGGTGTGGAGTTGGTAACCATGCTTTGCTCACCTTCAGATTTAGACTCTCTGGCTATCGGCTTCCTCCTCTCAGAAGGGCTACTCAAAAATAAAGACGAAATCAAGAAGGTAACAGTTGATGTCCAGAGGGGCGTGGTGCAGGTGCAAACCAAGCAAGATAACAAGCTCGCTGGAGAGCTTTCATTCAAGCCGCTTATAGCTTCGGGGGGCGGAAAAGGGGCTTCTTTCGCTAGGGCTGGTGATACCCAAGGCCAGGTAAAGATACAATCTCAAATCACAATATCAGCTCATGAAGTCTTCGCCCTGGTAGGGGAATTCGTGCAGCGTTCCCGTGTGTTTAAAACCACCGGTGGTGTTCACAGTGCCGCCCTGTGTGACGGCAAAGACATCCTGGTCTTCGCTGAGGACATAGGCAGGCATAATGCCATTGACAAAGTCTTTGGAGACTGCATTTTGAGGGATATACCGACAGATGACCGGGTAATGGTCACCAGCGGTAGAGTTTCCTCGGAGATATTACTCAAGGTGGCTAAGAAAGGTATACCTATACTTATTTCTAAATCTGCCCCTACTAACCTGGGGGTAAAGTTAGCTGTCGATTTAGGTATAACCCTCATCGGCTTTGTCAGGGGAAAGAGGATGAATGTTTACGCCAATGGATGGAGAGTAGTAGACAAAACTGCGGGATAGTGAGAAGTGAAAGAGTTTCCTTACATAATCCTTTTCATTACGGCGAGTAATAGCCAAGAGGCACATAAAATAGCTGGTGCGTTGCTTGAGCAAAGGAAGGCAGCCTGTGTAAATATCGTGCCAGGGGTAAGTTCGCTCTTCTGGTGGCAGGATAAGCTTGATTCAGCTCAGGAAAGCCTTATAATCGTCAAAACTAAAGCATCGGTATTGAACGAAGTTGTTAGATTGGTTAGGGAGATTCACAGCTATGATGTCCCCGAAATAATCGCTTTGCCCATTGTTGGTGGCAATCAAGATTATCTTGAGTGGATAGGTAAAGAGGTGAAATAAACGGCTGGGGGTGATTTAGGGATATGCTTACTGCTGATGAGTGGGAAAGATATGACCGCCAAATAATGATTAAGGGAATCGGCAAAGAAGGCCAGGAAAGGCTTAAACGGGCAAAGGTGGTTATTGCTGGTGGTGGTGGGCTTGGCTCCCCGGCAGCTATATACCTGGCAGCAGCCGGGGTTGGAGTGATACGACTAGTTGACGGTGATAGGGTGGAGCTTAGTAATCTGAACAGGCAGGTTTTGTACTGGGATAAGGACATAGGCAAGAGCAAAGTTGCTTCAGCCACCGAGAAGCTTAAGAAGCTGAACCCGGGGGTGGAAATAGAAGCTGTGGAGGAGGTAATAACCGAAACCAGTGTCTCCCAGCTTGTGGATGGCTTTGACTTAATTGTTGACGCCATGGACAACCTGCCAACCAGGTATTTACTGAATAAGGCGGCAATAGACAAGAATATACCCTTGTTCCATGGGGCGGTTTATGGCTTTGAGGGAAGGGCTATGACCATAATTCCGGGCAAGACAGCCTGTCTGAGGTGTGTGTATCGGGGTCTTATTCCTGAGGAGAAATTCCCGGTGATTGGGGTTGCCCCAGCGGTTGTAGGTTGCATCCAGGCAACAGAGGTAATAAAGTATATTGTGGGAATTGGTCAACTGCTAACCAATAGATTATTAATCTATGATGGGTTAAACATGAAATTCACTGAGTTCAGGGTTAAGAAAGACCCCAATTGTGAGCACTGTAGTCATTTGGCAAGTAAGGAGTGAGAAATGGCGGTAAAGATAAACATTCATCAGAATCTGCAACACCTCACCAATGACCAAGATATAGTCGAGGTTGAGGGAAATATGGTTAGTCAGTGTCTTGACCACTTAGTCAAACAGTTCCCCGACATTAAGAAGGAGCTATTTGATAAGAACAATAAATTGCTCGGCTATGTGGAGATTTATGTTAATGGAGAGAGCGCTTACCCGGAGGAGTTGGCCAAGTCAGTTAATGACGGGGATGAGATTCATATCATACTGATAATCGCCGGAGGGTAGCTGTGGTAATGGAGCACGGAGGCCGGAGTTTGGAGGATAAAAATGGTAACTGACCAAGATAAAACTCTAGAAGCACTTCGAATTGCCATCCGGATGGAAATTGATGGCAAGGAATACTATCTGAAAGTTAGCCAGGAAAGTAGTAGTGAGCTGGGTAAGAAGCTGCTGGCGTCGCTCGCCACAGAAGAAGATGTGCACCGGCAGAAGTTTGAGGAGATATATAATGCCATACGGAACAGGAAGGCTTGGCCGGTAACCGATTTTCAGCCTGATGGAGGCAAAAGCTTGAGAACCATATTTGTGAAGGCAATCGAGGAAATTAGCTCGAATATAAAGGCTCCCGCCACTGAGCTTGATGCCATACAAACAGCCATGAACATGGAAAATAAGACCTATGATTTCTACAAAAGCCAGGGCGAAAATGCTATCTATGATACTGAGAGAGGCTTTTATGAGACCTTGGCTACCGAGGAGAGGGAACACCACCTGATTCTCCTTGACTACTGCGAATACCTCAAAGACCCGGCAGGTTGGTTTGTTAAGAAAGAGCATCCTTCTCTAGATGGTGGCTAAATTAAGTAATTTAAATGATGGAGGCAGGAGGTATGCTTGAGATTCAGCAACTAAGTGTAGCCGTAGAGGGAAGACAGATTCTGGAGGATATAAATTTGAGTATTGGAACCGGCGAGACGCACGTTCTCTTCGGTCCTAATGGGAGCGGCAAGACCACACTCCTCATGGCGATAATGGGCTTCCCTAAATACCAGGTAACCAAAGGCAGTATCATTTTCAGGGGCAAGGACATAACTAGATTATCTCCAGACGAGAGAGCCCGCCTGGGCATTGGCATGTCTTTCCAGCGCCCACCGGTGGTTCGTGGGGTAAGGACACGGGATATGCTTGGTGCTTGTCTCAAAGGGCGAGAAAGTGAGGAAGCTATTGGTCGTTTGGCTGAGAGAGCTGACCTGGCTGATTTTCTGGATAGAGATATAAACTATGGTTTTTCTGGAGGTGAGATAAAGCGCTCTGAACTGATGCAGCTAATGGCTCAAAAACCTGAGCTAACTTTGTTGGATGAGCCTGAATCCGGTGTCGACCTGGAGAATATTGTCTTGATTGGTGAGCTCATAAATCAGCTGCTGGAGAAAGATTGCCCAATACGTAGCCGAAAATGCATGGGTCTTATCATTACCCATACCGGTCATATCCTGGACTATGTTAATGCCCGCACTGGCTATGTCATGCTGGATGGGACGATAGGTTGTGAAGGAGACCCCCATGAGATTCTGGCGACTATTAAAGAAAAGGGTTACGGGGAGTGCGTCAAATGCATTTTGAGGAGTGTGCCAAGTGCGTGAAGTAGAATCTTCTAAAACACACAAAGATAGGGCTAAAGCGGCGGTAACTAAACCTGCAGCCTTTGGTGAGGATATAGATTTAGCTAATTATGTTGGCTCGGCTGAAGGACAACCCTACCGGGCTGACCCATCACAACTTCCTGCCCAGGCTAAAGAGCAGATGCTGGCGGCAGGTGTCATTTTAGATGATGTGAGCCAAAGGTCAGGAACCTTCATCCAGATGGACAACACGCCGGTCCACAGTTCAAGCCGACAAGAGGGCATAGAAGTAATGGCGATGAGCCAGGCTCTGGAAAAGTATGACTGGCTGTCAGACTACTGGTGGCAGGCGGTAGCCGTAGATACGGATAAATACACCGCTAACATTGAGCTGAGCCAGAATGATGGTTACTTCATCAGAGCCCTGCCTGGCTATAAAACTATTTATCCGGTTCAGGCCTGTCTCTATCTGGCAAAAGCACGACTAGCTCAGAATGTGCATAATATCATCATTGCTGAGGAGAACTCTGAACTACATATCATTACCGGTTGTACCACTGCCTCCAGGGAGGAACCAGGACTACACATGGGAGTTTCTGAGTTCTATATAAAGAGGGGGGCTAAGGTTACCTTTACCATGATACACAGCTGGAATCCGGAGGTAGCGGTTCGCCCCCGGACTGCGGCAATCATAGAAGAGGATGGCCTATTTCTTAGTAACTATGTACTTATGAAGCCGGTTCGCTCACTGCAAATGTATCCTGCTGCCAGGTGTGTGGGTGAAAACGCGGTTGTTAGGTACAACAGTATTCTGGTGGCCGCTGAAGGGTCATCACTGGACGTTGGTTCCCGGGTACTCCTCAATGCTAAGGGCGCAAGGACAGAAATCGTATCACGAGTCATAACTACCGGGGGTAACATTATTGCTCGAGGTTACATAGAAGGCAACGCCCCTGACGTCAGGGGGCATCTGGAGTGTCGCGGCCTTATCCTGCAGGGAAAAGGCATGATTCACGCCATACCCGAGCTTAAAGGTAATCTGGCTGGTATTGACCTGTCCCATGAAGCCGCTGTAGGCAAGATTGCTGAAGAGGAAGTGGAGTATCTGATGTCCCGGGGACTAACTCGAGACGAGGCTACAGCTACCATAGTCAGAGGCTTTCTCAGGGTGGATATTGAGGGGCTGCCACCGATGCTCAGTGCTGAACTACAGCGGGCTATTGAATCCAGTAAAGAAGAATTCATGTAGAAAAGGCTTACCAGAGGTGAGAAATGAATGTGAAGGCTTTATATAACTTAGGTTACGGCCTGTATGTAGTGAGCTCAAGAAAGGGAGACAGACTCAACGGGCAAATCGCCAATACTGTGTTTCAGATAACTTCTGAGCCGCCAACCATTGCCGTAAGCATCAACAAAAACAATTTAACCCACGAGTTTATCAAGCAAAGCAAGGTGTTGGCGGCCTCAGTCCTCTCTCAGGATACACCACTCTCTTTCATTGGTCACTTCGGCTTCAAGTCAGGTAGAGACATAGATAAGCTTGAGGGCATTAATTATAAAACAGGTGAGACCCAAGCCCCTGTAGTTACTGACAATACCTTGGCTTATCTGGAAGCCAGGGTAATTCAAGAGGTGGATGTGGGAACCCATACTATTTTTGTTGGAGAGCTTGTGGGGGCAGATGTTATTAAGGAAGGCGAGCCTATGACCTACGCCTATTACCATCAGGTCAAGCGGGGCACCACACCTAAGACAGCTCCCAGTTATATTGAGGAGAAAAAGGCGGAAGTTCTCAAAGCGAAAAAATATAAATGTACTGTTTGTGGCTATATTTACGACCCTGAACTGGGAGACCCTGACGGTGGCATAAAACCGGGAACACCCTTTGAAGAAATACCTGATGACTGGGTGTGTCCTGTCTGTGGGGCAGCTAAGAGTGATTTTGAAAAAACAGAATAAGGGAGGCAGAAAATATGACAATACAAAAACAGGTCTACAGGTGCAATGTTTGCGGTAATATTGTCGAAGTATTACATGCCGGAAAAGGGGAACTGGTCTGTTGCAGACAGCCAATGGAGTTGCTCCAGGAGAAAACAGCCGATATTGGTCGGGAAAAGCATGTGCCCGTTGTTGAAACAACAGATAGTGGAACAAAAGTCAAGGTTGGTGATGTTGCTCACCCCATGGAGGAAAAGCACTACATAGAGTGGATAGAGGTAATTACTGATGGCGGGAGTTGCCGGCAGTTTCTCAAGCCAGGAGATAAGCCGGAGGCAGAGTTTGAAATCGGAGTACAAAAGGTAGCCGCTAGAGAGTATTGCAGCATCCACGGCTTGTGGAAATCATAAAGGGCGGTTAGAGTTGGGAAATAGGAAATATGGAGGGAGTAATGGACAAAGATAAAATCATTGCTCTACTAAATCAGGACCTTGAGGGTGAGCATAGTGCCATCATTCAATATCTGACTCATGCTTATGCTATGGGCGAAGGTGAGATGGCTTGTGAGATTGAGGCAATTGCCAGGGAGGAAATGCGCCATCTGGACTGGCTGGCTGAGACGATAGTCGAGCTGGGTGGCACCCCCAGCTTAGAGCGGGGGAAGATGCGTATAGACGGTAAGTCAGTAGCTGACTGGATGAGAAATGATGTGCTGCAGGAAGAGGACGGCATAAACCTGTATCGGGAGCACATTAAGTCCGTAGGTGACCCCAGGATAAAGCGATTATTGCAGCGTATTCTGTCTGACGAAGAATCACACCATGGTAATTTTGAGCACTTTGTGGACAAGGCACAAAAGGAAGGTGCTAAAGATTTGAGGGGCAGTCGCCAGGACGGAACGACCCAGATTCTCAACTGGGGCATCGAGCATGAGTATACTGTCATACTCCAGTATCTACTTCATGGCTATATGTCACCCAATAAGGAAGTTAAGCGGCAAATGGAGGACCAGGCTATTAACGAGATGCAGCATCTGGGCTGGCTAGCCGAAAAGATAGTCGATATTAGCGGCAATCCAAGAATTGAACACACCGAGATTGACCGGTCGACCAAGACTGCCGACATGCTCCGAGCCGACATCAAAATTGAGCAGGAGGTGACTACCGAATATGACCGTACCGCCGAGGAGACTAAAGACCCTGACCTGAAAAAGCTTCTCCTACGCATAAGAGACCATGAAATATACCATACTGAGGTATTCAGCGACCTGCTAAAGGAAGAGGAAAAGTAAAGTGTCAATAGGTGTCAATTTTATGGTCTAGGAAAGCTGAATACCTGCCTTCACAAATTCGGAAAGGAGGTGTTAGAGAAGTGTCTATCTCTTTTTCTGGCAGCGAGCTTATTAACATAGCCATTGGTATTGAGAGAAGGGGCATTGCCTTCTATGACATCATGGCCAGGTCAACTGAGAATGCCATGGCTCGTGGTGTCTTTCAATATCTAGCCGACATGGAAAGACAGCATGTTGAGATTTTCCAGGGCATGCTCGATGAAGCCGATAAATACCAACCATCAGGGACTGAGGCTGGGGAATATACTGCTTATCTTCAGGCACTGGTTGACAGCGCTGTTTTCACTGATGACACGGTCACTAGCGAAATGGCGACTCGGGTGGAAAGTGATATTGAGGCTATGGAGCTAGCTATAGGGGCGGAAAAGGACTCTATACTATTTTACTACGAGATGAAAGAGATAATGCCCCAGCGAGCACAGCCGACGGTAAATAAGATAATAGCTGAGGAAAAATCACACCTGAGGCAGCTCTCTGAGTTAAAGAAGAAGCTAGCCGCCCTTTAATATTCAGTAACAAATGTGAGGCTATACTAATCCCAACAAGCCAGCATGCTCAACTTAAGACCGAGGAAACACTACAGGAACTCACCGCCTTCCTCAGCAGGCTTTCATCAGCAGAGGCTTCAGAATTGGAAAGAGCCGCACAAGACAGAGCTTTAGCTATACTCAACAAGTTTAAGCGGTAGAACACCTGAGGATGTATATTTTAATCGATGTTTCTAATTTCTATATTCCAGTGCCTCCATTCACATTTATGCAGGTTCCGGTAAGCATGGAAGATTCGTCGGAGGCTAAATATAAAGCGGCATAGGCAATATCTTCCGGCTTGGCGATGCGCCCCAAGGGGATTGCTTTTACTCTTCGCGCCTTGGCTTCCTCGAACTGTTCCTCTTTTTCAACCGCAAGGAATTTTCTCATCAGGGGGGTTTCTGTGGCTGTCGGATTGATGACATTAACCCGGATATTATGCGGTGCTAAATAGAGCCCCAATCCCTTGGTTAGCCCAATGGCTGCTGCCTTGGAACTCCCATAAGCAACGTTGGCTCTCGGTCTGATTCCAGCCATAGAGGCAGTGTTGATGATAACGCCGCCACCTATTTTTTTCATCTCTGGCACTGCATATTTTGCCCCGAAGAAAATGGCTTTCACATTAACTGCATATGTCTGGTCCCATTCTGCTTCGTCGATTTCTTCCATTGGGTGGGGCCAGACATAGTAACCGGCGTTATTAAACAGGATATCAACCTTGCCGAAGGTATCCACGGTTGTCTTGATTAGGTGTTCTATTTCAGATGGTATGCCAACATCGGTATGAACATAGATAGCCTCACCACCATTTGACCTAATCATGTTTACCGTCTCCTGCCCACCAGCATCATTAATATCAGAAACTACTACCTTCGCTCCCTCTTTGGCAAACATAATTGCTGATGCTCGTCCTATCCCGGAAGCCGCCCCGGTAATTACGGCTACTTTATCAGCCAGTCTCATTTGTGTCCCCCTTTCTTAAATTTTTAATTGACTGCGAAATTCGCTTTAAGCGCGGCAAGTGCTACTAGCTCAAATACTCTTAGAACTAAAGGTGTGGGATAATATCTTCTAAGCCCAGACTTCTTAATGTCTCAGGAAAGGGCTTGCCTTTCTCATCCCACCCCATAAGCTGGTAATAGTTCTGTAACATTTTATCCCAGTGAGGCATAATGCCTCGCCCGGCTGCTGGACCGTCTATTGGCGTGGAACCATACCTTACCGATGGAGCATCAAGTTCTCCACCAATCCCGTTTCGTAGATTGAAGACCCTCAGCAGATTTACGCTTCTCCTGCCTACTGTCATGGCTTCGTCTACATTCAGGCCCCATCCTGTGGCTGCATTTACTGCCTGAGACAGAAGCTCCAGGTTAGTTGCCGTATTAAAGCGGCAGACTCCTAGACTATCCTCAAATATCATCGCCCCCTTAATCTTGGCTTCCACCGTTGATATTGCCTCAAGGTCAAAAGTATCGTATGTTGGCGAGAGACCAAGCTGTTTATACGGGGGCATACTGTGCGTCTCTAGAGTGCCGGTGTTGGAGACACAGGTATCAAACAATTCCAGCCATTGAACTCGGTGGTCGATAGTCCTAGGCGTATTACCTTTCTGGGTATGTATTGCCATGTTTGTTGCCTCACCGCCAATATGTCTGGCAGCCCGCATTACGCCTTCTGCCAGAATGTTGCCAAAGCCCTGGCGACTGGTAATTTTTTGTAGCATAGCCATTATCGCCTCACCATTACCCCAGGTCATCTCCAGACCATCGGTATCCTCTCTGGTCATGAGCCCCTTTTCGTAGCACTCTATAACCCAGCCTATAACCCAACCTGCCTCGTTGGTATCCATACCCAAACGGTCTACGGCGTTAGCCAGTACAATGGTGGTAGTTACATCTGTTATTCCTACCTGTGAACTCCAGGCAGCCATACCCTCGTAGTCTGGTTCTTCTACAGAGACACCAGCATATTTACCTTCTGGAATCTCCATTATAGAGGTATGGTGCCACTGGCAAGCCCAGCAAGTTTTGCGCTTTGCCTTGAATTTAGGTTTTATGCTTTCTGCGGTATACGTGTCCAACTTATCCTTGTCAATAACGAAGATGCTTGTAGAATAATTTTTAACCGGGAGAACCTTTCGTTCGTGGGAGCGCACAACTCCACCTAAAGTCCCCTCCTGGCTAACTCGGTCATAGAACTTGCTGGTAAGAGTCGCCTCCCGTATTTGCCTGGCTAATTGGTTCAGGGCGTCTGCATCTTTAATAGGAATAGTATGCTTCCCCCGGTCAACAGCGATGGCTTTCAGTTTTTTAGAGCCCATCACAGCACCGACACCGTTATGAGCTGCCATGTGCCCCGTATCAGCTGAGATGACTGCAAACTTGACCAGGTTCTCTCCAGCCGGGCCAATGCTCAAAACGCTCGTCCCTGCCGCTGGTTTCCCAAGCTCCCCCTTAATCATATCCTCTGTCTCAAAAGTATCTTTGCCTTTAAGATGGCTGGCATCTCTAAGCTCGGCGGTGCCATCGTGAATATAAAGGTAGACCCAGCTAGGCGCCGCGCCTTGTATCATAATAGCGTCAAAGCCACAAAACCTGAGGTATGCCCCGAAGAAACCGTTGGCCTGGGAAGCGGCACCACCATTGGTGAGAGCACCCTTAGTTACAACTGCGAAGGTTCCTGAACCTCCAATCCTGGTTCCTCCCAGTGGCCCCGAGCCAAAAAAGAGGCGGTTCTCGGGAGCAGACCACTCTGTACCCGGAGGAACTTCGTCATACAGGAACTTCGTCCCTAAGCTTACCCCACCGATATACTTTCTTAGTGTAGCTTCGTCCAGCGTTTCTGGGATGATGCTGCCTTTGGTCAAATCCACCCTCAGGAGCTTACCTGCATAACCATAAATCTTGGGTTGTTCCATTGAGGACGACTCTCCCTTTTGTAGGTATTACTTTATTTGGGATTTCCCGTATCGACTACTATGGCTTATGCTAAAGCCTTTGCTCGCTGTCTGTCAAGGCCTGTGACAAGCCCAGCCTGCACAGAGAAATTCCCCAGGTTGTAAGGCCCTGGTTAAGTCCTGAGGCTGCCTCTGCTTGACACGAAAGGGGCAATGGTGTAGTCTCTTTTCAAATGTATCGTAACCAGTTTTTGCACGCAATCACTATCTGAGCTTATATAGGGTAAAGGAGAAGGTGAAATGTCTGGGGATGAAGCTACTCAAATTGAAGGTATGTTCCTCATAATAGAACGTAGAAATGTTAAAGGATTGAAGCACTGGGCAAGTGAGCTAGAAAGAAGAGGGATACCCGCTATCATTAAAATGTATGCAGATGTGATAGACGAGAATCGCAGTCTGGTAAAAGATCTTTGTGATAAAGGATTTGAGATTGGTGGAGGGTATGATGGGGAACCATTCTGGAATAAATCATTTCAGCGTCAGTATGACGAAATGAGTCGTGCGAAAGATGCGATTCAAGCATGTGCAGGCAAACCAATGCGTATCTTTAGCTCAAGATATTTTGCCTACGATGAAACCACTTTAAAAGTTGCAGATAAACTTGGGATTGAATATATCTTAGCCCGAGGCACAGCCGGAGCCAGGGCAGTTATATACAAAGCAGAAGAATATGATGCTAAAATCATATCTGTTAGTAATGTGCCTTCGACAGAGATGGGTACCGGCTCATTGTGCGATGAGTCTCTGTGGAGTAGAGGTGAAACTCCGGATGATTTTAGGAACACTTTATTTAGCTTGAAAGAAGATAGGATAATTCTAGTCGCCCAAACACACCTTAGCGGGGTAAAATTGCGTTGGTGGGACGTTTACCAGGACTTCTTAAAGGCGAATATTGTTACTTGGCAGCCCTTGGATGAGTTTGCGTCTAATCCAGTTGTTCTGCCAAATGCACAAATACCGGTAAACACTGAAGTGAAATATGTAACACCTAAACCAAAGATTCTTCTGGAACAAGAACCAGAATATCCATTTGAAGAGCTATAGGTGTTCATTAAATCAGGAGGCATAGATGAGTATAGACAATTTGTATAAGCAGTACCCTGATGTCCATCCTAATATAGTGTTGAAGACGGATATATTACGGCAGGGTATTAACATCAGTAGGGCTGCCTCGGACAATTTTCAGCAAAGGGACGACCTGCTGTGGAAGGGTTTTCATTTCTTTTCCTATGATTACCAGGCGACGGTACTTCAGGAAGATAAGGTGCCTTGGATTATTCACCTTGAGGACGGCTGCCCCATTATGGTACGAACAAACGAACATTCTCCATACTTACTCGATTTCCTGGATGGTGAATTCGTGATTGGTGAAGATGCCGATATAATCGCTAGAAGAATTTATTTTGACCACAAACCGAGATGGTATGATATGAGAACTAAGGATGGTATTCATATGGGCGCCATCGCCCAGGGAATGGTCTCTCTGGTATTTGTCGCCATGAATAAGTATTGCGAGATGTTTAATACTGGTGACCAGTGTCTCTTCTGTAATATAAATGCAACCCTTAGAGACCAAAAGGCAGGCGGCGAGGATGTGGTAGCCCGCACAGACCCTGAAGTGATTGCTGAGGTAGTAAAGACAGCCATTACCGTGGATCATCACTACAATGTTTTAAAAATATCAGGAGGGACAATTCTTGGTAAATATAGAGGGCAGACCGAGTTGGAATTTTATATTACCCGTTTAAATGCAATAAGGGAAAAGCTACAGGTATGGATACCGACCTCTGTCCAGATAGCAGCTTACGACGATGAAGGCTGGAGGAAGCTCCACGAAACCGGCGTTAGCGCTATCGAACCAAATATCGAAGTTTGGGATAAGAAGCTGTTCAAGTGGATATGCCCTGGGAAGGATAAGTTTATCGGCTATGATGAATGGATTAAGAGAACAATCAGGGCAGTGGATTTTTGGGGGTGGGGTAGGGTTAATCCTAGCTTCGTCCTTGGGGTTGAGATGGCGAAGCCATACGGTTTTGAAGACGTCAGCTCGGCAGTAAAGTCAACCTCCGCCGGCTGGGATTTTCTCATGAGCCACGGTGTGCTGCCAAGGTCCAACTTGTGGACTAGAGAGTCAGGCTCTGCCTTTGCCGGCCAGCCAGTGCCCCCGTTGGAATACTTTATTGAGGTCCAGAAAGCATATACAGAGCTCCGCTGGAAGTATAATTTTGACCCCCCGTTTCCAGCAATTCAGACCCGTTATACCTATGGGCTTAACTGTTTACATGATTTCGAATACTACCATGGCACTGGAACCATATCAAAGCAGAACCTGGATGCAAGGTTGGGAGTAAAGTCAGGTGAAAACGGTGGCCGTGAAGACGAAGAGGGGTATACTCTCTCATGGAGGTAAGTCATGGAGCTTGAAAAGAAAATTGTGGAGTATGTTTTAGATACGAACTTTGAGGATTTCCCCAAACAGCCAGTTGATATTGCCAAGAATCTAGTATTGACTATACTGGGTACTACTATTGCTGGCGCCACTGCTGATGGATGCGAGACATTGGTAAACCAAGCCAAAGAGTGGGGTGGGAAGGAAGAAGCCACTATACTGATTTATGGTGGCAGGGTACCGGCGCATAATGCTGCTTTTATTAATAGCGTCATGGCCCGTGCCTTAGATTATTGCGATGGTGTAGTTCCAGGTATGCATGTCGGCGCCTCCGTTGTACCCACTGCGCTGGCGGTTGCTGAGCTCACCGGCGGCTGCAGCGGGAAGGAGTTCCTGGCGGCTATTATCCTTGGGGCCGAGGTGGCCAATAGGTTAAACTCGTCTTCATTACAAATAGACTATGATGGTTTCGACCCTACTGGAGTTTGTACCATCTTTGCCACTGCTGCTATCGCCGGTAGGATGCTCCATCTGAACCCAGAACAGATGCTGAACGCTCTGGCTCTTGCCTTCAACAAGGCCGGGGGAAGCTTCCAGAGCAATGTTGATGGCTCGCTGGCAGTGAGGGTTATTCAGGGTTTTGTTTCCCAAGGCGGGATAATCTGCGCCCAACTAGCGCAAAGAGGCATAACTGGCCCCAAAAACTTCCTCGAGGGTATTTATGGCTACTTTCACCTTTATACTAAAGATAATTATGACCCCCAAGTGTTAGTTGGGGACTGGGGAGAGAGGTTTGATCTTACCAAGATTATGTTTAAGAAGTATCCCAGTTGTGGGGTTACCGCAGCTTGTACTGATGCCATCCTTGACCTGATTAGAGACAAAGGCGTTACCGCTGAGGATGTAGCCAAGGTCGATGTCTGGGTAACACCTCATTGCTATGAACTGGCAGGACACCCATTTGAGATTGGGGATAACCCTAAGGTTAATGCCCAGTTCAGCATCCAGTATTGCATCGCCAATGCCCTGCTCAGGAAAAGCTCCAGGCTGGAGCACTTTGATGAACCCTGTATTAGACAGCCTGAGATTATGGAACTTGTTAAGAAGATTAACATTACTACTGACCCCGAGCGGGGGCATCTCGAGACGGACATAAGCATCACGACCAGAGATGGCAACGTTTATCACAAGAATGTAGCTAGTCCCAGCGGGTTTCCCGGGAACCCATTGACTAAGGACGAACATAACGAGCACTTCCGAGACTGCGTTAGCTATGCGAAGGAGCCTTTGCCTGAGGGAAATGTAGAAGAGATTCGCTCTTTGGTCAACAGATTGGAGGAGTTGGAGGATGTCCGCAGTCTGATTCCTTTGCTCATAAGTTAAGGATTAAAGTGAAGGCAGGTGTAAGAGGGTAAAGATATGAACCTTATTGAGGCATTTGAAGCATACGCCAATATTGCCAAGCCGATTATTATAAAATCGGACATGGTGAGGCTGGGTACACAGTTTAGTCAGGCGGCACTGGATGAGTTGAGGAAAATAGAGGACATCAGGTGGAACACCTACTTTCTGTTCTCTTATCGCTTTTCCGAGGCTGATGCCGGGGGTCAGAAGATACCACGCTACGCCTTCTTTGATGATGGTACTGAGGATGGCACGCTGGTTCAGATTAGATTCGCAACTGAAACTCCGTATCTGGTGGACTTCGTTGATGGCGAGTTTGTGGTGAAATGGAATGGCGAGAAGGCAGCCAAAATTACCCGTTTTAGCAAGAGAGGCAAGTTTGCTGACCGGGTTATGGAGGATGGCACTCCCTATGAGGCATATGTGTATACCGTTGGTGATGATATGCTGTTTCTTGTTCTTAACAAGTACTGTGAGTATTTTGCCAAGGGCGAAGAATGTCTATTCTGTGACTTGACCCCTCATGCTGCCGAGCAGAAGAAGAAAGGGGAAGCCATGGTCTTGAGGAAGGAGGCTGACAGGGTAGCTGAGGTGCTGGATGTGGCTCTCCATGAGAAACAGTATCGCCATATAATGATTAGCGGCGGCACGATACTATCCACATATCAGGGTATGACCGAGGTGGAATGGTATTGCTATATGCTGAATACTATCAGGAAAAGGATTCTAAGCTGGTATCCGGCCTGCTTGCAAGTAGGGGTGCTGGATGATGAAGGCTGGAAGAGGTTACATGATACTGGCATACCTGCTATTCAGCCTAATATTGAGGTATGGGACAAGAGGCTATTTGAGATAATATGCCCGGGTAAAAACAGGGCAGTTGGCTATGATGAATGGATAAAGCGGACAATCAATGCGGTGAAATACTGGGGTCCAGGGAATGTTAACCCCAATATTGTTGCTGGTGTTGAGATGGCTCAGCC
>SDBU01003896.1_pt1 | contig 18710 bp, 15 predicted proteins | sample 2277071 | NCBI WGS metagenome assembly SDBU01 (sample SAMN10397929, study PRJNA504765) | marine sediment metagenome | isolation source: marine sediment core GS08_GC12, 126 cmbsf | place: Arctic Ocean: Gakkel Ridge, Loki's castle | collected 2008 | reverse complement strand
CGTTTCTGGGCCGGCACAATGATACAGGGAAGCTCCAAAGCAGTAAACTCACTTTATCGACTCGATCCAGATGGTACGGTACACACGATGGAGACGGGCATAGTACTATCAAATGGATTAGGCTGGAGTCCCGACGATAAGACAATGTACTTCAATGATTCTGGGAAGAACGTTATCTATGCCTACGATTTCAACGCCGAATCAGGCAGTATCTCTAATCGTAGAACCTTCGTACAACTTCCTGAAGGAGAAATCATCCCTGACGGTTTGACTGTGGATAGAGAAGGTTATGTGTGGTGCGTGTTATTCAGAGGCTATAAAATAATACGGTATGACCCTGAAGGTAAAATAGCCAGGGAAATACGCATGCCTACCTGCTTCACAACTAGTTGCATCTTCGGCGGAGACAACATGGATGAGCTTTATGTCACTACTGCATGGAGAGAAAACCGTGATAAACAAGCGCCATTTGCTGGTGACCTGTTTCGTATTCAGACCGATGTGAAAGGGCTGCCGGAACCAAAATTTGCGGGATAAGTTTATCTATATGACTTTTTCTTCTTCAAAGAGGCCAACAATCTCTGATGGTTTTCTTTGCTATCTACCCCGATCCATCCCCTGATGGACCGCAAAAATATTGCGCCTTCATTACCTCTATGCTAGCATGACAAAACAATACTAGAACCACAGGAGGTGGATTTTTGGAACAGAAACAGATAATTCATATTCAGGTTTACCGCAGTCCTTCTCCAGACCAGGAAGACAGCTTGCAGCAGGGAAGCTATAAGAAATACGAGATTGCTTATAAGGACCGAATGACGGTCATGAGCGTCTATGACTATATTCAGCAAAATCTCGACAGGTCTCTTGCCTATTATAAATCCTGTCGAATCGGTAAATGCACCGGTTGCATTGTGGCAGTTGATGGTAAAAACATGCTGGCCTGCACAACTCTAGCCAAAGATGGCATGAAAATTGGTCCAGCTAAAAGCAAAAATGTAATAAGGGATCTACTGGTCGATTTTTAAATATTATCACTCTTTCTCGTACTAAAGACAGGTTAGTAACGAAGCTAAAAGGAGGATCCCCATGCCAGAAGAACAAAGAACCTTGGATGTTGATATGCTCATTATAGGAAGTGAAGGAGCGGGTTCCCGGGCCGCCATAGAGGGAGCAAGAGCAGGACTAAAAACACTTATCGCTACCAAGGGAGTATTCACCAAGTGTGGCGCTACAGTAACCGCAGATATGGACATCGACCTTCCCAGCAAGGATGCGAAGGACATGTTTAATCTTCCAGGAGACGAGCGAGATACTAAGGAGGCCTTCGCCGCGGATATGTTTGAAGAGGGCAAATACATGAATAACGAAGAGGTGGTGCTGGCTCACTGCTCGAATGCGGCAAAGTACATCAAAGAACTTGCAGATTGGGGAATGGCAATAACGGGATTAACTCAAAGTCCTGGCCATCGCTACCCACGAGGCATAATATCAACAGGGCGTTCCATGATGGCAGCCCTGAAAAAGGGGACTAAACAGTACAACATCGAATTCGCAGAGCACACCATGATCACAAATCTGCTCAGATCAGAGGGGAGAGTGGTCGGAGCTGTGGGTATCGATATGAGAACCGGAGAATTCCTGGTGATCAAGGCCCGGGCAGTGATAATTGCCACCGGAGGCGCCATGAGAATATATCCCATAACTACTGCACCTGAAGAGCTCAGCGGAGATGGAATCATCATGGCCTATGAGGCAGGCGCAGAACTGGTTGATATGGAATTCCCCATGTTCTTGCCCGCCTGCCTGTACTGGCCAGAGAGCATGCTTGGAGTAGATTTCCCTTACATTTTTTCAACAGGTGGTGTAGCTGGTTGGTGGTTAAACAGGTTTGGTGAGCGATTCATGACGAAGTGGGATCCAGTGAGAATGGAAATAGGGACTACTAGAGATGTAGCCTCCATCGCTCAGCACGCCGAGATACTGGCAGGGAGAGGGGGACCACACGGAGGCATCTGGGTATCCCTTAAACATCAACCCGCTGAAATCATGGAGTATTCAGCTTCCCATATGCCATGGTGGCAAAACTTCGTCTATGGAAACTTCGACCTGGTTGAATTCGGCATGGACCCCCGGAGTGCCGCTTTCGAGGTAGGCCCCGCATCGCATTACTGGAATGGAGGAATCAAGATCAATGCAAGAGGAGAGACATGCGTACCTGGTCTGTACGCTGCAGGAGAAGCCCAGGGTGGTACTATGGGTGCTAACAGGCTCTCTGGAAATGCCGTCACAGAGTGCCTGGTGTTTGGAGCCCTGGCTGGAATCAACGCCGCTAATTACGCCAGGACAGCAGCACGTCCTGAAATAAACAAAGACCAGGTAGCCATGTACCGTGAACACGTCTATGCTCCCATGAAACGAAAAAATGGGGTTGATACATATGAAATGCGGAAAAATATTCAGGAGCTTGCCTTCAAATACGTTGGCCCAATTCGGGAGGAATCAGGTCTAAACACCTGCATTGGCGAAATAGAAAAAATCAAGGCTGAGATGTTGCCTAACCTGGCTACACGGGCCAAAGGAAAGGTCTATAACCGAGAGTGGGTAGCCGCTTTAGAAAACGGCGCCCTGTTGAAAATACTGGAGATTGTTACCCGCGCTTCATTGCTCAGAACGGAAAGCAGGGGAGCCACGTATCGCAAAGACTATCCTCAAACAGACAACAAGGACTGGCTGAAAAACATAATCGCAACCAGCAAAGATGGCCAGCTCAACCTGGAAACCAGGGATGTAATGACAAAGATGATAACCCTGCCAAGGCGAGAGAAAACTGATTACATGATTCCTGACTGGAAATTCGAGAAGAGAATCTAAATACGTAGTGCCCAAACGAAAAAGCAAAGAATCCTGAAAGGCTTCTAAAAGGGGGTTCTCATGGGAGTTATCGAATATATGCGGTTTCCCGTCGCCGAATACAGGACACGTTACAACAAGGTACAGCAGAGGCTGGAGGAAAAGGAACTGAATGGGTTAGTCATTACCGATGGTGGAAATTTCACCTATTTTAGCGGAGGAACCAGGGATTTCTCTTACAGCCGTCCACATACCCTTCTGCTTCCTCGCAGAGGCGAACCCGTCGCTATAATCCAGAACTTCCCTAGCTGGAACAGGAAAAGAGAGATATGGTTCGATGACATACGAGTCTACGATACCATGCTAGGGCTTCCTCTTGAGATGGTGGTTCAGGCAATGAAGGATCTTAGGATGGCTAATGGACCAGTAGGGGTAGAGTTAGGCTACGAGCAGAGGCTTGGAATCTCAGCAAACGATTTCGCCAAATTGAAGGAATCTCTCCATGAAGTAGATTTTATGGATGCAGCCGATATCTTCTGGAGCATCCGCATGATCAAGTCTACCGAAGAAATAGCACGCCACAGAAGAGCATGTCAGGTAACGGTCCAAGCTTACAATTCCCTTTTTCCCAGTCTTCATATGGGTATGAGTGAGAGAGAGATACTGGACAGATTCCTGCAACTCCAAGTTATGATGGGTGGCTACGAGCCATGGGGCTTCATCAACTCCAGTCCTGAGAATTATCAGGGGGATGGAGGAGGCCCAACCAATCGCAGGATAAGAAAAGGAGATCAGATCTGGGTGGATGGGGGGTGTTCATACCGAGGATATGGTTCCGATTTCTGCTGTGCAGGAACAGTGGGTAAGCCAAGCAATGAACAACAGCAGATGCAGCAAATGGTGGAAGAGATAACCAGGGCAATAGTTAGCGCCGTACGGCCAGGGATGAAGGCCTGCGACATCAACGCTATAAATAGCTTCGAATGGGAAAAACGGGGTTATGATTACGCCGAGATAAACTGGGGTGGGGGAAGAATCGGGCATGGACTGGGATTCGAACCACCTCATATCGCCAGCTACGACAAGACCATTATCCAGCCGGGTATGGTATTCACAATCGAACCTGGCATCAACACCGAGTACGGATGCTACCAAGCAGAGATGGATATTGCTATCACCACCGACGGCTGCGAGATACTCAATGAGTTTGACAGGAGCCTGCGAACCATCCCAGAGTAAACTGAGAAAACCACTGGAGATACGAATAGATGCTCACGCCAGTTCGCAGGGTAATACACCGGAAGCTGAAAGTCCTTTCACCGAACGAAGCCTGTGGCGCCAACTGAAATGGTAGAAGGCAAGAACGTCGTTCTTATCCCTCCGGAGGTATGCCTGTTTCCTTATCCCATCCCCGTGCTTCATAACATTCTGTCAACATTTGTTCATAGTTCTTTATCTGGCATTCTTCGACAGTGGAATAGATCCCAAACTCTGGAAGCTTGAGGCATCTCTCAGGAAGCATGTCATCCTTCCTGGTAATTCCTTCTCGGGTATTGAATCTCCTCTGAAGGTCATAAACGCGCGCGCCCACACGTAGCAACTCCTCGGCGTCTATCTCCCAGCCAGTCAGTGTTGACAGCAGATTTGCCAGATCTTCTGGCAATAATCCATCGAATATATAGAACTTACAGATGCCCAGAATGTCCGGCACGACGCCATAATCCTGCAATATCTTCACAATCGAAGCCTTACCCTCCTCGGCGAAACGATCTATCTCCTTTGGTGCAGGAAGTCCATAGGGAATCAATCCAACATCAAGCTTGACCGTTTCATAGACCTGGCCTTCAAATGGATGCATGTGGCACATGCCCCTGTTGTTCATCCCATATAATATGGATTGAGTCTTAGCTGACCTGGAATCATGAGCAGCGCCTTCAAGTCCTTTAACATGTATGGCAAAGTCCTCAGACCCTTTTCCTATAGACTGAGAGGCAAGACGAACCCCTTCCCCCAGAAGCTTGCCAAACCCCTCCCTATTGGATATTTTCTTGATCAGCTTGATTATTGCGTCGGCGTTGCCCCAGGAAAGGTCTAGCCCATCGACTTCTTCTTTGCTGACTATGCCTTCAACATAGCAGTCCATGGCGAAAGCTATGACTCCTCCAGTAGATATCGTGTCCAGTCCATACTCATTACACAGATAATCAGCATGAACCGCAGCATCCATATCCTCATTCAACAAGAAAAAGGTAAATGCAGCCAGACTTTCATATTCACTCCCTTTATGTTGTTGTGTTTGCCAGGCCCCTGATTCCACCCTGGTAACCCGTTTACATCGCAACACGCAACCTTTATAGCAGGAACCGGCCCTCACCAGGTTGTGCTCTGTGAAATGGTTGTAAAGTTCACCAGCCTTACCCCACGAATTAGCTCGCCAATTCTTTGTCGGGATATCACCATTCATATCACCAGCGAGCATCAACACGGGCGTGCCGCCTACAGACTCCCCGTCTCTTCCCATGGTAGAGAGAACTTTCTGATAACATTCCTTGCATGCTTTGGAGAACTCCTCCTGCTTGGCAACTGCAATCTGGCCAGAGCCCCTTACCGCAATGGCAAGCAGGTTCTTGGCACCCATCACAGCACCTCCCCCAGCCCTACCAAAAGCGCACTCGCCAGACATAATACAGGCAAAGCGAACAAGGTTTTCACCGGCGGGACCAATGACCACAGTCTCAAATTTCCCTTCCCCAAGTTCTTCCTTGATGAGTTTATCTTTTTGAGAGGATGTCTGTCCTCTCAACTCCCCGGCGTCCCTTATCTCTACTTTATCGTCATCAATAACTATGTATTTTGTCTCGCAGGCTTTGCCTTCAATGATCAGAAAATCATACCCCGCTTTACGTAGTACACCTCCCCATTCACCACCCGACCTTGACTCTCCCCAAATTCCAGTGAGTGGAGATTTGAAGCAAACCTCCACTGAACCCGAGCCTGGAGCACCTGTCCCCGTCAAGGGTCCTGTGGCAAATACCAACTTATTTTCCGCGCTTAGTGGATTGACCCCCACTGGCAGTTCATCGTATAGCAGCTTTACACCATAGCCGACTCCTCCCACGAAATGCCTCATTACTTCAGAATCAATCACTTCAACAGAACTTTTCTCATTAGTTAAATTCACCCTCAACTGTCTACCCGTATATCCATATAACTTAGTTCCTCTGTCAGTACTCATAATCCAGCCTCCTTCCAGTACGTTCTCACAAAGTATGCTGCTGCTTTATAAAAGTGAAGGCAAAGAACGATATAGCCTATCACCTGTATTGCTGAATCAGTCCTACCCGCTCATTAAATTCGACGATAAGTTCATCCCACATCTTATGGGAGTTAAATTTCTCTTCCCAGTAACCATAGTTGTGCCATTGTTCATCCAATTCCTCCACCGTTTTGCCCTGTTGTTCTATCCAGGTAAAATACTTCAGGTTATGCATCCTCTTCCGATCCCAGTAAGAGAGCTCAAGCATCCGATCTGTACCAACCCCCATCAAATATCTTTCGAAATCTCTGACTGCGTTGGCCTCTGAATATTCGGCATACTGCTCCCTCATTTCCTTTAGCCTGGATTGATATAGCTCCATCGAATCCGTAGCCACCGTGAGGATGATATCATCCTCATTCATCTCGTAATACTTCACCATCTTTATAGCCCCCAGTACGTTACCAATGGAGGATATACCGAGCAAATCAAGTTTATCTACAATTTCAGGGTCAACCCCCTGTTTTAACAGGTATTTCCTACCGACAGCTTCATTAAACAATCTGATGAGGTTCATACATGCTTCATCATCGATATCCACTACCATATCAATGTTTTTTACATCAAAAACCCAGGGTACATGTTTGTCCCCGATGCCTTCAATTCGATGTCTTCCAAAACCATTGAACAGAAGTGTCGGGCACTGTGAAGCCTCTCCTGCACCAATCTTAATCCTGGGAAACATTTCCTTTAGATAGTTCCCCGAACCGAGAGTGCCAGCGGAACCCTGTGTCAGGAACAGCGCCGCCAGACGTTGTCTTCCTCTTCTCTCCTTATCGTACACCTCTTTCATAGCAGGGCCAGTCACGGCATAATGCCAGACAGGATTACCAAACTCGCAAAACTGATTTAACACCACAACCTCGCCTGGTCTTTCCTTCTTCAACTCTGCCGTTTTATCAAATACTTCTTTCACATTACTCTCTACTCCGGGAGTTCCATAGACTTCCGCACCAATTTCCTCAAGCCATTCGAACCGCTCCTTTGACATCCCTTCAGGAAGCACGGCAATACAAGGACAGGATAGGAGATATGAATCGTATGCACCTCCACGGCAATAGTTCCCGGTAGAGGGCCATAAGGCCTTATGTCTTGTAGGGTCAAAAGCCCCTCGAATAAGTTTTTCCACCAGGGGGCCGAACGTTGCCCCCACCTTATGCGAGCCCGTAGGGAAATATTTTCCCACCAGTACAATTATCCTGGCGGATACACCTGTAATCTCCTTTGGTAACTCAACATAATTTACACCACCAAAACCACCACCAAATCGCACAGCTTCATTTTTCCAGGAAATCCTGAATAGATTCCTCGGATTCAGATCCGAAAGGCCAACACTTTTTAACTCATCTTTTATCTTACCAGGTATCCTCTCAGGATTCCTCATCTCTTCATACGTAGGGAGAATAATATTCCTCTCCCGCATTCTTTCCACTGTCCTTTTTACAACCTCTTCATTTACTATTCCATCGCTTAACATTTTTACTCTCCGACTTTGTTCCTATTTATAATAAACACCTTAATTCAGTATAACAGATACAATATCCATTCTATCTTCTTTCACAGGGCATTCCAACCCTGCCAAACATTGCATATTGATACTATAGACAGGTAGTGGTATTCTTTACGTGAAGAACATTCTACTTCCAGAAAAAACGAACCCAAGAGGAAGAGCAACATGGATGAGCTTTATGTCACTACTGCCTGGAGAGAAAACCATGATAAACAAGCGCCATTTGCTGGTGACCTGTTTCGTATTCAGACCGATGTGAAAGGGCTGCCAGAACCAGAGTTTACGGGATAATTATAACTGTCTTTAACTTTAAAACATGAAGTGGTATTCTTTGCAAGGCAATGCTAACAAGGTTTTTTAATAAGGAGGATTCCCATGGAAGACAAACAGGAAAAAGAGGTCAGCGTACAAGAACAAGTAAGAGAATATATGCACAGAGCTAGAAAAGCTCAACGAATCGCCGAAACCTATTCCCAGGAAAAAATAGATGAATTGGTGACTGCGATGGCCTGGGTCATTATCAAGAATGCAGAAGAGATAGCCAAATTTACTCAAGAAGAAACGTGTTTGGGTAGGCTTGACCATAAAATTGTGAAATTACAAAAAAAGGTCCGCGGATGTTTGAGGGACATTAAACATGAAAAGACTGTAGGCATTGTAGAAGTCAATCCCAAAAATGGAATAACCAAAATTACTAAACCTGTTGGTGTAGTTGGTGCAATTACTCCGATTACTAATCCTGAAGCGACACCAACCATGAACGCTCTTTTTGCCATTAAAGGAGGAAATGCTATCATAATAGCACCACACCCTCGTGGCAGAAAATGTGCCTATAAAATCTGTGAATATATGCGTCAAGCAATAGAAAAATTAGGCACTCCGGCTGATTTAATACAATGCATAGCCGAACCCACGATAGAGCTTAGTAAAGAACTTATGCGGCAATGCGATTTAGTTGCAGCTACAGGTGGTGGGGCTATGGTACACTCTGCTTATACTTCCGGGACACCAGCCTATGGCGTAGGAGTAGGTAATGCACCTATTGTTGTAGATGAGACAGCTGACATTAAAGATGCAGCTCACAAAATAATGCTAGGTAAAACATTTGATTGGGCCACTAGCTGTTCTGCCGAAAATTCCATCATCTCGGAAGAAAGTATTTATGACAAGCTATTAGAAGCTTTACAATCCGAGGGCGGATATTTGACAAACAGGGAAGAAAAACAAGCCTTACAAAAAACTATGTGGACTGCTCCTAAGGCAATAAATCGTGACATAATGGCTCAACCGGCAACAATAATTGCTGAAATTGCGGGATTTACCATCCCCGTAGATCGCACTTTTTTAATGGTTGAAGAACAGGGAGCAGGGGAAGATTATCCCTTTTCCGGTGAAAAGCTTTCAGTAGTTTTAACGATATACAAGTATAAAGGGTTTGAAAATGCTATTGCTCTGGTAAACAAAATAACGGGTTATATGGGTTTGGGTCATTCTTGTGGCATCCATTCTTTTAACGATGAACGGATTGACCAATTAGCCCTGCAAACAAAAACTGGGCGTGTTATCGTGCGTCAATCCCAAAGTTATGCAAATAGTGGTGATTGGTGTAACGGTATGCCGTTTTCCTTAAGCATAGGTTGTGGCACTTGGGGAGGTAACGCCAGCTCCGAAAATATCCAATTGAAACACTTTACAAATGTTACTTTGGTGGCAAGACCAATAGAACCGGTTATCCCTAGTGACGAGGATTTATTTGGAGATTACTGGGTAAAATATGGCAAATGATGGGAGTGAGCAGGAAGGGTAAGATAAATAAATATAACTGTCTGCATGAAGCAGGGCACTGACCCAGAGGCTTCTGTCTCAGCCTTACTAAGAAGCTTGAAAGTGAATCAGCAAAGTTCTTCGAAACTTTGGCTCAGAGAAGACTTGCTGAATTATTAGTAGAGATTGAACGTGGTTATTATATTTAACTTACCAATAATACAATTCGTGAATACCTAAATGATTGGCTCCAAGGTTATGTAAAAACCACTGCTGACGAATTTGTAAAGCAACTAGAATCAAGAGTAATAAACCAAGTACTTAATACTTACGATTCGTCTCTCCCAATGTGGAACGAGTTTGAGGGGAGGAATCATTCCAATACAAGGTAGTCAGTCTCCCTTATCCGTCGAGTAAGTCTTCCTATTGGAGGTAAATATATATGATTGAAGACGGAGGGCGTACAAAATTTATCAAGTACGCACTAACTGAAAGTGTCAACGGTTCATTTAAGGGATCCGATACTCTAATAAAAATAAGCTATCCCTCATTAGCCCGGATTGTGCAATTTATTCAATATATGGCTATAAGCCAAGCATAGAAATATCATAATTTAATATACTAAATGTTATTTTGTCGTGTCTGTTTGATATGCTATCCTTTGTTAAAAGTAGGCAAGCGTTCTCGCCTTTTTTTTCGGCTGAATGGGGTTATAGAGATGGAAGGCATTATCAGGACCTTCTATCTGGGTACAGCAAAGGCGGCAAAATTACTGATGGCTAATGTTCCCGTAGTCTTCGAAAGAATAGCCAGAAAAAGAAATGAACGCCAACTAGAATTAAAGAAACTTCTCAATGCTTTATAAATCCTAATAAATTAAGACGTGGTCAGAGAAAGCCCATTAGGAGGAAAGAAATGAAGGCATTCCCATTTGCTACGGCGAAGAAGATTATCTTTGGCAGAGAAACCGTACAACAGCTCGGTGATGAGTTAAAAGTATTGTGCTCCGGCAAGATAGCAGTAATAGCCGATGAGACTATCAGTAAGGTAGGGCCACTTGATAAGGTAACGGATGTACTGCAAAAAGCTGGTTTAGAATATGGTATATGGGATAAGGCTCAAGCAGAACCATCTATAGAGAGCGCTGAGGCAGCCATACAATTCGTTAGAGATGGAAACTACAGCGCCGTCGTTGGCTTGGGAGGAGGTAGCGTCATAGACACTGCCAAAGCAGCCGCGGTAGCGCTTACCAATACAGGCAACCTTTCAGATTGGGTCAAGCAGGTGTTTACCAACCCACTGGCTCCACTGGTATTGATGCCGACTACAGCAGGAACAGGTAGTGAGGTCTCCAACGCAGGGGTCTTCGCCACCGCCGAATCCAAGTATGCATTGTACAGTCCTCTTATGTATCCTGATATTGCGCTGGTTGACCCCGACTTCACCATATCGATGCCTGCTCACATAACAGCCAACACCGGTGTTGATGCATTATGTCATGCCATGGAGGCCTATGTATCACTGAAATCCACGCCGATAACAGATGCCCTGGCGCTACAGTCCATAAAACTAATCCCCGATAATCTCAGGGCAGCCTACGCCTGCGGCGACAATATAGAGGCTCGAACAAACATGTCGATGGCATCACTGCTGGCTGGCATGGCCTTTGGAAATGCAGGAACAGTAATCGGACACGCTTGCGGCTATGCATACGTCTCCCCATCTACTCAATTTCATTTCCCACATGGCTATTCCATAGCCATCACCATGCCTTACATACTTGAGTATAACGCCATCGCCAACATGGAAAAGCATGCCACCCTGGCTGCCCTGCTGGGAGAATCTATCGAAGGACTATCTCTACGGGATGCTGCCATCAGTTCTGCCATGGCTTTCAAAAAACTGCTGACAGACCTGAACTTCCCCTCATCAATTAAAGAAGTTGGCGTAACGAAAGACATGCTCCCCGATATAGCAAAGAACGTCTTTAAGAGCACCACTCATGTGGCACGTAATCCACGCAAGATTACCGAGGAAGATATGGTCAAACTCTTCGAGAAAGCCTACCGGGGCAAGTTGGATTGCGAACAATAGCAGAAATTTCATAACACCTGTGCCTGCATAATGGGATAACTCCCAGGACTATGGCACGTCTTTACTTAGCTAATATTATTAACTTGCTTGTTGCAGCGTTATTCATCTCAATTCAAGACAAAAAACGATTCATTATCGTTTCATGCCTATTTTATATCACAGTTCCTCAAATCTAATCAGGTCTTTATATTCTACAACAGTGCTCATGGCACGGTTTTCAATATTAATACCAGCTTCTACAGCGGCCGCCACAGGATTCAAACCGCCTATTAAAACTATCCCGAATCGATTTAATTGCACAGGGACCTGGCACACTGGTTCACTGGTATTCCCCATCATCAATAGTCCCCCCATTCCAGCCTCTTTTAGCTTGGCTATTACCTCCTCAACGATCGGCCGACATAGAGCAGGTATCTCGCGAAAATTAGCAAGTATTGTCCCCTCACCTTTGCTGGCTGTCTCTGTCACGGAGGTCATCCCAGCTTTAATAAATACTTCTGAAGGGTCAAGGGATGAACCAGCATAGTGTATTAGCTCCACAAAGCGGAGGGGCTGTCTGTTGCTAATCTGAAGTAGGCCACCAAACCTCGATTCAATGGGAACTCCCGCCTTAAGTAATGTCCCGTTAATGACAATACTACAAACCGTAGCCAGTCCCACTTTGCCCTCAGGAACAATCAACTCACCAAGTTTTTCGCCTTCCCTGGCTATGGCTACCAGGTGACTAGCGCAAAGCTCCTTCTCAAAAGCAGGCTTCATTACCTGGATTACCTTGCTGAATTGTTCTTTCGAGAAGAAAGAGATATTAACAGGAACAAAGCCTGTACGATTTTTCAGATTAAAGTTGGTGCGGAATGCAAGTAACTCAATCCTTGTTATAGCAAATCCAACTTTATCCTCAACTAAAGCGTTCCGTACCTCCTTCATTCCCTGGTCAGTAAGCACCCGCCCCTCTCGACGACCCAATAACTGAGTCAGTCCACGCTCATCCATCAGCTTTAGATGATAACGAACGGCCCTTTCCCCTAGTTCAATCCCATGGTCTTTCAATCGACGAGCAATAACTCGGGCACCCACCGCCTCATTAGAATCACTTAAGACCTTTAAAATTGTCAGTACTTTTCTCTCTACATCCTGCGTTTCAAAACCCATATAAACCCCCCAAATGACTTCTTTGCTAGTGTTAGAGGATACTATTTGAATATATCTACGAGGGAAATTTGGTCTGCTAAATTTAACGGGGAAGGCAGATACCTTCCCCGTTAAACTAATCCTTTAGCTATTAGTGCGCAAACCTAAATCCGCCCACGCAGCTTCATCGCCTCCACCACACGACTAACAGCCAGTACATAGGCTGCCTGACGCATATTTATCTTATATTCACGACTGGTATCAAGCACAGAATGATATGCAAGCGTAATCTTCTTATCTAACTGCTGGCGAACATCTTCTTCTTCCCAGGAATACATGTAGAAGTTCTGAACCATCTCGAAGTATGAAACTGTTACGCCTCCCGCATTGCACAAGAAATCGGGTATCACGTGAACACCCTTGCTGTCCAGGATAGCATCAGCTTCCGGAGTAGTTGGGCCATTAGCCAGTTCGGCAATAATTTTAGCTTTTATTCTAGGAGCATTCTCTCCAGTAATCACATTCTCCACGGCTGAAGGTATTAATATATCAACATCAAGTTCCAGAAGTGCCTCGTTGGAAATAAGCTCAACACCTGGTAAACTGCATACCGTAGATGTCTCATCTTTGCATTTTTTAGCCACCTCTGGATCAATCCCTGCTTTAGAAAACACGCCACCTTTACTGTCACTTATTGCCACTAACTTAGCTCCAAAGAGTTCTTTATTCAACGTCGCGGCATAATACCCTGCATTTCCATACCCCTGTATAGCAACTGTGGCTTTAGACATATCTATACCCAGTACCTTTGCGGCCTCACGAATGGTATACATGCCACCACGGGCAGTAGCATCACCCCGTCCTTTTGATCCGCCCATGGAAACCGGCTTGCCGGTAATCATGCCAAACTGCTGTTTACCTGCAAGGGTAGAATACTCATCCATCATCCACACCATAATTTGCGGAGTGGTATAGACATCAGGAGCAGGTACATCTATCTCAGGGCCAATAAATCCGAATACGGCCCGCGCATATGCCCGACTCAGACGTTCCAGTTCTCCTGCAGACATTTCTTTGGGATTACAAATGATGCCACCTTTCGATCCTCCCAACGGTAAATCAAGCAGGGAGCATTTCCAGGTCATCCAGGCAGATAATGCTCGAATTGTATCGATTGTTTCTTCAGGATGGAACCTGATACCGCCTTTGGTCACGCCCCTTGCATCATTGTACTGGACCCGAAAGCCCTGAAATACTTTTAGAGAACCATCATCCATGCGGATTGGTAACGAAACATGGAGTTCTCTGGCCGGGCTCTTGAGAATTGCTGTTACATCAGGGTCTAGGTTAAGCGTCTTAGCACAACTATCCAACTGTATTTTTGACATCTCAAACGGATTCATCTTTGCCATTTCTATTTAACTCCTTCTAATTTTATTCCATCAAATAAGAGGGGGGCGGCAGAACCTCCCACTTGTCTTCTGCTTGTGAGGGAAAGCCTTACTAGATTTCTTTGCTGTATTATATGAACTATATTTACCCTTCAAATGTTTCCTCTGGCAAGGCTATAGGAAACTGTTTGCCTATACTACTTGAATTAAAAAAGTTTGTCAAATATATATTTTGATTCACTTACTGTGACAAAAAGTCATCGATTATTTGTCTGCTCCCTGGCCTGAGGGGAGATACAACACCAGGACAACAGCGATGACCGCGAAGGCATTAAACATGAACCAGACATGTTGATAGCTACCCCAGCTATCAAATGCCCATCCTGCGAGTAAAGGACCGATAACTGTCCCAAGCGCGCCCGTACCCATCATCATTCCAAAAACGGTACCGAATTTGTTTCTACCAAACAACTCTCTTACCATCCCTGGCCTTAACCCAACACCACCACCAAACCCAAGGCCAAACAGGGCCACATAGGGCACAAGCAGCCAGTTTCCCCGAGTGGCAGCGAATTCAAAACAGAACAGCCCCAACAGCATCATTGCCAATACAACCGCAAGTAGCTTCCTCCGTTCCACTTTGTCCCCCAGCCAGCCAAAAACCAACCGGCCGCCAGCACTGACCACCGGCACGCCAGTTGCCACCAGGCTGGCCTGAGTCCTGCTGATACCAATACTGCTTAGATACGGCATAACGTGAGTGACTACGGCGCTAAGCATTATCGTCAAACACATGAATGCCAGTGATAGTTGCCAGAAAGAGCGAGTCTTAAGAACCTGCCTGCTGCCAATGCTCTCTTCCAAAACATCCGATGAATGCAAGGCTTGATTAGCCTGTCCATGTTCTTCATTTAGTTTCTCCCCATCAGGCAAATAGCCATATTGTTCGGGCTTATGCCGAAACAGAAGCGATAACGGCAATACAATAATAAGCGCTCCCACTGCAAGCAAATTGACTGCCATTCGCCATCCCCAGCATTCAACAAGCCAGACAATCACTGGAATTAACAGGCCTCCAAAGCCAAACCCACATATTGCAATACCACTTGCTATTCCTATCTTCTTGTGAAACCAATTAGCTACTGCAGTCATCAACACGGTCATCGTGCAGGAACTCAATCCAACGGCTATCAGCACAAAAGCTCCATAGAACATGGCAAGTGAGTTCATACGACTGAGGAGTGACAAGCCAAGAAAGAGAGCCAGGGCTCCCATAGCTATCAGCCTACGCGGCCCCCAGCGATCGACCAGGATGCCAATTAAGGGTGCAAGTAGCCCCGATTCCAGCCCACGAATTGAAGAGGCAAAGGAGACCTGGGCATAACTCCATCCCATCTCATTAGCTATTGGTTCAAAGATTGCGGTGAACCCGTAGAAGACAGCTCCAGCTACATACAAAGCAATAGGAAAAGAGGCAGCAACCAGCCACCATCCGTAATAAATTTTTCGGGGTTTTAAGTTACAAAACATTGCTCGATATATATGTATATACCATTAGTGCCCATTATATTGTATTTTGAAAAACAGATTTGTTCTCCAGTTGAAGACCCATGACGATAATTAATACTAACACCTGCCCCATGGTATAAACAAATCATATGTTTTATGGTAATTTTATAACGATTTTAGCATGGGGAACCACCTACTTTTTAGGATATTTAACTTGAATATTTATAGCCTATTATCCGTCAGCTAAGGCTAGCTTACCCTGGAAGGAGGACGAACCAGAAGTGCACAGATAAAACCTATACCTAGAAAGCCAGCACATATGCTAAAAGGAACCACGTAACTGGAAAAACTGTCATACATATAGCCACCCAGAAGGGGACCAACTGCATATATAGGAGTGGTGACGAACAGCACTACCGAAGCCAGTTTGGCATATGCTTTTGCACCGTAATAATTCCCAATCATCACCATATGCAGCACCAGTATCATGCCATAGGGAAAACCAAGCAGCACCACATAGATATATACCAGAGTCAAGGAGTCAGCAGCGAGGAACACGAACAGGGCAACAATCTCAATTATAAGGGCAGCGGCTACCAAATGTCTTGGCTCAATCCTGTCCCCCAGTGCCCCACCCATTAACCTGCCTGCACCACTCATACCTATCATCAAACCCAGCGACCCCGCGGCGATCACAGGCGAAATCCCAATATCGGTCAGATGAGCGATCTGGTGTGTGTTCATCATGTTCAGCGTAAACTGGTTAGCACAGGCGAAGATGACAATCAACCATAAAGCCCGTGTCCTGAGGCCACTGCGCACATCCCATTTAGCTGAAGTACTATAAACTTTTTTACTGCTTAATGATGTCTTATCTTCCGCTCTTGCGTCGCTCCCTATACCGTCCGCAACCTGACCCATATCCTCAGGCCGGTTACGGATGAAGAGCAATGCCGGAACAGCAGCAAATAAGAACACCGCTCCTGCCAATACCTGCCAGGAGGACCTCCATCCAACTGCTTCAACCATGGAGGCAATAAAGCGCGAACACAACAGCGGCCCTACCCCCATGCCAGCGACAACAATCCCTATTGCCAGCGATTTTCTTTTCACAAACCAGAAGTTGACCAGCGTAGTCAGGGCAAGCAGATGCCCGTAGGCCACTCCTCCCCCAACCATGACCCCATATAGTAACCAAAGTTGCCATATTTCGGTAATTCTGCTCAGCAATGCCATACCAATAGCTGCTATAGTTAAACCAATCGCCATAGGCAACCTGCAGCCAAATTTGCCTATGATGAAAGCGACCAGCAGGCTGGACATGCCTACAACGAGCTGAAACACAGTAAACGCCGCTGTGCCCCCAGCCCTCCCAGCTCCCAACTCTTCTATCATCGGTTTTAGAAATATACCAAAGGAATAGAATATACAGCCACCTATAATAGCCAATACCAGAAAGCCAACAGCTACGATTACCCAGCCATAGAAAAAGTTTCTGCCTTTAAGAACTATGGAGACCTCCCGATTATAATAACTTTCTCTGACACATAGAAGATTTACCCATTATATCAGCTTCTCGGCATGTCTCTATTATAAGAACTTCCAGTTAGGGAACCAATCGTTTTTCAGTCAGTTTTTAAAAGAAACGCTTCTATTTGCTCAGCAGTGGGCATTGATGTCTGTGCTCCCCTGGTCGCAATGGATAGAGCCGCCGCCGCCGAAGCTATGCGAAGGGCTTTCCTTGTTGGTGTCTCAAACGCGAGAGAACAAGCAAAAACCCCACAGAAGCAATCCCCGGCTCCAACAGTATCCACAGGGCTGGTGGGAAAGGCAGGCTGCCTCCATGTGCCCTCTTCATTGACAAGCAGCGCCCCTTCCTCTCCCAAAGTGACGATGACATTTCGCGATCCCCATTCCATTAGTTTCATAGCAAGGAAGTCATCATCACCCTCAACACCAGTAAGAGTTCTGAGTTCAATACGGTTGCAGATGAGGTAATCAACCGCCTCCATAGTTTCTCTGGATGGCATGCACTTACAGGCTGGTGCAGTATTCCACACTACAGATATTCCCTGTCTTCGACAACTTTGTATAACAGTCTCCGTAGTAGCCTGTGGAATTTCATTTTGGAACAGGGCTATTGCCCCTTCATTCGGATCCCGTGCAGTGACAACAATATCATCAGGACTAACCAGAAAATTAGCCCCGGGCGCAATAGCGATGATATTTTCCCCTCGCGCATCCACCATAATCTGTGCGATACCTGAATGTTCCTCCTCTTTTACAATTACTGCATGAGTGTCAATTCCAGCAACCTGAAGGTTATGCAGACACTCCAGCCCTATAGAATCATCCCCAACACATCCATACATTTCAACATACGCACCCGCCCGTGCCGCAGCCACAGCCTGATTGGCACCCTTGCCCCCGGGAAATGACTGAAACTTAGCGCCTGTGACCGTTTCCCCTCTCTGCGGAATGGCATCCATATAAGTAACAAGGTCCATATTGATGCTGCCAAAAACCACTACCTTCGCCATAGTTTTTCCTTCCTGTTCCATTTATATTTCAGTATAATTAATGTTACTCTCGCTGCCTCTGCAATTTCAATGTCTCTGGCATGCTGATGAGCAGGGGAATCCGTACAAGAACATCCAGGCCGATAACAAGGAGAAAGATATAGTGGGGACCAAACCTATCCCAGATAAACCCAGCCAGGAAGGCTGCCCCCGCAGCCAGCAACATGCGAAAGAAACGCATACAACCAACCCATCGTCCCATATGTTCCGCCGGAACGAGTTCAAAAGCCACAGCACCGGTAAGAACCATATTTACGAAGATAAATCCCTGCAGAACACCGGCCACAACCAGAAAAGCATGGTTGGGCGCCCACAGGAGTATTAAATTGGAAACCCAGAAGAGAGGTGCTGTCAGATACAGAACCTTTTTACGACCTATCCTGTCAGCCAGCCTGCCCAGCGGAATCCCAGCCATGAGAGGACTCAGCGCAAAGCCAGCGACCATTGCCCCCAATATATACTGGTCAGCTCCTTTGATTTCATGGGCAAAAACCTGGGAGAAAGGTAGCACCATGCCCATCGGTAAGAAAGTTATGGCACTAATAATCAGCATACGCTTTAGT
>SDBU01003895.1_pt1 | contig 18711 bp, 28 predicted proteins | sample 2277071 | NCBI WGS metagenome assembly SDBU01 (sample SAMN10397929, study PRJNA504765) | marine sediment metagenome | isolation source: marine sediment core GS08_GC12, 126 cmbsf | place: Arctic Ocean: Gakkel Ridge, Loki's castle | collected 2008 | reverse complement strand
GATTCACCGGGACGCCGACGAAGGCTTGGCTATCGTCTTGAACCCATGCACCTCCATCCACATTCCGATAGTAGACTTTTATCGTTACCGCTTCCGTGATGGTGTGATTAGCAAAGTTAATATTGAACCATCTCGGCTCGTAGACGCCGCCCGGGGCGTTGTTAATATAGACGTTCTGCTCCGTGCCGTCCGTGGTCAGCGTTCCGCCGGTCTCCTCCAGGATAGCCTCGGCTTCCACGATGGCTTGTATCGCATCGACGTCCGCCTGGAGAAGAACGACGTCGGCATCCAGATCATCGACCGCTGCCTGCAAAACAACGATGCTGGCCACCAGTGCCGTGTCATCATAAGGATTGTGTATTCCGCCGCTCATGGTTTTGTCCCCTCGTCCATTGACAGGTTGATTTCTGCTCCATCCGTTACGGCATAGACGTCGCCCAAGAACAGGTTGTCCACCCCCATGTGGTAACTACCGCCCTTCGGGGCAAGCGCTTCTCCAGAACCGAAGACGGCATCGACTCCTCTGCCAAGGTGTATCCAGTTGGCACCGGTATTGATATAGTCAGCATCGACGCGGTTCGGGTTCGCCGCCATTACAACAGCCGATACAGCAGTAACGGTCGCAAACGACGGCACTCCTGTCGGTATAGGCCATATTCTTGGATCTGGCATTATTCTGGCACGTCTCCTTCTGCTAAGTGTCCATGCTGTGTATAATAAATCGCCCTCTTCTCGTTGCCTTCTCTGCGGCAAAAGGGCTCGGTGCATTTATTGCCCTGCCTCCAGTGGCAGTTCGTGGCTTTACAATACTTGCTGTTTAACGGTTCCCTTTCTGGCATATCACTTTTCCTACGAGCTCATCACCGTCAGGTCTGCGACTGCCGTCCCATCATAGCCTACATATAGCCCGGTTGAGAATTTGAGATCATAAGGGAAAGCTATCGGCTGGACTGATATCGAAGTGGTCACGTCCAGGTGCAGTACCGCTATGACCGCTCCCGCTTCCGTCAGGCTATCATATAGAGTGATATCACCGGCGGTGGTAAGTCCATTGACGACTACCGAGTGCAGCACTCCTGGGCCTGCTTTTACCTGTGCATCTGCTGTAACGTGGGTATATGGCCATCCAAAGTCCAGAACTGGATTTGTCATTTTGCCTCCTGGTGGTCTTTGCCGGGGAGATTGTACGCCTCCCCGGCGCGACCTATTCTATTCCATGTCGAAAGTAATATCCGATTATTGTCCGTCTGAAGCGTATCCGGCGCGTCCACTCAAAGTGACGCCGCCGAGTACGTGGCGGACCTTGTAGAAGATGTTATCCGTGGCAAAGTCTCCGTCCATTGGGCTGGTCAGTCCACCGCCGACTCTCGTCTGGTCGCTGGATTTCATGAAGAGCTCGGGGCTCTCATGGCCTGAGAGCAGGCCGAACTCCGCGGCAGCAATATCGCCCGGGTCAGAGAACAGCATCCAGAGGGTGGCACCGACGGTTCCGGTTGCGGCGACAATCGGTATCCATGGGTTAATCAAAATCTGGAGACCGTACTGCGCTATGACGTTAGTGGTCGGGAATGCGGCAGGAGCAACATCGGTGTTACCAGTTGAGAGCCACATCTTATTCGCCGACGTCAGGATCTGGCGCGCCGTGAATTCCAGGGCCGGGGGAATCATGAGGTACTTGGGTCGATTCATGATCGGCGAAGAACCCTGATCGAGATAGGCTGCCATAGCTTCGACCGCAGTCTCCAGGTTGGCGATAGTCAGGGGATTACCTGCTACCGCAGCCCCACCATTGGCGACTGAGAAGTATGCATCCAGTGGACCGTTGGTATCCATGAAGAGACTGGTCAGGAAGAACTCTTCCGTCCTGCGGGCTGCCTTGGCAAACCGCATCGGGGTATCCTTGAGAGCACCCAGGTCGTCATTGACGAGGGTTTCCCAGGAGATGTCAAACTGGCGACCGCGTTTCTTTACGGCGTAGGAGTATTTCGCCTCACTCCGGCTGCTGGCCAGATACTCACCCTTCTCGGTGACTAGCTCGAGTTTCTGGTCGCCGTCCGATATTTCGTAGCGGTGGACGGTCCGGAAGTCGCGGACAGTTCCGCGCCGGCAGACTTGAGCCATTACCTGGGGCGTGTCCTTGAAGCCGGCCAATAACTGGCGGTCCAGGACCTCACCAAACAGGAACGGGAAGTCGGAGGTCGTCATCGCCTCCTTCATTTTATACTCGCGTAAATGGGGAGGGTCGCCAGTCTCGTTATTGAGCAGGTTTACCACCTCGAGCAATCGCTCGTCGTGGTCCGGTGCTCTCCTGGCTTCTCGGATGGATTGAAAACCTTCCCATCCTTCTTTCAATTCTTTCATTGTGGTCGGTGGCATTTCATGCCTCCTTGTTTTATTTTACCTTGCTATATCTAATCGCCTCGCTCATCGCGTCCCACCGGTGTCACCGGCGCTCGGCTTTTAAGCCTGGCTTCTTATATTCAATTTTACTACCCCGGAGGGTCCGGCAACCCCCCGGGGCGTTCAAAGGAGGATCCCCGCCCCGAGGGGCAGGCTCTCCATTATGCTACCTTGATGAACTTCTCGAGTGCCATCAGGACTCCTGGTTCAATCTCTAGCGTGTCAGGGATGGCAACAGGGCCTGCGACTATCTCTACCTCCTGGGCCAGCAGTTCCGCATATTCCTCACAGAACTTTTTCCAGTTCTCGTCTCCCGGCGCTATGCCAACCTTGCTTGTATCCTTTGGATCGGTCTTGCCGTAGGTTCTGATGAGACCATCCTTGATTGTCTCTGCCGGGATAAGGTGCTCGTCGAGTTTCCTCACCAGCTTCAATAATGCCAATCCGGTCTTGACCGGGAACTTCTGCTTCAGCAGTTCCTCCATTGGCCCCTTTGCGTTTAAGATTTCCGCATTGGTTAGTTTCAATTTCCTATCCTCCTTTATTATGGTTAGTCGTTCAGCCAGTATTTATTTACTGGAGGGGCAACTTCTACCTCAACCTCGGTTACTGGCTCTTCCTCGACCGCTTTGACTTCAGCCGGATCTTCTGGGATTTCCTTTTTCTTCCTACCCATGTTCATACCTCCGTTATTAAATGCCGGGGATTAAGGCTCCCCGGCATGCCTTTCCTGTTTAGGCCTCGTAAAGCCTGATAACGCGATCAACGCCATCACCGGCAAGCCTCACCCTGATGGCAAAGTCAGCATCGGCGTCGTTGTTGGTTTCGTCTTCCAGAATCATGGTGTTGCCTTCTGCTCCAGCCGCTGCAGCGAAGCTCATGAAATATTCGCAGTTGGCAGCGGTCATCGGGCCATCATACTCCAGCAGAGACACATAACCGAACCCTCCGGAAGTCTCGAACTCGATACCAGCCGGGGTGTCTTGGTTTAGAGAGTTGATGAAGATTGCGGCGAGTACGTTCGCAGACTCGGTAACGATGTGGATACCATAGTCGGGGTATGCGCTTCCGCCCCCACCCTGATAGATGTAGATGCCGGCTGTTCGACCTGCGTTGTCGACCAGGATGCCATTCATCGCGACATAAATGCCGCAGATGGAACCGGTGGTGATTGTGGAAGTGGCAGACTGACCGATGCTTACGTCGAGGGCTTTGATTCTGTCAGCAAGGGTAAGGGCAAACCCGGCGTTGGCCAGCGTGGCAGAAAACATTCCGCCCACTACCATGTTGGCGATGTGAGCCCCCGGTGTGTCCATTACCAGGTCTGTCCGTCCACGTATGGCGTACATATCCTGTACGTCATCCTGCGCCGTGATGCGGGAATAGATAAGCCCCTGAATGCCGCCGGCTGGAACTGCCGCTGTTGCATAAGCCCTCATGAAGAGCCCTGAGATATAGTCGGTCAGTATCCCAACGGACATGACAACGGACTTGACGTTAAAGTCGGTAGTCCCCCAGGCAATCGGATTGGCTATGGTGCCTTGAACATGGTCGAGTCCTTTGTCGACAACGCCACTAACCATGATGGGGTCGAAGTGAACCTTGACAGCGATGACGCCTGAGTTGCCTGCTGCCATCGACGCCAGAGCATAGCCGAATGGAACCTGGACGACGCTGTTGCTGATTTTACTTATTTCAGCATCTCCGGTACCATCTGCATCGACGGCTCCGGGTAGTGCGCCAGCACGGATATAGAGGCGGTCACCTGCGTCGATTGCCACATTGCCATCATCATCCACGGCATAGACGGTCAGGTTCCAGATGCCTTCAGTATCCACGGCAATCAGGTCTGAGGTTGAGACGCCGCTCTTGAAGGCTACACCTACCGCGAGTCCATAACTGGTCGGTGTAGCGGCGGTGCAGATTACCACCGGGTCGCCCTTATTGACAAAGCCGTCTGCGATATAAGGGTGAATAAGCTCGTCCTCTCTGAGGGTTATATGCCTTCCTTCATAAGTGGAAGACACTTCGCTTCCAGCGTCCAATGATACTGGATATACTCCTACTTTTACTCCTGGCATGTTATTGTACCTCCGTTTATTTTTTTGCTGACCGGCGGCTCCTGGCCGCTTCCGTTATTTGGTCTCTTCTTTGCCTGCGAGTTTATCGAGACCTTTCGCCAAGGCTTCTTTGACCTTGGTCTGGTCCTCTTCGCTGGGCCCGGGGCCCATACCTTTTATCTTGCCCCCGTCAGTAATCTCGGCAATAAAGGCCGCCATTTCTTTGATGGCTTCCACGATACCCTCCGCCGCCTCATCTTCCTTATGGGACTCGATGAGCTTGGCCTTGGCCTTATCGGGCAGATCGGACTTATCGACAGCTTCCTTGATAGCTGTCTGGGCGGTCTCCTTGACCTTGGCCTTCTCGGCCGCCTCCGCTGCTTCCTTGAGGGTGCCGTTCTCTTTGGTTAGAACATCATTCTCACCCTCGAGTTCCTTGATTCGCGCTTCTGCGTCCATTTTTGCTTTGACCTCCAAGTTTATTTGCTCTCTTATAGTGGACTCAATCGCTTCTACCAGGTCCGGCCGGGCATCCCGGAGTGTCGCCAGGTCCATGAGATCCGCGTCAACGAAATTATCGCCACCGCTCTCTCGCAGGCCGGCTTCTCCGCCAGCTCCGGCTTCTGTTACGAAGTCGACTGATTGGAATGTACTTCTTACCAGTCCCTCGACCAGCGTGGTCTTTATGCCCTCGATAACCTGCTTCGTACCATTCCCGACGGCATTAATCGAGGTTCCCAGATGCTTAAGGTCGCCTTGCTCAAAGAGCGTCTGTATCTTTTCCTTCAGCCATCCGGCGTTAATATGGGCCATCCCCACGGCGTTGCCGGCTTCCGATACCTTGGTATCATTCAGCGTGGCCACCCAGTCCCGGATAGAACGCTCGGGGCGTGCCTTCTCCTCGGCCTCCGTTGGATGATCGGCGTACATCTTGGCGCCTTCGAATATCACAGCGGCGTCCTTGATTGCCTGCTCAGAATAGTATCGCCCCTTCGAGGAGTTGAAGCCCGGCTTGATAATCCGGACCGGGACGATCCCTTTGCTTATCCCGTCCTTGGTCACCTCCTCGATGTCTATCTCGCACGATTCAAACACGCGCTCCCTGGACTCGTCCGCCTCTCGTACCCACTTCGGCATATCATCTATGCCGAGCTTCTGGTATTCAGCCCGGATATTACGCTTGACCGCCGGCAGCGATTCCTTTACTATGGCTACCTTCTGGCCCCGGTACCCGCCTGGGCTCAGTGCCGCGGCGGCTTTGCCGAGCTGAGACTTGGTTACCTTCCTGGTAGAGTCCTCCCAGAGCCGGAGTCCCCAGGATTCGGGGTTGTCATCCGGCGTATAGGCGTATGCCGACCTCGGATATTGCTGCCCTTCCTCGGTCTTCATCGGGGCCGTCTCCTCGAGTTTGGAGATTATCTCATCGGCAAGTTTAAGATGAGGCCCGGCTATCTCTTCGGACAAGCTCTTATCTTCTAATAAATCCAATAAAGTGTCGAGAGATTTCCGGGCCTCGGGAAGGTCTTTCCGTTCGGCGACCAGCGCGGTCAGTTGCTCTATCTTGGCTTCCACCGCTTCAGCCACTACGTTGTATACTGTCTGAGGGGTCACGAGAACAGCCTCGCCGAAGACGACCTTGTTCTTCCGATCGATAACATATGACACGAGATAGCTCTTTCCCTTGATTTCATAGACGAGTTCAGTCGGATAGATGTCTCGAATATACGGCCCGTCCATAGTATTACCCACGGCAAGCGATGAGGTTACCTCTCCCTGCAACAATGTCCTCCGGTCGTTATCGCTCATCACTTCCTTGACTGCTGTAGTCACGTTAGCCTCCTTGGCGACCCATTGGTCTTTATCGTTCTTTTTATATTTCCTTTTAACAGCCGACCAGGCGGTGCCGTGGGACTTCATTTCGTCGCCGTCGTACTGCTTAAACGCTCCATTGAAAGCGCCCATGTAGATTTCCTTGGCGCCCTTCGGTAGGTTCTTTGTGCTATCCGGCAGTCCCGCTATCGTTTTATAAGGCATTTCAATCTCCAAACCCTACCTGTTGGTATTCTACGCTGTGGAATCCTGTTATGCTATGGTTACTACACTCAAATGGTGCATAAGGTGCCGTCGACGCAAAGGATGGTCTGTCAGGAGGAAACCCTGTAGATAACGGCAAACCCTTCGCTTCTTTAATCTGCTTGACATATCTTCCGCATTTATTGCATTTGTGTCCCATTTCTATCTCCAAACAAAAAACCGACAAACTTATTACAGCCTGTCGGTTCTTCCGTTCTGGGCTTGGTACTCTATTTAGTTGTTAAACTGTTTGGGTAGCTTCTCCTGCACACTCATGCGGTCTAGCAGGCTATGAATTAAGTTCCGAGTTTACGGCACCGCAACTCCGATCTGCCCACAACTACCCTAGCAGATATGAGACTTATTTAATTGTTAATCCAACTTCACCGTCCTCTCTATTGTTATGAGAGACGGCTTGCCATTCCTTATCTGTATCTTAACAGAACCATAGTCAAGGTTAAAGTCTACCTTCTCAAGTTCCTTCTTGAGTTCGGTGTCCTGCTCATCAATTATCTTTAGCCTGTCTGTCATTGCAAACCTACCAGAGTCGGTATTTCTGCCCCCATCCTCTCCGGCACTAACGTACATCTGCATCGGGGATGCTGCGGTGGCCGTTGTTTCCCAGCCGAGAATGTCTGGTCCATTGGTATGATCCCGTCAGCCTCGTTTGCCAAGCATTCCGGGTCGACCCTGTCATCTCCGACAGTCGCCCAGCTCTTGCCGGCTATGTTCAGCCGCTTATAAGTCTGCAGGCTGGCTTCGCTCATGGCGTTATTCAATTCAGTATTTGCTATCATTTGAGCCCGGCCTTTGGTGATATCGGCCATACTGGCTACCTCAGCGCGTATTCGCTGCGCCAGTTTCGGTACTGAATCGCCGGCACGGGCTCCACGGGATAAGGTCGCGGAGAGACGCTTTCTGGTCTCCTCGTTTATCTTGGTCACCATCGTCGCTGATCGGTTATTCATCCACTGGACAGCGCCGTCGTCCAAGAGGTTAAATGTCGGCTCGAGTCGGAATACCTGATGAGCCTGGGTGGCACCGAGCAGGTACCCGTCCTTGATATTCTTTCTCAATACGACGTCAAGTTGCCGGTTCAATTCCTCTGTAGCCTCCGATGCCAGTCGTATCGCCTCGTCGTCCGGAATTGCCTCCTTGATTACGCCGTTCCGGGCCAGGTATCCAGGCAGGTCCTTATACGGTATGTTTCTTCCGAGCTGACGGAAGTATAAGCTCATCTGGCGGGAGAACCTCGCCAGTAGTTTCCTCGCCGGCAGGCTCCTTATCCCCGGTTGCCTCTGCGCTATCGCTTCCAGGAGTTGGTCTATCTCCTGCAGTATCGGGATGTAAGCCGGCTTCCTCAACAGGAGGTTGCTCTGCCTTTGGTCGTTCCGGTCCTTGATTCTTGGCAATGACAGCCTTTGCAGCAGCGCACCGCTTGGGGCATACCTTAACGATGAGCCCGTGTTCGTATTCAATAAAACCTTTGTCATGACAGGTTGAGCACGCTTCCTTCTTTTTCTTTGCCGTGGCCATTGTTATTATCCTCCTTTATTGCCGTCCTTAATTCCTTCAGTGCTTTGGTCATCGTGACTGCGGCCGACTCCAAGGGGTCTTTGTCAGCCAGCACTTCGTCCGGATTGTTAACTCCCAGAGTTGTTAATAGTAGCTTCCTCAGTGGGTCGCCGTCCAGTTCCGGAATAGCCTTGATTACCTCGACGATCGCCTTGACCTTCTCGTTGGCGTCCTTCTCAGCGACCGGCGGGAAGTCGATATCGACGAACCACTTGTCCTTGGGTATGTCGTTTTTCTTAAGTACGTAGTTGAATATATTATCGTAGACGTCAGACCAGAGCTGCTGATATGCCTCAAACTGGACTCGCATCGGTCGCTCCATGGCCGTCGCTGTCGCCAGACGGAAGGCTTCCCCGGCGCCAAAGTAATGAGGGAAAACGCCGACCGCAGAACCGAATATCTGCAGCAGCATATTCGCGTCGACCTGGGCTGCGTTTGCTCCGGTCTCGGCCTTGATTGGGGTGAGGTCATAGCCCTCGTTCTCGACGAAGGTCGCCGCGGGAGCGTTGGGAGGATTGGTCTCCTGCCCCGAACCGCTGGCAAGTGTTGACCTCCATTCATTCCGGACCGCATCCACCTGGGCAGCCGAGCCCTTTATCTTAGCCTTCCATGCAAAGCGGGCCGCGGCTTGGGTAATGGCGGAGCGAGCCTCCAGGAACTTCCGGTGTGCTTTGGCCCAGTCCATGGCGCTGAACAACAAAGAAATGCCCCGGACTCCGAGGCTGTTAAATGGTACGTGGTATATAATCCCGGCTGCCGCCGTGGCTTTTTTCTTGACGCCGTACTGGTCCATCCATTCGTCATCGGTATTCTTGACCGACCAGTCCGGGTAGTAAGCTACGTGGACGTGGTTCTGGGCGTTGGTCCACTCTCGCTTGTAGAGTTTCTTAGACTCCAGGTCGTCCGGGTCCGTTATGATTTCAGTTATCTCGAGAGGGTCTATCCGGCGTATCTTGCACACGCCGGCAGCCTCAAAGAATACAAAGAAAATCTCCCCGTCGACGAGGAGTTTGTCAGATGATTTGCGCTGCCCCTGGTTAGAGAGGATTGGTTCGTTGACGCTGTCGTCCCAGAATTTCCGGAGCGTCTCGCCGGCCTTCTTATCTTCTGCGTTCCATGCTATCCCGCGGCCGAGTGCGTAGTCGGTCCATATCCTTACCGCCTGCTTGCTCAGTGGGTCCCGGGTGAAGTAGGCGCGTGCCCGGCGGATGGAGTATACCCTGGTCATTTCCGGCAGGCCGGACGATTCGTTGATCCCCAGTTTCATCCACCCGGCATCATCCCTGGCCAGTTCGTATTCGGCCATACCGATCCCGGCTTCCTTTAGTACCGACTCCAGTGCCTGCGAGTAAATCGCTCCGTCCTCGCCTCCTTGTGCATCCCCTACCAAGTCCTGGATAAAGCTCGACGGTAGCCAAATATCAGTTCTATCAGACATTTTTACCTCTGTTCTGGGCTAGGTGATCTATTTAATTGTTAAGACTATTCTGCTGTAGCATAGTTGACTAATGCTGCTTCACAGCGTTCTCCGTAGGTGGGAGCTTTGCCTCCATTCCTTTCTTTTAAATGGAGGTCAATTGTTTCCTGAGTTTTCTTAAAACCACTTGGATTTTTAATAAACTCATCCATCCAACCATTGAAGCCTTTTATCATTTGCTGCTTTTCCATTTTTAGGTTCCTCCTTTAATTTACCTCCACCGTCTTGGCCTGTCGTAGCGATGGCCCAATCGACCAAGCCAATCTATGAAATTACTGTATTTAGGGAATCTTTCGGGTAAATACCAGCATGTAAACCAGAGTAAAAGAAACCATCCCACAATAGCAACTAAACACCATAATAATGTTGCCATAAAGGTTCCTCCTTATATTACCTCACAAAATCGTCTGGGTCGTCTGTGATGGGGCCAAATTCCTCGAGGGCGTCGTGGATGACGCGCTTCTTTTTCGGCGGTGGGATTTTGCCGTATTCCCAAATGTCTGCGATACCTTCAACAAATGCATCTACAATATCGTCGTGGACTCCGGCCGGGAAGGTGGTCATCTCCTCAAGAAATATAGCAAGCCAGTCCGCTTGCTCTGGTAGGCTTACCCTTCCGGCCTCCACAATCCCCGTTATTCGGTTCGCCCTGATTTCCTTGCTCTCTGTAACCGTTATACCAAGTATAGGCAAACTTGTGTCTCTTGTCAAGGACTGTATTAATTGCGTGCCTACGCCCTCTTCCACTTTCAGAATATTGGGTTTCCATAGACTAAATTGTGCGTTAACTTGACGTACGAGTTCAGGAAACTCGACTTTCCCGCGGTATAAATCGAGGACGCATATCCCCTTAGCATGCCGGCCGAATGTGATGCAGACGCTATAATCGGTCTTGGCCCCTTTCTTGAAGGCCGTATCCCAGTACTGGCCAATCATCTCGAGCTGTGGATGCTCCTTATATGTCTGCCACCAGGTCTCCTTGAAGATGTTTCCACCTTCCTTCACTGGTCTCTGCTGGTAGAGGGAGAGCCAGTTCCGGCCCTCGGTGCCGCCGACTGATTCGGCGATATCCTTAAGCGCTTCCTCGTCGTATCGGACCGGCCAGAGCGCCTCGCCTTCCTTACGCTCGAGCTCGTCGTCCGCTTCGGCGATGGCTGGCAGGTTTACGACGTCCCACTTTGCTTCCTCCCGGGAGAGAAGCCGGCCGACCAGGTCGTCGGTGTGCCATCTGGTCATGATAATTATAATGGAAGCCCGGGGCTCAAGCCTGGTATACGCCGTGGTCTGGTACCACTGGTCGATTGCTTCCCGATAGACCGGTGAGTATGCCTCGGCATAGTTCTTTAGCGGATCGTCGATTATTAAGAGGTTGGCGCCCTTGCCGGTGATTGGGCCACCCACTCCAGCAGTCCACATGCCGCCTCCGCTTTTCAACTCCCACTGCGTGGCGGCCGTGGTTGCCATGCTCATCTTGATTGACAGTTTGCCTTCGTTATCGTGGATGCCGTCCCGGGCTTTGCGGCCCCAGTAGGCGGCGAATTTCGCCTCGTAGCTGGCCAGGATAATCTTCCGGTCAGGGAATTCGTTCAGGAACCAGACCGGGGTCCAGTGGCTACAGAGTTCGGACTTGCCGTGCCGGGGCGGTATGGTCACTATCAGCCTGATTGGATGGTCTCTTATCTCGGCGATTTTGTCTGATATCAGCTCGAGGTGAGGCGCCAGGTACCACAAACCGTCAGAGAGAACGGTCGCGCAGTCGGCGGGCTTCTCGTAATGGTTGCCCCTGGACTGGCGGCCGAGTGCCGTGTGCATTGAGAGGTGCTGTATCATCCGTCCTTTATCGCTTCCTTACCGGTAAACTGCTCCCACCTAGTTCTTATCACATCACAATATTCAGGGGAGATTTCCATCATATAACAGCGCCTGCCTAGCTTCTCGCAGGCTATCAGCGTGGAGCCGGAGCCGCCGAAGGGGTCGATGACTGATTGCTTTACCAATGCGAATAATTGTATAAACTTTTCGCACAAGGCTACTGGCTTGACCCAAGCATCTAATTCGGATGAGTCTTTCTTTCCAATGAATAACTTAGAATATAGACTATTCTCTAAACCATTTTTGGGATTCTGCTTTCCTATGAGGAAGATATATTCTAAGTCAGTGGTTAAGTGTCCGCCATGATTAGGCGCTGTGTTTTCCTTTTTATAAACGCATAAATCCCAAGCATCACCCCATGCGGCAGCTTTCTGAATATATAATGGAATCAGTGGCTTGTTACAAAAGTATATTGATGTCGGTGCTAATTTTTCAAGAATTAAAGGGTCAAAATGGTCTAATTTATTATCCCGAATTCCCTTCATGCTCTTGGCTTCTTTCAGGATGCCTCCGCCTCTCGTATCTAATTCATACGGCGGGTCAGTGAAGACCATGTCGGCCTTCAGCCCACCCATCAGCTTCTCCACGTCCGTTATGACAGTCGCATCACCGCATAAGAGCCGGTGATCCCCCAGCACCCACAGGTCACCTCGCTTACAAATCGATTCTGTGGCCTCTGGGACGGCGTCCTCGTCGGTCTGACCTTCCTCTGGGACGTGGAACTCTGTCATCAGCGCCTCTATCTCCCCTGCGTCGAAGCCTGTTATCTCGATATCAAAGTCGCCGGTGTCAATCTCCTCGAGTAAGTCCTTCAATAGAGGGTAGTCCCATTCGCCGGATATCTTATTGAGGGCCAGATTCAGGGCTCGTTCCTTGGCATCGTCCAGGTCCACAACGGAGACCTCGACCTCGGTGTCGCCCCTGTCTTTGAGAATCTTCAGCCTTTGGTGCCCGCCCACCAGGTTGCCGGTCCGTTCGTTCCATATCAATGGCTCCACGATATCGAACTCGTCGATGGACTTCCATAGTTTGATGTACTCCGGATCGCCGGGCTGCAGGTCCTTCCTGGGATTGTATGCGGCCGGCTTAACGTCACCGATCGGGATTTTCTTGATTATCATTCTCGTCCTTCCATTTCCTTAATGTTTCCAGGTCTACTGGGTAAGGGAAGCCTCCCTCTGGCACGTCTCGAAGTGATGGGTGGCTTATTGCCAGTTGAATCTCCCCGCCTTGGAAGTGGTCTACTCGGGCATCCATTATCTCAACCTCTATCCCAAGTAGGTCGGTTAATAGTTTGCTGCTGATAGTAACCACACCTCTATTGCTCATGTTATCCTCCTTTAATGGTAGCGGGCCCGGGAGTCGAACCCGGTTCTCCGGCTTATGAGACCAGCGACTTACCCTTTGTCCTGTCCGCGCCTTATCTCTTTCATTTTGCTTCTTCGTGCCAATTATAAGGTGCTTCATTGGGAATATCTTTGATGATTTCAGGGTGTATATCAATCCACCCATAGCCAAATCCTTCACGCGAACCGGCTTGAATATAATATGATAAAGTTTCTAAATCTTGCCTGCCCCCACAAATACTGAACGAACCATTAATTTCCCTTTTTACCCCATCACATTTAATAATAAGTTTCATTCTTTGCCCTCCTTTATTTCGGCGCTCCGTCCAGAATGGCTTGGCTTTCCGCCTCTACCCTCTTGTTCTGCCACTCGGCAAAGAGCTCGCACTCTTTGTAACAGGTTACCTCGTCCTCAACCATGGACTGCATCATCGGCACCGAGCAGTTCTGGCAAGGCTTTACCAGCTTTTTAACTTCATCATCTCTACTCATAATACCTCCTGTAATCATTCTCTATCCTGTAAAGTGTCTGTTCCCAGTCATATCTGTTCTCGGCTACTTTCTGAGCCAAAACATCTATCCTGTCCTGGTAAAGAGCAATCCCTTTCTCCTGTTGATAGGCGGCACCAAAGCAAAAACCAGTTATGAATATAATCAGTATCCATAGAACTAAATATCTTTTCATTTCTCCTCCACTAACTGCTTGTTATAGTAATACAAGGCGGTGAGAAAACAACGAGGACTCTTTCCATCAGTATTGAAATCCGCCCTCAGCTTTTCGTAAAGCATATTCATTTGACGCTCAATGGTTTTTTTGGTACGCCCTCGTTTTGAAGCAATGGTTTCATTCGACCATCCCTCAGCTATAAGTTCCACCACTGTCATCTCTGTTCTTGTCAGGATTGCTTCACTGAAGAATCGGGCTATTATTTCTTTATTCATCTCTCAACTATCCCTGAATGTCGTTGAGTATTCGGTCTCGGCCTCCGGCATGTCGACCTCGAAGAAGCCGAGCTGGCCTTTGCACGGTATGGGCTTATCGTAGAGGAACGGGTTCTCCAGCACGAAGTTCCATTGGTCTATCATCGCCCATCGGCTACTATGTCCCATAATGCAATCGACGATATCGACCTCGCCGATAATGGCACCGTGAACGAAGTCTTCCGGATGGGGAAGGGTAAGACTTAATGCCATGTTATTCCGTATCCAGATATAATGTTCCTTATTGAAGCCCTTTGAGGCGTGGATATAAACTCGTCCGCGGTGAGCGGTCGACCACGGCCGATTTTCAATATCCTTGCCATTGAATATTGCCCATGCCATCGGCTCAGTCAGGCTTAGTGCTTTCATAACGCCTCCAGTACTTCCGGCCAGCAGAAGTCGCAGGCCCGCTTATTCTTTGCGCCATGAGGGCAATCCTCCTCTGCCATTCGCTGGAGTTCAGCGAACTTGGCTTCGTAATGCTCGGCGTCGGTATCGCGTTGGAGTTCTATCAGCCGGTCCTCTACGCTGGTCACCATTACGGTCCGTCCTACCAGTGGCGGTCTCTCCATATATCCTCCTTAGTCTATCTCGCCGTCGTCCTCCTGGCCACTTATCCTGGTCGCTTCCACCTTGCCGGGTGTCCAAACAAGGTAGCACTTACGACATAAACACTCAAAATCACCGTACCTCCGTTGCGCCATCTCTGCCTCTGGTGCGCCACACTCGGGGCAGAAGGGGGCAAGATAGACCTTCGGGTCATACTTGATACGCCTGCCCGATATGAATTTGGTGATATTCTTTACCCGGGCTTCTTCCACGCGGTTAGCCTTCTCGTCGACCAGTTTCCCACTGCGATGGACTATGCCCTTCTCCGCTCGTTCTTTATCAGCTCTGCTCATCCGTCATCCTCCTTACCGTCCCGGCGCCGGAATAGCTCGGCCAGCAGCCGTTTGATTACCTGGTCGTAGGACTCGTCCATCTTGCCTTCGGCTATGATCTGGGCCTTGGTCTCCACGTCGATTTGGATGTTAGTCTTGTTAGTCTTTGCCATCTATCCACCTTTCACCGTCCCAAGTCTTACCGAATTTCTCTTTCATAACAAAGGCTAACCAGAGTTGTTCCAATGAAAGTCTCATTTGGTCAGCCATAGACTCATGTATCATCGGTGCTGTAGTCACCCAATCATAAAACTCATGAATCAGGCTATTAGTGCTATACCCCAACATCTCCTGCAACTGGTCTTGACGTTCGAGTTGGCACCAGTAGGGCGCTCTATCAGCTTTTATATAGAAGTCTCCCTTGTTGTCAATGAAGACATCTTCCGTTACTACGAACATGACAGATAGGATTGGAGTACCTAACCCCAAGTCAGGTATTGCCGCGAGCCTCATCTTGATATAAGTCTCTGAAGTATCCATGCCGGTCATCCTCCTTCTAATCATCGCGTCTATGCTTGTATAACTTCCCGCCTCGCTACCTGCAGCCCCAGGTGTTTAGGGCAGTAGTCATGTATGCCAAAGTTCGCCCGGCACTGGCCGCAAAGCGGGGCGCTGCAGATCTGGCCAGGAGATATCTCGTAGTCACAGAAGAAGGGCGCGTACCCACCACAGACGACGCATCTTGGTATCTCCATCGGCTTCTTTCCGTTCTCGCACTCTCCTTTAACCATTCTACCACTTCCTCCGCTGGTTCGTTGTGAATGTTGTCACCACTGTAAGAATGATAACAGTTATCTGGCAAGTTGTCAAGTGCTGGCATTATTTACTCTCCACCAGAGCTGTCACTTCCTCGATCGCCGTGTCCTTGGCCTGATCTACCCTCGTGGCGAACATGCTCTCCCTTGCCTCGGCGGTCGGGAGCAGGTTAATTTCCTTGAAGATATGGGCTATCCTGGCGATTAATACGTTGTAGAGTACTGTGGTTATTTCTATCTTCATCGTCGGCTCCCCGGATGCACGGAGTTCGAGGTCGGTCCCGGCCTTGGCCAGTGCCACTATCTCACCAGGAGTGAAGTGCAACCGTCCGCCCTTCATCTTGTCCTGGTGTCCTAGCATACCGGCGATGGAGAGTGTCTGGAGTGTCCGGCCTATCTTACCCTGCCGCTCCATCATATCTGCCCGGCGTCTGTCGGCGTCGGCGAGGTCTTGGTCCTGCCGCCGGGTGTCCTCCTCGATTAGCCTTTGCTGCCAGTCGTAGGTGGCGCTATATCTCTTGAGTGTCTTGACCGACTTCACCAGCCCTAGTTCAGCGACATGCTCTCCTAACTTTTCGAGGCTTCTCTCCGGCCCCAGATCATAGTAGATAATGAAGAACGCGTCCGTCCTGGCCTTCTGCCTCACGGCCCGTATCTTGGCTGCCTTCTCTTTCCGCCTGGTCGCTGCGTCTTTAGGCACGATATCTCCTCGACCACAACAAATCTTTCCGGAATATGCGTATTGCTAATCGTGATATTTTCTTCCACCACGGATAGTATCGTTTTAATGCTGATGCGCCTTTTACCTCATAGATATTCGGCTCTGTGAATTGCACCTCTGCCAATCCTTCGTAGCGAGGACCCCAGAATCCTTCCGGTTCAATCCTGATATTCTTTAACACTTACTATCCTCCTTATCAGCGAAGGTGGGGGCTGTCATTTACCAGTCAATTCAAAACATAATTTCTCGGCAATACTTTCGCAAACTGAACACCACTCCTCATTGTATTTTTCTTGGAGTGCCCTCTTAATATGGGCTATCTCCCAAGGTGTAAGTTCAACTATTTTGCTTTCCATGGCACTCCTTATTCTCTGCCCGTTTCACAAATTGGCAATTCATACATAATGTCTGGTATCCCTCTGGGTAATTGTTTGACCTTAACCATTGATAGAATCTACGGCTAGTTTTAACTCCGATTTCTCTCCTATGCTCTGCACCACTTCCGTTTATATGGTCAATGGAAAGGCATACTATTCTTTCTTCTCCACAACGCACACATTTCAACTGCCCTAAACCATAATGGGTAAGCACATCGGTTTTCAACCTCTGATGGTATCCGACTTTCAACCCTATATATTTTGCTTTGTGTGTTGCTCTATATTGTTTTTGGAACTTGGCGATTTCTACTCTATGAGCAATACGATATTCGTGTAGATATTCTTTTCGTCTCTCAATATTTTGAATCGGCATTTTAATCCTCCCACTGTAATTTTACACTATAAGTGGGTATCTGTCAAGTCCCACGGAAACCACCCTTTCGGGCTTTGCGCATCACCCCCATTGGCTATCTCCTAAACAGAAACTTGATGGCGCTGGCAGGTAGCAGGTCGGTCAGTGCATCGTATAGTTCCTTGAATTCGATGCATGCTTCCTGCCATTCCTTTAGTAACAGGACTGATTCGGCCTTCGTTACCTTCCGGTCCTTGAGCGCCTCGGCCGCCTTATCGAACAGGTCAGCCGTTTGGTGCAGGGCGCCGGCCATTTCGCTGAGTAGCTTTACCACCTTGTCGAATTTGGCCCAGAAAGCTATTCCGAAGAGTAGCCCCAGTGCACCGATTACCAGATAAAGTATTTCTTGCCATTCCATGTTCATGCCTCCTTATAATAATACTTGCTGCCGTATCCTGTCGACCGTCAGCTTGCAATATTCCTCTGATATCTCATAACCTATTGCTTGGCGATTTAACTTTTTGGCTACCCACAACGAGGTGCCGGCTCCGGCGAAGGGGTCCAAGACTATGCTCGGTACTTTATCAGCATTACATTTACAGGTTGGTTGCCAGCCTATGGTCTTAGTTTCATTGACATACTCGCCACCGCGTTCCCGGGCCGCTTGCCTTAATAGAGCAAGCCTTCCACCTTTAGCCGACTGAGGAATGATAGTGGCCGTTTCCCCATCGTGAGCAGTTAATCCTTTCTCCAATATCCTCTCCCACGGACTACCGCAATTACTACAACAACCGACTTCTGGTGTGGATGCCTTGATACAAGTTTCAGGTAGCTTCTCAGGGAATACGGCAAAGTGGGCTTCTGGATATGGCTGTGTTGGGAATGACCAGACGGAACGGATGTTACGGCCTGCGAGATTATTAAATCCATTATGGTCTGTGCTATGTGGTCGATTCTCCCCTGGCATTGTATGTCTGCCTTTGAACGCAGCTTTAAAGCCAGCTTTGTCTCTCTTAATACTAGCCTCTTGATGTGGCTCCCTCACCGCATCAGCATCCCAATAATACTTAGCCGACTTGGTAAACATCAGGATATATTCATGGCTGTTTGTCGGCCTGTCGGTTACTGATTCAGGCATCGGGTTAGGCTTCGACCAGATAATATCCGACCTCACCCACCAGCCATCCTCTTGAGCTGCTATGGCTACACGGAAGGGTATCAGGCAGAGGTCTTTGGGTTTGAGACAACCGTGTTTCTGTGTTCCTGGAGGACGACTGCCTTCCATTCCTTCCCAAACAGGATTTTGCGCGTGGCTGCCTTTAACTATCGGCCTCTGTTTCCCGGCGCCTCGGGAGCCACCGCTATAATTCTGCCATGAGCCATAATAACTATCCCCAATATTCCAGAACACCACGCCGTCTTTTCTTAGAACTCTTTTAATCTCCCTCAATATCTCAACGGTGTGCTGGACATATAATTCAGGGGTTGGCTCTAATCCGTATGAACAGCCCCTTTCCTTTATGTCCTGCTCGCCTTCGTATTTCCGCAATCCCCAGTAAGGCGGTGAGGTAACAACCATCTGGGCGCTTTCTGCCGGCAGGTCATTGTCCAAGAAGTTCAGATTATACAGGGTGCCATGGTTGTCCCGGTAAAATGGTTTCACTGGTCCTCCTTATTATACCGGTCAATGACCTCTTCGATTTCGTCAAAATCCGAGGGCTTCCAGAGGTAGACTTCTGGGGTAACTTTGGTAAACTCCAACAGCCAGAAGTATTGCTCCT
>SDBU01003894.1_pt1 | contig 18714 bp, 22 predicted proteins | sample 2277071 | NCBI WGS metagenome assembly SDBU01 (sample SAMN10397929, study PRJNA504765) | marine sediment metagenome | isolation source: marine sediment core GS08_GC12, 126 cmbsf | place: Arctic Ocean: Gakkel Ridge, Loki's castle | collected 2008 | reverse complement strand
GGGATTGTAATATGCATAATCATAAGCTGGTTTAGAAAAGATACAAGAATAGATTTAAAAAGGTTTGTGGAAGCCTCTCGTACAGGAACCGAAAACAGTCTTAAAATCGGAGCTACAATCGGAGTTATAGGAATAATCATAGGAGTTCTTACTTTTTCAGGGCTGGTTCTCACTTTTGCAGATATCGTCATTGAACTTGCCGGCGGATCTCTTCTGCTCACAATAATATTAATTGCGCTCGCATCTTTAGTGCTTGGTATGGGAGTGCCTGTTACTGCGGCATATCTTGTTACGGCAGTCGTCGCCGTTCCTGCATTATTGCATTTAGGGGTTAATCCTATTGCATCTCATATGATAGTCTATTGGCTTTCACAAGACTCTAATATAACTCCTCCTGTATGCATAGCCGCGTTTGCAGGAGCTACAATCGCAAAAGCTAAAATGTGGAAAACAGCTTTTACAGCTTTTAAATTCGCTAAATTTTTATATATAGGTCCGTTTCTATTTGGTTATGTGCCGGGCTTTTCTTTGCAAGGGGATATGCTGGATATTATAAAAGCCTTTGTATTGATAATAATAGGTACATGGCTCTTCGGATATCTTTCAAGCGGTATTTGGCTGGGAAAAGAACCTAAGAAATGGACTTCTTTCCTCTAGTGCGTGTTGATCTCTATTTTGATATAATTTAGGGTAAAGGTAATGGATGTTTATTTTTCTCGCAAAGCTCTCATGACTCTTGAAGCCCATAAAATCATCAGTACCCAACAGAACTCTGACGGCATCATTATAGGCCACAAACGCGGGCAGAGTTTTTTTGTAGAAAGGATTGTGTCTACAACAAAAGGATTTTTTCCGTCTTTAGAAAAATTTTATTCTTTAAACACTATCTATAAGGACAACATCGTGGGTTTTTATTCTTTTTTTACCGAAGAGAAAAAAATAAAAAAAATTCTCGCTCCATTTGCCTATGGAAAACTCTATTTGAATATCCTCATTACCAAATCAAAGACCCTCAAGATCAAACCTTATTCCATCGAATACGACAAAAAATTCTTCCTTTCCCCCTTGAAACTCACGCGGCCTCAGTCAAAAAAATAACCGTTATGGATAATAAGCTAACCCCTGCACAACAAAAGACACTTCTGCAGCTGGTCAGAGAAGCCATCTCCTTCTACCTCAAAACAGAAGAGACCCTCGAAAAAGATATCCCGGACAAATCCCTTCTTGATAAAAGAGGCGCATTTGTGACCCTAAAAGTTAAGGGAGAGCTTCGTGGATGTATCGGATATACGATCCCATACAAATCTCTTTATGCAACGATCATTGATGCAGCCGTATCTGCCGCCTCTTCTGATCCCAGATTTCAGCCCCTCACAGCAGAAGAACTTCCGGAGACAAAGATTGAAATATCCGTCCTCACTCCGCCCAGGCCGGTGAAGAATATCCTTGAAATTAAAGTCGGAACTCACGGCATTATCATTTCCAAAGGACCCAATAAGGGGCTCCTTCTTCCTCAGGTTCCGGTAGAATGGAACTGGGATTTAGAGGCCTACCTCGAACACGGATGTTTAAAAGCAGGTCTGGATAAGGATGAATGGAAAAAGGACGTCAAGATAGAAATCTTTTCCGCCCAAGTTTTTTCAGAGTGAGTTTACTTATTTGTTAAACTTTCTGTGCTCCAAGACAACCTTCGCATCTGTCTGGCATTGTTTGATTGCATTGACCCAAAGTCCATCATCTACCAAGTTGATAACCTTGTTCAGGGCCTCTCTGGCTTTTTCGATCTCTTTGAGAGCCAGATATGTTTCTCCGAGATAGAGTAAGGTCACCGGATCGTTCGGCCCATACTCTATCGATTTGAGCAGATGTCTTAATGATTCATCCTTGTCCCCCCCCGCTATACCGGGAACCTTAAAGAACACGCGGCCCAAAACTCTGTCTGCTCCTCCCTCTTCGTAAGAACGGTCGAGTTTGATAACCTTGTTTAAAGATTCCTTGATGGGCTTGACCATCCCTAAACTCTTCATAACGCCTTTTGACTCACCATATTTTCCGTTATTGACTGCCAGCCAATAATGGCCATCCGGCTTTTCCGGATCCAGGGTGATGGCCTTCTCAGCCAGGGCAATCGCACTTGAAAAAATCTCCTGCTGCTCCTTTTTATCTGCCGTATGGGTACCGATATAATAGATAATCCGCGACATCTTCCAGTTGACATCATATTTGTTTTCTAATGTTTCGGCGGCCGTTTCGTATTTGGCCAAGATGTCTTTGGCCGTTTCCATATCTGCCAAACTCATAAGCATCTCATCGGCCTGGGCCACAAGCTCATCCGCCGATAAGGAAATTGCAAAGAGGGTCATTCCAAAAAGGCAAAAAACCGCTAAACTCACTCTCTTTTTCATGTGATTCTCCTTCTCTTTCTCCTTCATTGATTTGCGAGTATTTATATCACAATTGACAATTGAGAACAACGCACGGGTTTAAATCGCATCTCTATTTCCCTAGTTTCAAGTACGAGTTCTGTAAACTCGCAAGTCGATTATAAATCACGCAAGATGAAATCTGAAAAGGTGGAAGCACTCCACTCGGATTTTTAACGCCGCCACACCACCCATCCATTTAAAGCGGCAGGTTTTTCCCCCAAAAAAGATAGCGGCCACGGAACTCCGCACCTTTACTCTGTTCATTACATAACTTTTCTCAAGAAGACGCGTTCCACTTTTATTTGCTCATCACGTGCTCAAACATTCGCGTCCGTCCGGCAGAGCCGGCTTCCCTCGAGCTCGACTCGATAAGGCTAAATCCTCGGATGTCGCTTTTTCCATCCTCTTCAGATTTTATCTTTTGTGATTTCTCCATTATCTGTCTAGTTTCTAGTTCCCAGAACTCTAAATAAAATCACGGAAATGGGGATGTTTTTTAGTCTGAAGCTCAATCAAAGTAGCGATCGGCTTTCTCATCAAGATCTAAAAGCATTCTCTCCAGCTTCTGCCTCTCATCTTCAAGGGCATCCTCAGCAAGATGGGGATCTATCGCGATGGGATCTCCGTAGATGGCCACAACTTTTGAAAAAGGTTTAGACATCAAAAAACTGTCCCAACTTTTTAAATTCTTCCTTTTCGATGTCGAAAAAGAAAAAGGCACAAGATAGGCGCCCGTCTTGTAAGCCAATTTGATGCCTCCCATTTTAAAGACACGATTGGGCCCTTTAGGGCCATCGGGAATGATGATCACTTCCCCTCCGTTATTGAGTTCCTGCTTCATCTCATTCCATACTTTGAAAACAGCATGAGATCCCGATCCACGCAGGATTTTATATCCCCATCCGGACATAATCCGCGCGGGAATCTCGCCATCCCCACTGGGACTTATAAGAGGCATTATATTCCGCTTACGAAAAAAATAGGGGACAATAAATATTTTTCCATGCCAGATGAGCAATACAACGGCTTTACCCTCCGTACGCAGGTTTTTATATTTTTCCTCTCCCAAAATTGTCCAGCGGCAGGATTTAGCCCAGAGCCAAAAACTCACCTTGCCCACAACGCCCACTAACCACCAGCGCATATTTTTCCAAAAAGACATCGGGACAATTCTATCAAATGAACGCCCTGCAACTCAACTTTAATCAGAAACAGTGTGATGTGTGAATTCTTTTGAGTTCAAGTGAAATTATTTATGGCGGAGGAACGTCTATTAAGATGAAAGAAAAGAATGTACTACACTTATGTTTTGCTGAGCACTAAAGAAAATAAATTGTATTTAGGATTCACACAGGATCTTAAAACACGGATGGCGCTCCACAGACGAGGATTTATGATGAAGAGGAAAAACAATGGATCGTTGAAGCTCATTTACCTGGAAGCCAGTCTCAATAAAAAAGATGCTGCCCGCCGAGATAAATACTTGAGCAGTTTTTTTGGTAGAAGATACTTAAAAACAAGATTGAAAAAATACTTTGCTTCTCCGCAAAATGAAAAAGACTCCAAGTTTACCTCTTTCTAGTTTCTAGTTTCTAGTTTCCAGTTTCTAAAAGAATCGAAAATCCAGCCCGCCGTAAATCCCGCTAAACAAATTCCAAGCCCATAAGGTACAGAATACGGCCATTCCGGCCACCAGTACAGCGATAACACATTGATTTCAGACAAAAAACCGAGGAAAGAATATCCCCCTCCAAGAACTAAGCTCAGCAGCCCTGCTGTTGGCCGCTTTTTCTTCATAAACAGCATGGCCATCCCCGGGATAAAAAGTCCTTCCGTCATGATTTCAGAGGCCAGACCAATAGTCTTTAGGATGGTTTGCAGCTGAGTCGCAATAAGAAAAGCCGATACTCCAATAATCACCGTTGACAGCCGGCTGAGCACGATGATATTTGCTTTGTGTTTAGGGATAAACCGCTGAAAAACATCTCTTGTTAAGGACAAAGCCCCTGAGTTAATGGACGTATCCATTGTGGACATAATGGCTGCAGTGATCGCGATAAACAGCAGCACTCCCAAAAAATTCCCTGTTTTAGAAAGGATGAGAGCGGAGATGAGGGGGCCTTCCTGAATACCTGAAGGAAAAAGAGACAGCCCTAAAATTCCTATAAGGACTATACCCGAGTACACGAATATAAATGTTCCCCCTACGGCCAGCAATCCTCTTTTGGCCTTTTTGACTGTCTGGGCCGCTTGAATCCTCTGCCAGACGATGGGTGAGATGATCCATGCCAGTGTAAACGAAATCAAGATCAATATATTCCTTTTGAAATCTGTAAACATTGAAAAATATTGATCTTTTCCGAGCTGGGCAGCCAAAAGAGAAATAGACGTTCCCTTTGCCTCGTTGAGCAGAAATCCCAACAGTCCGATAATTCCAACAAGAAGGAGGAAAAACTGCAGTCCATCCGTGACCACGACTGAGAAGAACCCCCCAAATATGGAGTAAATAAGCACAATGGATGTCCCCAAGAGAAGAGCGTAAAAATAGGACGTTCCAAGAAAGGCCTTTAGAAAATTGCCGATGGCAACCATCTGGCTCGCTGTAAGAAGAATCATATACCAGATGATCAATATCGTAGCCAAATGCCTGACCACAGGACCATAACGCATCTCCACCAAATCGGAAAGACTCACTATGGGAAGCTGTCTGATAGGTTTGGCCAGAAAAAAATAAAATACAAACACAGTCAGAAGCGCCGGCATACCCATCACCCAAAAAGAGCTCACTCCGATCTTGTAGGCCTCATCGACAGCCACAAGCGTCGACGTGGCACCCAACCAGGAAGCCCCCAAAGTGAGAAAAATCAGAAAGGAGGGAAGACGGCGGGAGGCCAGAAAGAAGTCCTCGAGATTTCGCATCCTCTTCGAAAACACAAAACTCAAGAGAAGAAGCAGGACGAGGTACCCGAGGAAAACAACGAAATATTCAACTTTCATATTGAGGTTATAACAAAAATCCTCCTTTTTCCCAAATAATAAGGATCCTTACGTGATTAATTAAAGGGACATCATACTTAATTCTCACGAATTAAGTATGATGTCCCTTTAATTATGCCCTAAGGTGGTTTTGAACCGGACCCTTTTGTTTGTTATAATTCAAGTGGGATGAAAAAAATTGTTTTACTCTTGATAGTGGTGGCAGTCGGTTTTGCCCAAACAGCCGAAGAGGTGGCACACAAAACAGAAGCGCAGCTCCGTTCTTACCAAACACTGCAGGCGGAATTTGTGCACATTTATTATTCTTCAACAGTGGCCACTCCACTCAGGGAAACAGGAACATGTTATTTTCAAAAACCCGGCCTCATGAAATGGCACTACAAAAAGCCAGAAGAAAAAATCTATCTTTTTAAGGATTCCATCTTCGAATCCTATTTCCCGGAAGACAACCAGCTCATCCGGAGAACTTTTACGCAGGAAGATGAATCCGATATACTCCTTCTCCTGTCGGGGAAGCAGGGACTACTGGAGAATTTCACGGCTGAACTCAGTCCCTTTCCTACAGAAAACACCGATGTACTACAGATCAAGCTGACACCCAAAAATGAAGATGACAAAAACTTTATTCTTCTCGAAATCGACTCAAAAACATGGATGATCCAAAAGGCCGTTTTTTTTGATTGGGCGGGAAATAAATCGGAATTCCACTTCACCCGGATCCGGCTCAATACCTCTCTATCCAAAAAAACCTTCGAGCTTAAAGTACCAAAAGGGACAGAAATCATAACGGATATAAAATAGAGCACCTATCCTGGATAATTCATGAAATAAATCGATATTTCAATGAATCATTCAGGCTGAGTGTCCTTCAAAACTTTTTTCTCTAAAATGCGTATTATCTAAGGAGGACAAGACGTCTTCAATGAATGAAGATATAGAACTTGTTCAAAAGGCTCTGAAGGGTGAGAAAAAGGCATTTGAAATGATCATCCAAAAATATCAATCTCCTCTTATCAACTATGTCGGACGCATGGTCAAGGAAAACGAACTTGCCCGCGACATCACACAAGAGGTGTTCATCAAGGCCTATTCTTCTCTGCACTCCTATAGACAGGAATACAAATTCAAGACCTGGCTTTTCAAAATCGCATCGAATTCCGTCATCGATTATTGGAGAAAGAAAAAAATTGATGCTTTTTCGATCGACCAGCAGTACAATCTGGATGGTGATTCTGTCCCCTTTCAAATTCCATCCGGTGATCCTTCGGTAGTCAAAACCATAGAACTCCAAGAAGCTCGAGAACGAATTGAAGAGGTGCTGGAAAAACTCCCGGCAGGTCTTAAGGAACTGTTCATTTGGAGGCACATCAACGACCTCAGCTATGAAGAAATGGCAGAAATAAAGGGAATTCCCGTGGGAACTATTAAGAATAGGGTATTTCAAGCCAAAGAAATGTTACGCAAATATATGGAGAAAGACAGATGGGATGCCTGACAATTGCCCAGATTTATCTCTTCATTGAGAATGAACTGGCTGTGGATGAAGTCCAAAAAATACAAAAGCATCTGAGCACGTGTGCAAAATGCCGGAACATGGTTGAAGAGAGACAGGTTCTGGTCCAGGCCGCAGACACCCTTCCACAAATTGAACTCCCTTCGAACTTCACTCAACAAGTTATGGCACAAATTTTCCCAAGCAGAATACCCTTTCGTGTTTGGATTAGAGCTGCCGCCGGGGGATTGTCAGCCTTGACTTTTGCTTTCTTTCTTTTCTCTGTACTTTCCGGGAAAAACCTTGCAGATCTTTTTGTCAGTATCAATAAATTCTTGCTGCCCGCTCTTCGTACACTCTCTATAGGAGGCGTGAAGGCTTTTAAGCTGCTCTGGCATCTCATAAACATCCTCGCTCAATTTCTCGATTTTGCGCTCAAAGGCTTTGGAAAACTGATGACAATTCTGAGCCCTGAAGTCCAAATCGGTATCGTCACTATAACTCTTATCGCCTCCTCACTTATCTTCCTTACTTTAAGAAAAAAACTCATGTTCGGAGAAAAAATATGAAGATAAAAATAATTCTTCCTTTGATCTTCCTTTTTCTGATTTCCGGACTCACGCCCTTGAACGGCCAAGGATTAATTCTGAAAAAAAACATCACCGTGGAGGAACATGACATTCAGGATAATGTCATCTCTTTCGGTGGAACCATTTTTGTCAAAGGGACAGTCAGCGAAAATGTGATCTCCTTTGGAGGAGACATCATCATTGAAGGAGAAGTCGGCGTCGCTGTTGTGGGATTCGGTGCAAACATCGTATTAAAATCGTCGGCTGTGATCAAAGGCGACGTTGTCTCCATCGCTGGAAAACTCGATAAACACCCTGGAGCTTTTGTCAAAGGGGATACTATGACCTTCTTCTTTGACACACCGGAAGCGTTCAAGGGAATATTTAAAAATGGGCTCTCCGGCCTGATCCTCATCATTTTTATTTTCAAACTCATCTCTCTCGTTTTCTGGTTTATTCTCGCCATTATCATTACCGCCATATTTCCCCGGCAGGCAATGCTGGCCTCAACCCAATTGCGAACAGCCTTCTGGCCGACTTTTGGTGTCGGATTTCTGAGCATTGTCGTTTATATGGGTCTCATACTCTTTTCCGCCATATTGACACTCGTGTTGATTGGTATTCCCATACTCATAACACTTATCGCTTTGGGGATTGCCGTTAAAATCTTTGGCAGGATTATTATCTTCTACTTTTTCGGAGAGAGCTTGATGCGAGCCTTCAATAAGAAGAATCCCGCCACCATCGCCACTGTACTTTTCGGGTTCCTTTTGGTCAGCTTTATCACCTTGATCCCGATTATTGGTTCACTTTTTTCGGCTGTGATCAGCATCATGGGATGGGGAGTTATAGTCCGCACAAAATTTGGGACAACTGAAAACTGGTTCAAGAAAAAACGGCCTACCTCCATCCAAACAGAATAGGTTGACCTGAATTATTCATAAAACTGCCGACACCTTCATTTATATTCAATGATATCGACTTGATAGCATAATTTTTTCAATATCAATGAATACCACTGTATTTATTGTCCAATCAAAATTAAATGTCGGCATTTTTACCCCAAGGGGGCGAACCGATCTTACTACCACTGCTTCGTCACGACCCACTCGCGGTGGACTACCACAGCTTCATGGGCCAATGCCTCGCATCGGCAGCAATCTCGGTCCGTGAATAATCCAGGTGGGTTATATTTCTAAGATCTCTTTTTCTTTGGCTTGGGCGAGTTCTTCTATTTTCTTTGAGTATTCGTTGGTGATTTCCTGAAGTTTGTCATACCCCCAAAATTTATCGTCTTCAGTGATTTCTTTCTCTTTTTCCAGAAATTCAATATTTTCCTTTGTTTCTCTTCTCATATTTCGGAGAGCCGTCTTTTCATCCTCCATCATTCTTTTGACATGTTTGGCGATATCCCGACGTCTTTCCTCATCCAGAGGAGGAATCGGTACTTTTAGTGTTTTGCCATCGTTAATTGGATTGAGTCCCAAATCTGCCGCACGGATGGCTTTATCGATGGGCTCAAGAAAATTCGGATCCCAAGGTTGAATGGTGATTATCGTCGGATCGGGAACGCCTAGAGTGGCCACCTGATTGATTGGCGTGAGGTTTCCATAATAGTCAATTTTGATGCCCTCAAAAGCACTGATGCTCGCTCGGCCTGTCCTCAACTTGCTCAATTCATTGCGAAAATGCTCAGTTGAGACTTTCATTTTTTTTTCGAGTTCTATTAATTCTTCCTTAACCATCTGAATTCTCTTTTATGGGATGATGTGTCAATATATTTTTGTCCCGATATCGTATCCGAGGACAGCTTTTTTGATGTTGTCTTTTTTCTTGAGATTGAAGACAATGATTGGAAGATTATTATCTTTGCAGAGTGATATGGCTGTGGTGTCCATGACCCCCAGCCCCTTCTTGATCACATCCAAGTATTTGATTCTTTTAAATCTTTTTGCTTTTTTGTCCTTAAGGGGATCGGCAGAATAAACACCGTCGACTTTTGTGGCTTTCAGGATCACCTGCGCATTAATCTCCAGTGCTCTCAGGGCCGCTGCCGTATCGGTCGTGAAATACGGGCTCCCGATTCCCGCACTGAAAATAATGACTCGATCTTTCTCAAGATGGCGAAGAACCCTGCCTCGAACAAAGGGTTCGGCAACCGCTTTGACCTCAATGGCGGAAATATGACGTGTGACCACACCCTCTTTTTCCAGCGCATCCTGCAGGGCAATCCCGTTAATGACTGTAGCCAACAGTCCCATATAATCGGCGGAAGTCCTGTCCATCCCTGCTTCAGTCCCACGAATTCCCCGGAAGATATTCCCCCCCCCAATCATGATCGCGATCTTCACACCAAGACTGTGAATATCTTTGATCTGAATAGCGATGGATTTGGCTGAATTGACATTGATGCCGAAGGAAAGTTTGCCAAGTAAAGACTCCCCCGAGAGTTTGAGTAGAATACGTTCGAAAGTCGGTTTATCCTGAGTCATCATTTATTATTAAGATCCGCCTAATTGGAACCGGGCAAATCTTTTGACTCTTATATTCTCTCCAAATTTAGCAATAAAAGAGGCCACATATTCTTTGATTGATACCTTGTCCTCTTTTATATATTTTTGATTCATCAGACAAATTTCTTCGTAGAATTTGTTCAGTTTTCCCAGGACGATTTTTTCAACTATCTCCGGCGGTTTTTTAGAATCCTTGAACTGATCATGAATAATCTCTTTTTCTTGGTCCAGTATGTCCTGTGGAATCTCCTCAGGTGAGACAAATCTGGGATTGGCAGCCGCGATATGCATGGCTATATTTTTGACCATTTCCTGGAATTCTTCATTTCTGCTCACAAAATCTGATTCACAATTGATTTCAACGAGAACACCGATTTTTCCGTTCATATGTATGTATGAACCGACCATTCCTTCAGCAGTTTCTCGATTCACCTTGCCTTCAGCTCGAGCATATCCTTTTTTTCGCAGGATAAGGATGGCCTTTTCGATGTCTCCCTCACTTTCTTTGAGTGCTTTTTTGCACTCCATCATGCCTAATCCTGTACAATCACGTAATTCCTTAACAACGGCTGCAGTAATATCCATTCTTAGTTCTCTCCCTCTTCGGTTTTATCGGATTCTTCAGGGATTACTTTCTCTTTTTTCTCTTCCTCTTCTTTTTTTTCTTCTTTTTTTTCTTTTTCCTCAGGAGTTTCTTGAGAAACAGCCTGTTCTGTGGGAGTTCCCTCGGTTTCCAAAACTTTCTTCACCTTTTCTTTGACTTCCACTTTTTCTATGGGTTTTTCTTCTGGTTTCTCTGTAATCACAGCCTGCTCTTCTAAATCGGATTCCTCATCTGTTTTCGATTCCAGGAGCTCCTGTTCCAATTTTTTCTTTTTCCCCTCCAGAATGGCATCTGCAATTTTTGAGGTAAACAACTCAATAGCCCTCACGGCATCATCATTTCCTGGAATCGGGAAATCAATACCCTCAGGATCCCCATTTGTATCCACAATCGAAACAACCGGAATTTTTAGCCTTTTGGCTTCCGATATAGCGATCTCTTCCTTGGTAGAGTCGATCACAAACATGACCCCGGGCCGTGATGTCATGTTTTTAATGCCTCCAAGGTTTTTTGTCAGTTTTCTGAAAACTTTATCCATTCTGGACTGCTCTTTTTTTGACAAAAGATCCCAGCGTCCATCTTCCTTCATCTCATCCATCTCAATCAACTTCTCTACACTGCTGCGGATAACGCTGAAGTTGGTCAGCAGTCCACCCAACCAGCGCTGATTCACATAGTGGGATTCACATTTAATGGCATAATCTTTTATGATATCCTGAGCCTGTTTTTTTGTTCCAACCATCAGGACTTCTTTTCCTTGAGCAACCATATCCTCGACAAATTGGAGAGATTCTTTAACAATCCTCATAGTCTTCTGTAAATCTATGATATAAATTCCGTTCCTCTGTCCAAAAATGTAACCTTTCATCTTGGGATTCCAGCTCTTCGTCTGGTGGCCAAAATGAACACCTGCCTCTAATAGTTCTTTCATACTGACTGTAAGCAACTGATATCCTCCATTTATCTCTTGTGGTATTGAGGGGCTTTACGGGCTTTGCGCAATCCGTACTTCTTTCTTTCCTTAATCCTGGAATCTCGAGTCAAGAGCCCTGCACTTTTAAGAGTCGGTCTCAATTCTTTGTTGAATTCTATAAGAGCTCGAGATATTCCCAATCGAACCGCTCCTGCCTGCCCGGACACTCCACCTCCATCCAAACGAATAAAAACATCAAATTTACTTTCTGTCTCAGTGAGTAAAAAAGGTTGTTTTATCGTTTTTTTATAGCTGCCCAATGTGAAATATTCAGAAAATGGGCGGGGTCTTTTGTTGACATAAAGAGTAAACTCGCCTTTCCCAGGCCGCAAATAGACCCGCGCAATGGCGTTTTTTCTCTTTCCTGTTCCGTAGTACTGAATTAAACTCAAGATTCCTCCTAAAACTGGTATTCCTCTGGATTTTGTGCTTCATGAGGATGATTGGAGCCTCGATAGACTTTGAGTTTTTTGTAGACTTTCCGACCGAGTTTATTTTTTGGAATCATTCCCCAAACTGCCTTTCTCAGAACCTCTTCGGGATTTGTATCCATCATTTCACTGAGAACTTTTTCTTTTATCCCACCGGGATATCCGGTATGGTGATAGTACTTCTTCTGTTCCAGTTTTCTCCCCGTCACCTGGATTTTTTCCGCATTAATCACGACAACAAAGTCTCCGGTGTCCATAAAATGGGCAAACTTCACTTTTCCTTTTCCACGGAGGAGTACTGCAATTTTTGTAGCCAATCGGCCGAGAATCTTTCCATCGGCATCAATCAGCCACCATTTTTTCTCGATTTCATCTTTTTTAGGTGCAAAAGTCTTCATAGCTTCAAACCTTAGTACATCATTCAGTTAAGTTTAAGAGTTTGTGAGGTGAAAGAATACTAAATATCAGGGAATATGTCAACAGTATGAAGTGGTTAGTGGATCCAGACTTTAGGGCGTTTTCTGATGATAAGTTTGATCAGGACTATCCCAATAATAAAGCCCCCGATATGGGCAAACCAAGCGACTCCTCCCCCGCCGCCCATATTCATTAACTGCATAAAGAACCAAAAACCAAGAACAAAGGCTGCCGGGATCGGCACAATCCTAATAATAAAGATAAAGAATATGAGTGTCATCACTCGAGCTTTCGGGTAGAGGATAAGATACGCCCCCAGCACGCCAGCGATAGCGCCGCTGGCTCCGATCATTGGAACCTTAGAATTTGCGTTAAATATTATATGCGTCAGGCTCGCTCCAACCCCCGAGATAAGATAAAAAAGAATGAAACGGAAAGGCCCCAAAAAATCTTCGACATTGTTTCCGAATATCCACAGATAGAGCATGTTAAACAGCAGATGAAAAAATCCCCCGTGTAAAAACATGGAAACGATCAACGTTAAAGCGGGTGTCAGCCGTGGTATCAGCTCTGCGGTATGGCCGACCACAAGAGGTAAAGATTTGAAGTGGGTGATCTCATAGGGGATTGTCCCCATTTTGTAAACATAAAACTGCAGACCTTCGGGAGAAATGAGTTGAAGGATGAAGATAACAACATTTAGAGCAATAAAGAGAACCGTGACAATCGGAAAACGGGAGGTCGGATTCTCGTCTTTTAAAGGTATTAACATTTAACCTGGATAATTCACGAATCGAGTTTCACGGGTAGAAGGGAGGCGCGGCGGGTGAGGCTGTGGTTGAGATGGCCGCGTCGCTTTGCTTCTCGCAAAACCAGGGCTCTATTGAATTCTCTTTCTATCGAACTTCTTTCAGCTTCTTTTCGAGTGCTTTCCTCACCGCTTCTCTTTTTCCCAAATCCTGAAATCTCTGGGCATATATATCGGCTTGATCATTATATCTTTTCGCATTCTCGGGATAGAGTTTGGCAAGAACACTTTTGTAGAGAACACTCAGATGGGCATAAGTGTTTGGAAACTGGTCATCCAACTCAAGGGCTTTCTTCAAGGCAGCTTCAGACTCATTCGCAAGATCAATTCTTTCCTGTCTGGACAACAGTGTCTGGATACGGTAGGCTTTAGACGAGCGGTTGACACCCACGGCCAGCCAGGCTTCGGCATCTTCAGGGTCCAGACCGATCCTTTTCCTGTGATAAAAAACGGCCTTATCAAATTCAGGTACAGGCAGGATGCCATCATAAAACTGCGCGATATAGGCATAACCTTGAGAATTGGAAGGATCGGTTTCGATTCGTCTCAAGTACATTTCTTCTGCTTTCTGAAAGGGTGTCTTCACCCCATTGTCACCATCTTCACCTTCTTCAACACCCCCCGCATATCTTTTATAGAATTCGGCCACAACATAGTAATTACTCATATTGGTTGGTTCCATTTCTAGAATTTTTAGATATAGTTTTTCCGCTTCATCAAAATTGCGCATCTTGTCATACATGTCACCCAGAGAGTGGATGATCCCTTTGTTAGTGGGATCGATTTCAAACGCTTTAGTGAGGAATTCCAGAGCATTCCTTTCATACTCTTTGTTGGCCTCAGTTTCCGCGCTCGGATTGTACAGACTTTTATAACTTTCACCCAAGAATCTGTGAGCTAGTGTGAGATCCGGATTAAAACTCAAAGCCAACTCATATTCTTCGATGGCCTGACGGAATTTTCCATCCGTAAAGTTGGCGTTGGCATTTGTGAAGTGATGATTGGCTTTTAAATTGCTGAGCTTAAGCTTCCCGCAGCTTACGGTAGAAAACACAACAGCCAGGACTAGAAGAACAAGCAGAGAGGTATTTATAATTTTTCGGAACATCATATCCTCCTTAATCTTCGATTCATATTTTTGCAGATTTCTTCTTAGAAACACATTTTATATATAAATCACATTTTAAAGTCAAGGCAAAAAGAGTCGCACACAGTGACCATCTCTGATACGATGGACGAACATCCTTTGTTTATTCGAAACTAGAAACTAGAGAAGGGAACTTTTAAGAGATTGGAAACGTAAGTATATTGGAGGTGACCCGTGAAAACAAAAACAATACAGGGCGGTTTAATCATCCTCTTTCTTTTTTTAATCACCATCCCTTCAATGGGGGCTTCAGAAGAAGAAACAATCGATAAAACCTTTCAAATAGACGGAACTTTTCCCGTAGATTTCGAATTTATAGAAAATGATGGAGATGTGCATTTTACCACTTGGAACAGGAATGAAGTCCATATCCTCATTCATAAGGAAATCAGGTCGGTCAATGGTCGCAGGGCGGAAAGGCTATTGAAAGAAACTAAAGTTGAAGTTTCTCAGCACAACAACACCATCCGTGTCAGAGTCAGATACCCCAGAATCAGAGGATTTGTTTTTATTTCATACAGCGGCCGGATTAAAGTCACTTCAGAAATTAAAGTTCCCGCTAAGACCAATCTGAACTGCCGCCTAGACGATGGCGACATCACAATCGAGGGTATAAATGGAGACCTGTACCTCAAAGCCGATGACGGCACTATCCGTGTTTCCGATGCCCAAGGCTCCATTGAAGGGGAAACAGACGACGGGAGAATACACCTTGAGAATTTTTCCGGAAAAGCCTATCTCGAATCAGATGATGGGGACATCCTTCTTTCCGGAAGCTTTTCCACACTGGAACTTAAGTCAGATGATGGAGATATCAGGGTGAGAAACCTGGACGGTTCCTCCATGGACCATGACTGGCAGATAACAACAGACGATGGGGATGTCGAGATTTATTTCACAAAAGACTTTTCCGCCGACATTCACATTAAAACAGACGATGGACGCATTGACAGCCGGCTGCCCATTATCTTTAATGAGATCACATCAAAAAGAAACCTCAAGGGGAAGATCAAGGATGGGGGGCACCTCATTTCCATCAAAACCGATGATGGAGACATCACCCTAAAAGAAGTTAAATAAGGATTCGAGGATTCAAGGGTTCAAGGATTCAAGTGTTTTTTTTATGAATTATTCACGGGCCAAGGTTGTCATCACGAACGATCGCAGAGAGTGTGGTGATCTCATAATATTTCCGCAAATACATGAGATCGCCACGTTTCACTCGCGATGACCGGTAGAGACATTTTTTATAAATAATTCAGGGGTTAGTTTCGGCGGAAAGAGAGCCAGATCGGAGTGCCGTACAATTTAAACCTATCCCTCATCAGATTGAGAAAGTGTCTCTCATAGGCAGGAGAAAAGGACGATTTTGAATGTGTAAATAGGAGAAAACCCGGAGGACACACTTTTTTCTGCGTCATGTATTTGATCTTGAATTTTCCGGCTTTTTTCGAAATCGGCGGATGATTAACATGAACCCACCTCAAAAATTCATTCAATTTCGATGTCGTTATCTGCTTGGAGGCATTAGCGTGGACCTGCTCGGCCAGATCTAGAATTTTGACTGTTCTCTGTCCTGAAAGAGCAGAGACAAATACCACAGGTGCGTAGGACACAAACTCCAGCTTCATGAATAATATCTCTTTGAACTCTTTAGTGGAATTGGAATCTTTAGGGATGAGATCCCATTTATTCAGAGCAATGATCAAGGGTTTGCCCGAATCACGCGCCAGGTGGGCTATGGCCGTGTCCTGCCGTGTTGGGAATTCCAGGGCATCCAAAATCAGGCAAATAACATCCGCACGCATGATATCTTTTTTGGCTTTGATCACACCCGCTATTTCCCGTTTGTCCCGAGTCCTGCTCAGCTTGCGGATCCCAGCCGTATCCACGAGAATAAACGTCTTTTTATTCCTCTGGATAAGAGTGTCAATGCAGTCCCGGGTGGTGCCGGGAATCTCGCTGACAATCAGTTTGTCCTGACCGCTCAGCCTGTTGACAAGCGATGATTTTCCAACATTGATCCGTCCAACTATCGCTATCCTCAACTGAGAGGTATTCTTTTCGATGGACTCTTCACTTGCAGACGGTAGAAGCTCTAAAATGCACGATTCCAATACTTCAATGTTTCTCTTGTGTTCGGCCGACACACAGAACGACCGGGCCTGCCCCAATTTAAAATACTCTCCGACTTTATGTTCCTCATCAGGTGAGTCGACTTTATTCACAACCACAATAATGGGTTTATTCAATTTGTTGACAGTAACATACAGTTCCTCTTCGGCAGGAAGCAGCACCCTTTTCCCATCCAGGACAAAGAGCACAATATCCGCTTCTTGGGCCGCTTCCCAGGCTTTCTCCCTCACTGCGGACGAGAAAACATCTTCCTGTGAATCGAAAAATCCTCCGGTATCAATCAGGGTAAAAGACTTTCCTTCGATTTGACAGACATCAGAAACCATATCACGCGTCATACCCGGCAGCGAATGCACCAGGGATTTTTTCTTTCTTAAAAGGCGGTTAAACAGCGTTGATTTTCCCACATTAGGGAAACCTACGATGACGACCTTTGTTAGTTTTTTCAAGGGATTCTAGTTTGAAATCAAATTGTACATCGGCACCAGGGGTCGGCTGATATCGACATGCCCTTTGAGCGTTTCTTTCTCGTTTCCGTCCACAAGGATAAAAACTTTTTTTATGGATTCAAAATTAATGGCCAGTGAATTGACGACAGAATAAACGGTCGAAATCTCAGCCCGGGCACCCGATAGATGCTTGTCCTGGATTTCTCTGGAAAAGTCGACGTAAACGATTCCTCCCTCTGTCATAAAAACTTCCCTCAATCTTGATTCGGGGGGGAAAGGAGAAATATACCCGTTATCAGAACCAACCAACAGCTCTTCGATCGTCTGCTTGATCTCAAAGATCAGAGAAGAATTGGAAAAAATGTCCCGCTCTTCACCATGAAGAAGACCGTCTTCTTCAGACAGAAAAAAAAGAGTGATTGTTTTGGTTTCAGGGGTCTCTTCCGATGACGTCTCCGGCTCGGTAATAGAAGGCTGAGCCAGTTTTGTCTTCTTCTCAATCCCTCCTGTGAATAACAGCACGATCAGAATGATAAGGACGGCGAAAAGAGCTCCCAGGCTGACAATTTTTTTTGTTTCCATGGCTATTTAATGATGTCCGGATACTGCTTGACAAAGTTATTTAAACCGTTGTAGATGGCAAGGGCCACATTATTCTGAAATTCTTCGGTCCCTAACAGCTCTTCTTCTTCAGGATTAGAAATAAAGGCCACTTCCACCAAAACGGCCGGACAGGCCACTCCCGTTAAGACTTTAAAGGGCGCCTGTTTTATGCCTCGATTCCTCGTTTTAAGCAGAGCATTAAGCTGAATTTGAATGGACTCGGCAAGCTCGCTGCTCTGTTTGAGATAGGCGGTTTGGGCCATATTCCAGAGGATCATTTTGATATCGTCCTCATTCTCACTTGCGATCTGATCTTCCAAATCGGGCTCATTATTTTCCAGATAAGCCAAGCGGCGGGCTTCCTCATCCGTAGCGTTGAGGCTTAAGAAATAGGTCTCGGAACCGCGTGCGTTCTTCCGATAAGAACTGTTGGCATGGATAGAAATGAAAAGATAGGCTTTATTATTGTTGGCGATGGCCGCTCTATCCTCAAGAGATTTGTCAATATCCCTATCTCTAGTCATAACCACTCGGAAGGCAAAGTTCCGTTCAATGATGGTCTTCAATTTAAGGCTGATGGCCAGCGTGATATCCTTTTCCGCGGCTCCAAATTGGCCTTTGGCCCCATTTTCAATGCCCCCATGCCCCGGATCGATCACAATCGTGGTGATTCCCTGTGGGGCTGCAGAAAGAGTGCCCACAGGACCAGGCGAAAGGACACAGAACAAAAGGAGTAGAAGAACAAAAAGAATTGTGTTTTTTTTGTGTATCACTTTTAACTCTTCACTATCAAAATTTGGAGGCGGCGGGAGTCGAACCCGCGTCCGAAGATATTCAACGAGAGGTCTCTACACGTTTATCTTCCTCATTGTTCTCGTTTCACAGCTACCGAGGAAGAAAGTTACCGTGAAACCAGCCCCGAAATTTTTTCGCTCCCCGGGCTCAGGACAAACCCGGCTCGCTATCCTGCTAATCGTCGCCTCTCAAGCACCACAGGAGAGCACAGGAGAAACGGCATACCTAAATATTAGGCAGCAATTGGCAGTTGTTCTGCAATTACTTTGGTCCACCTTTTTAACGAGGTGGGTGGAACCTCGACATGCAACCTCTGAATCATTACCTCCGTCGAAACCATTTCGCCCCCAACCT
>SDBU01003893.1_pt1 | contig 18720 bp, 16 predicted proteins | sample 2277071 | NCBI WGS metagenome assembly SDBU01 (sample SAMN10397929, study PRJNA504765) | marine sediment metagenome | isolation source: marine sediment core GS08_GC12, 126 cmbsf | place: Arctic Ocean: Gakkel Ridge, Loki's castle | collected 2008 | reverse complement strand
CTATCGATCGCAATGTCCGGCACCGTGGCATCATGTCCATCATCGTCGAAGCTCAGTTGCTGCGGTGTTGCCAGGAATGAACCACTCGTGTTATTGGTGGTGTAGTACACGTTGCGCTTCGCATCACTGGTGTCATCTGTATACACCACGTGCGCATTGCCGGCACTATCCACAGCGATCGCTGGATCCAAAGCATCTTGACCATCGGCATCATTGCTCAGACGTACCGGAGTACTCCAACTGCCACTGCTGTTGTTGGTATAGTAGATGTTAACTCGACTGTCACCAGCCGCTTCACCCTCGAAAACGACGTGTAGCACACCATTACTATCTACAGCCACATCCGGATCCAGGGCATCGTTGGCGCCAAATTGATTGGTGACGTGCTCCAATGTACCAAAGTCGCCTACACCACCAAAAGTGGCCGGTTGGTTCCCATCCGTGCCAGGATCGTTACTGCCCAGGTTCCAGGTGATGACGCCACCGCTCTCGGTGCCACCCTGGCCGGCATCAACGAAACTGGCGCCTGCCGGCACCGCGTCGGTGACAGTGGCGTTGCTCAGCAGCTCGCTGCCCGGATACTGGACGGTGATGGTGAAGGTCAGGGTGTCGCCCGGGTTGGCGACGGCCTTGTCCACCTCTTTGCTGATCAACTGCACGAAGGGGAAGTCCACGTCCGTGTGGTCCTCGCCAACGCCCAGGTTGACGGCGATCTCGTCGGCGCTGGGGTAATAGCCAGCGGGCACGTTGGGATCGGTCCCGTCCACGTCCACAATGTAGTTGCCTGGCCCCAGTTGCTCAAAGGTGTAGGTGCCAGTGATGCTGGTGCTGGTCGTCTGCAGCACCGGCTCGCCGGGATCAATGACGCCGTTGCTGTTGGTATCCTTGTAGAGGTTCACCGTGACGTCGGGCAGCACGGAATCCACGGTGGGGCTGTAGACACCGTCGCCGTCCATGTCAATGAAGGCCTGGTCGCCGATAGAACTGGGCACCAACTCGAAATAGCCGAAGTCGGCGTTGAGGTAGCTACCTGTTAGGTTCGACACCGCCTGCAGATCGGGGGTGCTGGCGATGAAGGTGTTGGGGCTGAAATAAGCAGTGAGGTCGGGGTCAATCTCATCCACATCCACGATGTAGTCCAGCCCCTCGGCCAGGTTGGTGAAGGTGTAGAGGCCGTTGGCGTCGGAGCTGGTGGTGCCGATGAGGGCATCGTCGGGATCTATGACGCCGTTGCCGTTGGTGTCCTCGTAGAGCCAGACGGTGACGTTGGCGATGCCGCTGTCGCCCAAGGCAGGATCGTAGCTGCCGTCATTGCCTACGTCTTCAAAGACCAGATCGCCGATGGAGCCAGCACCGCCGGGCTGGTAGCCGAAGTCAATGGCGAAGTTCTCCTCGTCGTCAGCCAGGGTGACAGTGGCCTGGCCGTCCAAGGCACCCTCGGGGTCCCCGGTCAGGGTGTAGCCGGTGGGTACACTGGTGCCGTCCGCTTTCACCACATAGGTGCCTGCGACCAGACCGTTGAACAGGTAGTTGCCGTTGGCGTCGGTGGTGGTCGTCTGCAGCAAGGTCGTGCCATCACTGGCGTACAGCTCAACGGTAACGCCGGGCAGACCTTCATCTTCGGGGTCCTGGATGCCGTCGCTGTTCCAGTCCCGGTAGATGGTGTCGCCGATGGCGGCGCCGCCCACCTGCACGGGGGCTTCGGTGCCCGTGGCGATGGTGGTGGTCTCGCCCGTGCTGGGGTCCTTGTGGGTCACAGAGAAGCTATTGTAGTAGGTGTCCGGTGACTGGGCTGCATCCACCTGGGCGGTGAAGACCAGCACCAGGCTCTGGCCAGCGTTGATGGCCAGAGCTACGGTGAAAATGGGCCTGTTAGGATCCGTGCTGTCCACCGTGGTGGAGCCGATGGCGTTGGCGCCGTTGACAGTGACGCTGTCCAGGCTGACGTAGGTGAAGCCGGCGGACAGGTAGTCCTCAATATTTAGGGGATCACCGCTAGGCCCCGCACCGTCGTTATCAATCTGGATCGTGTACTGGACAGTGTCGCCAGGCGCCACATTGGGGGGAGTGACGCTCTTACTCAGTATCAGCACAGGGGTGGCGCCCAGCCACACACCTGAGTTGGCTTCACTGGTGATGCCCTCATCGCTGGTGCTGGTGACGTTGTTAAGCGCTAACACACCGCTGGATTTAGCCTGCACGGTGACCGTTGCCAAAAAGACTTCGCCAGGGGCCATGCTGGGAATCGCCCATACCAGCGGATTGGGCCCGCTATCCTGCGCCGGGAAGGCGCTGATGAAGCTCACCTCGCCGGGCAGCGTGTCTTGGATGACGACGTTGGTGAGGGTGGTCAAACTGCCAGCGTTCCATAATTCGATGACGTACTGGAAGATCTCACCGTTGGTCACCACGTCCTTGCTGGCCCGCTTCACCAGCAAGGAGCAGGGATTGAGGGTGGCGTCGGTGGGGTCGTAATAGCGCCACAGGTGGTCCTTGCCGCCCTGCTCGCCGCCAGCGTCGCCGCCGATCACGTCGGTGTGGGCTTCAAAACAGCCGTTTGCATCGTAGGGCGCGTCGGGGTCGCCGGGATCATGCGACACCCTGAGTGTGACCCGTACGTACTCAGAGCGACCGGTTATGAGCATGCCGACGCTCCAACGAATGGCCTTGGGGCTGATAGTATCGGTGAGGGATAAGGTGGGGGAAAGTGGTGTCGTCATGTCCCATCCCAGGCTGCTGGCATCCACCCCGGCGTAGCCCAAGTCGGCGCTCTCGAGGCCAGGTTGATCCTTGCCGATCTGGCTGCCAGAGTACTGGATACGGTTCCAGGGGCCCAAGTCATTGGCAGCATCTTTCATGTCGGTGCCGCCATTGGCCAGCCACACGTCGCGGTCGAATTGCCAGGCATAGCCACTCTCGGGCCCTGCCACGCCAGAGGCCAGGCCCCAGGGCGCGCTGCCGCGACCGTCGCCGTAGTCAATAATGGGCTTTGCTGGGCTCGTGCTGCCGTAGGCCAGGAGCTGCTCGGCGTCCCACTTGTTGTTGGGGGTGACTGTCTCGCCACGATTATTGACGATCGCGTTATCGGCTGTCCCGACATTGCCATCGTAACCGCCGCTGTTCGCCCAGCTCTGCCAGGCGGCGTCTGGATCCGTGGAATAGAATATACCAGTGTCGCCATAGACGCCAGCCAGGGTGCCGCGGTGGAGTCCGCTGGCATCTACGGCAGCCTCGGTTTGGCCCACAGCGTTGGCCCCCAATGTCAGGCCAATCAGCTCCGTCGTCGTTTTACCGCCTATCGGCCCATCACCGATGGCGACGATGGCCTGGCCCTTCATGGGCATGTCCGTATAACCACCGTTGCCGTCGGGCCACATGTAGGCCACATCGGTCACCTGGGTGCCCTCAGGGATGTAGAAGGTAACGTAGCCACCCACGCCGGTGGTGGCGCCGCTGGGCTGAGGGCTGGCCTTGATGATGATGCCCAGCTCATCGCCGGCGCGAACCAGGGGCAGGTCGTTGGCGCCCGCGCGCGCGCTGATCAGGTCGAGCGTCGCCTGGTCAAAGAACATCCAGTTCATACGATGGTCCACGTTGTGCGCATGTGCAATGGGTATAGTGGCGCCAGGGATCAGGCATTGGCCCAGGTTAAGGACAAGCGCCAGGATCACGGCCACGTTGACCCATAACAGGCGTCGTCTGGGTGCGAAGGCACGTTTTCGCCGCACCTCTCGCCAGAGCGTCCTGCTTAACAACCAGTGCCTCACACCGGCGTAGAGAGCCATGCCGGCAAACACAGCCAAGGCGCCGGCCCAGGCGTGCTTGGCCAGAGGGCTGCCAGCGAGAGACAGCAGCAATGCCAGGACAAGCAGCCCTGCCAGAGCGACGGCTCCCAATACAAACCAAACTCGAGCTTTCCGGGTAGATACCCGGGATGAATGGGTGTTAAAGTTGCGCTTCATGGCAAGTCACCTCATTATCAATATTTCATAGGGTGCTGAGGCATGATAGCTTTCACCGAAGGCAGCACATATATTGGACGCTCAAAAGGTTTTCGATTGTTCGGACTGCAATTCTATTATACCACAGATTCCTTGAAATTTCAATGCTGTTTTGCATGAATTTTGCGTGAATTTTACGTGAGGATCATCCGTTCCCTTTAGCGGCGGGGGGCTGGACCTCGGGGTGTTGAGGAGAATCGAGGGGTCGTGTGATGCGGGCAGGCGCGCACCCCGGCCGAGCCCAGGGGCTGGTCAAGAGTTGAGAGAGCCCACCATCCTGTAAATTATCGTAGATGCGTGGAGAGGCTTGCGTCCGACCGCCTCTCCACGCCAGGGGTCAATACTCCAGTAATTTGGGCAGCTCTTTGGCCTGGGCTACCCAGTCCTTCACCATACCCAAGTCGGGTGTTCGACCTGCCAGTTTCTTTTCGGCGTTTACTTCCGCTAGATTGGCCTGCAAGTTGTCTGGATTGCGAGTCGCCAGCTCTTTGACCGTGTCCACGCCAGCATGCTCTAGCAGGTCGGAGAAGACTCCAGCGATACCCCGAACGCGCGCCAGGTCTGCCCGGTTGGCAACTCCCAGGATGACCCGGGACTCCACGCCGGCGTGCTCTGCCAAAGCTTTTCGTCCAGCGGGTGTCCGGGCTGCTTCAAGGAGCTGATCGCTATTGGAGATCCCCTGCTCCTTCAATTTGGCCGCCAGTTCGGCCGGCATGCCTCTGAGTTTACCGATTGAGATAGCCATTGTTGTCTCCTTTCCAAAAGATTATTGAGTAGCGAGTCAATGAGTAACGTGTTAACGAGGGTGGCCCGTTACCTCATTGACCCATTGACTCGTTACTATAGTTCAGACGTACAATATGGACAGCGCGTGGCCTTGATGGGGATGGTGGACAGGCAATATGGGCACTCTTTCGTTGTCGGCTCGGCGGGCGGCGCTACCTCTTCGCGCTTCATCCGGTTGATGCTGCGGATGAGCAGGAATATCACAAAGGCGACGATGAGGAAGCTGACGACGGCATTGATGAACACGCCGTAGTTGATGGTCACCGCGCCTGCCGCTTGCGCATCGGCCAGCGCCGCGTAAGGCCCGGCCGGGGAGCCTGCCTTGAGCAAGATGAAGAGGTTGGCAAAATCCACCCCACCCAGCAGCAGGCCGATGGGCGGCATGATGACGTCGTTAACCAGCGACTTGATGATAGTACCGAAGGCAGCGCCGATGATGATGCCCACGGCCATGTCAACCACGTTCCCCCGCATGACGAATTCTTTGAACTCTTTCAGCATGTTTAGCCTCCCTTTGTTCAGGATTTCACTGTAGGCCGGGCTGATCACACTCGTCGGCCACCCTTGAGTTCCTCTTGTAGAGTCTCAAGCGCATTCCACTGGCCAGTAGCAGCCAGGGTAGCCTGCTCTGGCCAGGTGGTGGGATCTGCCAGCGCAGTGAGGCCGGCCTCCACAATGATCTGCTTCAGCCGCTTCACATCGGTTGAGGCCAGGTGCGCAAAGGTCATGATGCCGGCCGCCTGAAGCAAACTCGAAATCTTGGGACCAATCCCCTCAATGAGTTTCAGATCATCGGGCTCTATCGCTTTCAGGGCAGGCTCCTCGACTTCCTCTTCGACCGTAAGCGGAGCGACGCCCAGGACAGGCGCAGCGCGCCTTGCTACACCCTCCGGCGTCTCAACGACGTGGGATGGGGCTGCTGCATCAGGTCTGGCGATCCGGGCGGCTGCCTCAGGTTTGGTTGGCGGGGCAGCTTCCTTCTTGGACTGGCTTAGCCACCGCCACACGAGCAGCGCCGCCACCACTATTATCAGCAGCCAAACCCACCAGGAAATGCCCAAGACCTGCCTGGCCTCCCCAGCCGGGCCGGAGCAAGCCGTTTGCACCAGGCCGACTACCAGTAGAACCATCAAAGTACTGTATTTGCGAAACATGACTTTCTCTCTCCTTTGGTTTCAATGTTGCTAATAAGGGTTGGATACACACTTCGGCGATCTCTCGACCGCCCTCACACTCCCTCCACGAAGAGAATGTCCGCCACATCCTTTCTGCTATTACCACCTCCTTCCACAAAGAGACCTCGTTAACCCGTTACTCATTGCCTCATCACTCGTTGCCTCATTGCCTCATCACCAGGCTGGCACGCGGTCGTGAGTCAGGCTGCCTCGGGTCGAACGATAGCCGATCTCCCAGTAGGGAGTCCAGGCCAGGGCCACCACTTCGACTCGCACATCGCTGCGACGGGGTTTGACGGGGTAGGTTTCGATCTCATCCAGGGTTGCGGCCCACTTCTCGGTGATGGCCACGGCTTCCTCTTGCATGTCCCGGCGCATGTCCTCGATCTCGTCCTGCAAGCGAGCAATCTCTTCCTCGGATTCCGCGATATCCGCCTTGGCGCTGGTGGTGAGCCTGCGCTTGGTAGCAGCGCGCGAGAGGCCGGTCGTGGTGCGGCGGCGCCCGATCCCCAACAAGCTGGCCAGGCTTTCGCCAGCGGAGAGCAGTTCCTCGCGTTTGCGGGCGTCGTATTCATCATGGTCTTCGGCCAGCTCCCGCTCCTCGCGAGCCAAACGGGTCTCCAGGCGGTCGAGTTTCTGCTCGTATCTTCGGCGCAGTTTATCCACCTCGGCGTCCCGGTTCTCACGGGCGATTTGCTGCGACCGGACATTGAAGTCGCGCTCCGATTCGCCAGGCTGGCCGTAGAGCTTCAGCACCGGGTTGTAGTACAGGTTCAGCGCCTCCTCGTGGTAGAGGTGATCGCTGAAGTCTTTGCCAAAGGCTTTAAGCTCGGAGGCGGTGTTGAGCTCGGATGGGATGGGACCGAAAAGGGCGTCGGGCTCAGGCTGATCCTCCAGATCGTTCGGGTCTAGCTCGATGGGATCAGCGTCCTCCCAGCGGATGACCGTACCCACGTCCCCAGGCTGGACCAGGAGACCTACCTCTTTGCTCTCGTTGACGCGGCGTTTCCGGTCAACGAAGCTGACACTGCCCAGAGCCAGCAAGCAAGGTTCGTAGACCAGGACCGTTTCCTCTGCTTCCAGGCGCTGACCCAGTTCTTCCTCTAGGCGGGCGAGGGCGCTATTGGGGGTGAGAATCAACGGCAGGAAGACCTGAGGCAGGTTGGGGGGCAAGGTCGGAGGGGTGCTGCTGTAGCCAGAGGGCACGTCTGGGGCGGCGGCGGGAGACGGCGCGACTGCGGGGGCAACGTCACGCCGCATGACCGGGCGAGCAGGCGCAGCAGCAGCCGTGGGCGCCACCACCTCGGCCTTGGTCTCGGCCATCAGTTGGCGCACCTGGCTGCGGGTGAGCGGGCCGCGCAGGTAGCTCATGGCCCAGCGCGTCTGGAAGATGACGGGGTGGGCTTCGTGGACGTTGTGGAGCAGGAAGACGCGGGAGCCGAGGGCGGAGATGGTGCGGTCGAGCTGGCGGCGGTCGAGAGCACCGCCAGCCTCGCTGGTAGCCGATTCCAGACCATCCAGCACCCGCATCTTGTCTCTCTCGGTCTGGAGCCTGCCGATGAACCAGGTGCCGGCGTTGGTCAGACCCTTGTAGTCCAGGTCTACCGGATTCTGGGTGGTGAGCACCACACCGAAGCCGAAGGCGCGCGCCTGCTTCAGCAGAGTCAGCAGGGGGCGTTTGGAGGGCGGATTGGCGACCGGCGGGAAGAAGCCGAACACCTCGTCGAAGTACAGGAGGGCGCGCAGGCTGGTGGTGCCCGATTGCTGCCGCACCCAGGTGATGATCTGCTCCAGCAGCAGGGTGACGAAGAACATGCGCTCAGGCTCGCTGAGGTGGGCGATGTAGAAAATGCTGTGCCGTGGTTTGCCTGTGGAGGTGTAGAGAAGGTTGGAGACGTCCAGAGGTTCGCCCTTGATCCATGCCCCGAAGCTGGGGGCGGCGATAATGTTGTTCAGGGACATCGCCAGGCCAAACCGTTCCTTTTCGGGGAAGAAAGTGTCCACGTCGAAGACGCCCAACTGCCGCATCGGCGGTGATTGGATGGCGGTGATCAGGCGGGCCAGGTCCAGGTCTTCGCCCTGACGCCAGAAGTGCTCGAAGATGTTGGAGAGTAGGATGTGCTCGCGGCTGCGCAGGGGGTCGGCCTCGACGCCGACCAGCCCCAGCAGAGCGCTGACCGTACCCTGGATTTGGTCGCGCAGCAGTTCCTCATTGTCACCCCAGCTCAGGGCGGGCGCTTTGAGGGAGGCCAGGATGGAGATGGGCAGGCCGGCGTCGGAGCCTGGGGTGTAGATGCGGAAGTCCGCGCTCTCCTTCAGCATGCGGATGCGCTCCGGCCCCTCTCCCCAATCGGCCAGCCCTTTGCGCCAGATATCGGCGATGTAGCGGGCGTATTCGCCAACGCTCATGTCCTTGCGGCGGGCATCGTCCACGTTGACCCAGGGCTCGAAGTCTTCGGGGCGCAGGTCGGGGAAGGTAAGCAGGAGGTTGGTGAGGTCCCCTTTGGGGTCTATCATGATGGCGGGGACGTTGTCTATGGCGGCCTCTTCCAGCAGATCAATGCACAGGCCAGTCTTGCCAGAGCCGGTCATGCCGACGCAGACAGCGTGGGTGGTGAGGTCACGGGCGTCGTACATGGCCAGGCGGTCGAGCCGTTTCCTCGTGTCCAAATCATATTCCTGGCCCAGGTAGAAGGCGCCAAGTTTCTCGAAAGGTTGCATGATAACACCTCCACTGAGAATTGTTTGTCGAATATCCTCCTCCGGCGTCTCAGCGGCCAAATGTCAGATGAACTGCAATACAGCATCCAGGACATCGGGGACATTCATTGAAGAGACCGGGTGAACTCCACCCTGATCGTCATGGCGGTGGTCAGGGAAGGTGGAAACGGTGGGATAGTGCGGCGCATTATCCCACCGACTTACCAACTTGCCATCAGAAGTCTGCAAGTGATACCGATACTTGGGGCGCGTCAGGACCGGCTCGGTGACAACGTATTCTGCAATGTGCAGCTCGAAGCCGCCTATCAGCGTGAGGATGCCGCGCACGTAGCACTCGTTGACATCAATTTCCTCAAACCGCACGTCTGAACGGAGCACGTGCGGCGCGGCGTGGATGGCGTTTTGCAGGCTCAGGTAGTAATCGCGTGCGTTCAAACCTGGACTCCTGACAAGATGTGAAAGCGTCGCTCCCACAGATCGAGGCCACGTTTGACCGCATACCAATCAAAATAGTCGGCATCGTCACCCAGCGCGCCGGATTCAAATTGCTGCATAAACTCTTCAGAAGACATCTGGTACTGCTGTTCAAAAGCATGGCAAGCGCGTTCAAAGTAAGTGCGTCGCGCGCCGGCCAGCTCAGTCTCGTTACGCAGCGCGCTGCTCAGAACCTTGCGGACTTCATCCCAATTAACCCCGGCGGAGAATTTAGTTCTCAGTGCAATTCTTTCCATATCTCTCCCCTTTCTACCCACTCCGGCTAGCCTTCCCTTGATGTACATTTTAACACAAAGCAGCAGACAAGTCAAAGCTCGACTCATCTCAAGTGCCCGTCACCACCGGAATAGTCCGCCCGCAGCGGGAGCACTTCTTGTCCTTCAACCTGTACTGGGTCACGCTCAACCCCCACCGCCGAACCAGCAACTCGCCACATCACGGACAATAGGTGTTCTCGTAAGCGAGACTTTCCGCCCGATGACCCAGTACGTTGCCCAGGTAGACAAAGTCCAGCCCCTCCTCCCTGCCCATGTCGTGGGCCCGCTCCAGGGTCGGCAGCGGCGTGGGCGGGGCGGTGAACTTGTAGGCGGGATAGTAGCTGCTGCAATGCCAGGGGGTATCGGCGCCCAACTCCTCTCGGATACGCCTGGCGATGCCCCGTAAGACGCCCTCATCGTCGTCGACGGTCGGTATCACCAGGGTGGTGATCTCGATGTGCACCCCCGCTTTCTTGGCCTCGCAGCAGTTGCGCCAGACCTTCTCCACGTCGGTCCCGCAGTGCTTTTTGACCGCCACCGCGTCCCCTTTGATGTCCGCGTTCATGGCATCCAGGCCCGCTTCGATCAGCAGCTCCAGCGCGTCAGGGGTCATGTAGCCGTTGGTCACGTAGGTGTTGTAGAGACCCCTCTGGCGGGCCAGCCTGAACACGTCGAGGGACCACTCCAGGGAGAGAGTCGGTTCGTTGAAGCTGATGGAGGTGCCCTGGCAGCCACGGCGCACTGTCTCAGCGACGAAATCCTCTGGGGACAGGTAGTGCCCGGGGCGAGGGGGCGATTTGGAGATGTCCCAGTTCTGGCACCAGGGACAGTTGAAGTTGCAGCTCCAACTGCCAGCCGTCAGGGCCACGCTGCCGGGGTAGAAATGATAGAGGGGCTTCTTCTCGATGGGGTTGGCCGAGAGGGACGATACGTTACCGTAGATGAGAGTATAGAGGGTGCCGCCCTCGTTCTGCCGCGTGCGGCACCAGCCCAGGCCGCTCTCGGCTACCTCGCACCGCCGCTCGCAGGTCAGGCAGCGTACCTTGGCGTTGAGCTTCTCTTGGAGCAGAGCTTGCCTGAAGTATGGTTTGTACATCGCGTCAAGGGTGTAGCAGCCGTATGAAGCCCGCCTGTTCAAAGTGAGCGTCAGTAGTTAGAGCTTCGACGATGCCTCGCTGCTGCATCAACAGGAAGCTTACCGCATCGCACAGGCTCCACGTCTTGTCCAGGCGTTGCTGCAGGAGCGCAAGAGCCTCTCGATGCAGAGATTCGTCTATGTAGATAACCTTGACCAGTGGGTTGTCTTGCAATTCGGCCGCAAATGCCAATGTCGCTTGACGTGGCAGACGGCGCGCCACGGCCAGGGCAACAAACTCTGCCAGCACGTAGTTGTGAGTAATACGAGCGGGCGCGGCATGAAAGAAGGTCACCGCCTCCTCGTGTTGTGGTTCAGCGGCGTGGTGGAAACATAACAGCCCCGATGTATCCAGTAGCATCACCAATCCTCCTCATGCCTGCTGCCGTATTCCCGCGCCAGATCAACGTCAATGCTCTCGTTGTCCGCACCTGTCGGATGGCCTAGATCAACTGCGCCCGCGTGCCCCATCAGCCGCGCCATAGCTTCAGCGCGTTCCCGCTCAGGCAGTACCATCCGTGGCGTATGGGCCCGAAGCTGCGCCAGAATCCACTCCTCCAGCGGCTTACCCATTTTCTCTGCTACTTTCACCAGTGGCTGATACACGTTATCTGGCAACTCCAAAGTCACGACTGTGCTCATTGTTTCTTACCTCCATTTCTGGTTCTATCACACACTCCTCGGCCCACCGCACTTACCGTCTGGCGGACACACCCATTTTACCACAAACCAACAGACAAGTCAACGAGGAACTAACCGTCTCAGCTCCTCCAACACCCCCCCAAGATCATCGGGCAACTCCGCCGTGAGCTCGATGTGCTCGTCGCTGCCGGGCAGGCGGAAGCCCAGGGTTTGGGCGTGGAGGAACTGGCGTCGCAGGAGGCTCAGATGCTGTTTGCGGAAGCCGTAGACGGTATCCCCAGCCAGGGGGTGGCCGATGGAGGCAAAGTGGACGCGCACCTGATGGGTGCGGCCGGTCTCGGGCCTGGCTTCCACCAAGGTGTAGGGACGGGTCACATTGCCCACTACACCATCGAAGTACTCCACGACCTGATACTCGGTGCGGGCCTCGCGTCCACCCTCAACTACGGCCATGCGCTTGCGGCGTTTCTTGTCCCGCCCGATGGGAGCCTCGATGACACCGCGCACTGGCTCCAAGTGTCCCTCCAGCAAGGCCACGTAAACCTTCTTCACCTCCCGACACTTGAACTGACGCTGGAGGTGCCGCCGGGCCGAATCATTCTTGGCCACGATGATCAGGCCTGAGGTGTCTTTATCCAGGCGGTGGACGATGCCGGGCCGCAAATCATCCCCCACCCCAGCCAGGTCCGGGCAATGGGCTAAGACGGCGTTGACCAGAGTTCCCGTGCGGTGGCCGTAGGCAGGGTGCACCACCATCCACGGCGGCTTGTTCACCACCATGATGCCCTCGTCCTCGTAGACGATGTCCAGGGGGATTGACTCAGGCCGCACCTCCAGGGACTCCAGCGGCGGGATGCGCACCACGATCTCGTCGCCCGCCTCCACCCGATAGCTGGACTTGGTAGCCTCACCGCCCACCGTCACCCGCCCCTGCTTGATGAGCCTTTGCACCACGGAACGGGAGAGCTCAGGTATCTCGTCAGCGATGTATTTATCTATCCTTTGGCCGGCCTCGGCCACATGCAGCTCAATGGTCTTTTCCACTCGAATCCCCTAAAAAACAACGACCGAGGCCATAGGCTCTCGGTGCGCTAAATACTGCATTCTTTGTATCCTCTCAAAGCACTGGAATCAGGACGACGGCTTCCGCTTCATAATTTATCATCGCTCCCCTCCTCACGATCACGCAGGAGATGGAAAGCCAGGATCACCACCCCTACGAAGATGGAACTGTCGGCCACGTTGAAGACGGGCCAGACCTTGAAGTCAATGAAGTCAATGACGTGGCCGTAGCGCAGACGATCAACCAAATTACCCAGGGCTCCGCCCAACTGCAAGCCCAGGCTGATCTGAACCAACCACTGGTCGCCAGGCAAGTAGCGGTAGTAAAAGATGATGGCCGCTATCACCACCACGGCGATGACCATGAATATGACCCCGTGATCGGGGAACAGCCCGAAGGCCGCCCCCGTGTTGGTCACGTAAGTCAGACTCACCCAACGCTCCAGAGCAGCCACGGGATTCCAGGACTCGCCCAGCTTCAGGCTGTCCATCACCACCCACTTGCTGATTCGGTCAACCACCAGGGTGAGGACGGCAACCGCTGGCAAGAGGAACCCTCTCCACTTCTCACGATGCAAAAGGCAAACTCCTCTATTACCTCTCGCGCTGCTTCTGGCACTGGATGCACAGGGTAGCGGAAGGAAGAGCCTTCAAACGAGCACGATCTATCCTACTGCCGCAGTCCTCGCACAGCCCATAGGTGCCTTTATTGAATTTCGCCAGGGCATCGTTCGCCTGGCCCAAGAGACGCTGCAGATTCCGACGCAAGGCGTGGTTCTTAGTGTTTTCCAAAACCTCGGTAGCATCGTCGGCTATGTGGGTGCTGTAGCCAGGGTTATCCTGCTCCGTCACCACTAGCCGCTCCAAATCCGCCATCAGGCGTCTGCACTCCTCTTCGAGCCGCTTTCTGAACGATTCATCAGCCCTATCCATCACAACCTCCTCACATTTCACCATCAGGCTGACGCCGCTTCGCTAACGAATCTATTCTACTCGATTGTCGCCAAAAAGGCAAATCACTGAACTTCAAAGCTCAAAGCTCAAACCTTACCAGTCCCAGGGTGATCTCCTCACCCTCGATTTTGAAGGTCTGGGCATGGGCCTCGGTCGGGAGACCTTCACCCATCAAGGCTGGCAGCTCGCCTTCGATCAATTCCGTGGAGAGGGTCTCGCCCTTGATGTACTGGCCGCGGACCTCCAACACCGCCCGCAGGGTCGGACCAGCCTGGTAGTAGGTGGTGATGCGATCTTCGATGCGGAAGCCAGCGTCCTTGCGCATGATCTGGATGTGGCGCACCAGTTCCCGGGCCAGACCCTCTTGGATCAGCTCATCATTGAGGGTGGTGCTGATGGCCGCCAGGTAGCCGGCCTCCTCGGCCACAGCGTAGCCCGCTTTGGCCTCGGTTCGCACCTCCAGCTCCTCCGGCAGAAGACTCACGGTCTGCCCTTCAACCTCCAGAGCGACGGCCTCGCCAGCCTGGATGCACCGGGCAAGCTCAGCCTGATCCAGCTCGGCCACGGCTGCCCGGATCCTGGGGAACAGGGGGCCATACTTTTTGCCCAGGAGATGCGGCAGAGGGATTACGCGGTAGTCAATCACCTGGCCGGCATCCTCCAGGAAGACCAACTCCTTGATGTTGAGCTCATCCAACACCTGATCGGCCAGGCGGCGCAGGGACTCAGCCTCGCCCTCGCCCCGCACCTTGAACAGGGCCTGGGCCAGCGGTTGGCGCAGCTTGAGGCCGGCTCGGTTGCGGGCTCCGCGCCCCAGACTCACCAGCCTCATAACCAGCCGCGTGTCCTCCACCAGTTGCTCATCTATGAGAGCCTCATCGGCCTGGGGGTAGTCGCAGAGGTGGACGCTCTCCGGCGCTGTCGCATCAACGCTCTTCACCAGGTTCTGGTACATCTCCTCGGCGATGAAGGGCATGAACGGGGCCAGCAGCTTGGCCAGGGTGGTCAGGCACTCGTAGAGGGTGGAGTAGGCGGCCGCCTTGTCCTCATCCTCCTCGCCCTTCCAAAAGCGGCGGCGGCTGCGGCGCACGTACCAATTGGAGAGGTCTTCAACGAAGCGCTGGAAGGGGCGGGCAGCTCCTGTCACGTCGTAGCTTTCCAGGGCATCGGTTACCCGTCGCACGAGCAGGTGCAGCTCGGACAGGATCCAGCGATCAAGGGCAGGTAGATTCGTAAATTCGGAATTCGTAGGTTCGTCTACATCCGAATCTACGAATTTACGGGCTACGAATCTACGGCCTGGTTGCCATCCGTCAATGTTGGCATAGGTCACGAAGAAGGAGTACACGTTCCACAGCGTCAGCATGAAAGTCCGGACCACATCGCCCACCAGTTCGACGGAGAAGCGGCGGTCGTTGCCTGGCGGGGTGGCGGTGTACAGGTACCAGCGCAAGGCATCGGCGCCGTGCGCGTTGATGACCGTCCACGGGTCCACCACGTTGCCTCTGGACTTGGACATCTTTTCGCCCTCGGCGTCCAGGATCAGACCCAGGCAGAGGCAGTTCCTGAAACAAGGCTCGTTGAACAACAGAGTGGAGATGGCGTGCAAGCTGTAGAACCACCCTCTGGTCTGATCTACGGCCTCGCAGATGAAATCGGCCGGGAACTGCTCCTCGAAGGCCTCCCGATTGGCAAAGGGGTAATGCCACTGAGCCACAGTCATAGACCCTGAGTCGAACCAGGCATCTATCACCTCAGGCACGCGCCGCATCATCCCGCCACAATCCTCGCACTTGTAGGTCACCCCATCAATGTAAGGCCTATGCAGATCTAGCTGCTCAAAGTCCGATGTTTTGAACTTTGAGCTTTGAGCTTTGGATTTTAGCTCGTTTACGCTTCCGATGCACTCCTGCCGCCCGCACTCCTCGCAAACCCAGACGGGCAGGGGCGTTCCCCAATAGCGCTCGCGGCCCAGGGCCCAGTCCACGTTGTTTTCCAGCCAGTTGCCGAAGCGGCCGTCGCGGATGTGCTCCGGATACCAATTGATCTGACGATTGAGGTTCACCAGTTCGTCCCTGTAGCGGGTGGTCTCGATGTACCAGGTAGCCTTGGCGTAATACAGGAGCGGGGTATGGCAGCGCCAGCAGAAGGGGTAGACGTGGCGGTGGGTCCTCACCTTGTACATCAGCCCGCGCCCCTCCAAGTCCTCGACGATCAGGGGGTCGGCGTCTTTGACGAACAGCCCGCGCCAGGGGGTGACCTGGTCAATAAAAGCGCCTCGCAGGTCAACGGTGTGCAGCACAGGCAGGTCGTACTCCTGGCCCACCTCCAGGTCCTCCGCACCGAAGGCGGGCGCGATGTGCACGATGCCCGTGCCGTCCTTGGTGGTCACGAAGTCGCCAGGAACCACGTAGCAATAGTCCTTCTCTACGGGCATAAAGGTGAACAGGGGCTGATAGTGCGCCCCCAGCAGCTCCTTACCTGGCACGGTTCGCACAACCTCGTAAGGGCCCTCCAGCACCTCGTCCAGCAGCTCTTTGGCCAGGATCAGCCGCTCCTTCTCGCCTTCTCTTTCCAGTTCGATGGTGACGTACTCGATCTTGGGGTGAACAGCCAAGGCCACGTTGCCGGGCAGGGTCCACGGCGTGGTGGTCCACACCAGAAAGTAGGTGCCAGGCTCATCCCGCAGGGGAAACTTGACGAAGATGGACGGGTCTTCGGCCTCTTCGTAGCCCAGAGCCACCTCGTGATCCGACAGGGGCGTGCCGCAGCGGGGGCAATAAGGTACAACCTTGTAGCCCTGGTAGATGAGGTCTTTATCCCACAACTGCTTGAGGATCCACCACACCGACTCGATGTATTCATTCTTCAGGGTGATATAGGGGTCGTCCATGTCAATCCAGAAGCCAATGCGGTCGGTCAGCTCCTCCCACTCCCTGACGTAGCGGAAGACACTCTCCCGGCACTTGGCGTTGAACTCGGCCACGCCATAGTCCTCGATGGCCTGCTTGCTGTTGAGGTTCAGCTCCTTCTCGATCTCCAGCTCCACGGGAAGGCCATGCGTATCCCAGCCCCCCTTCCTGAGGACATGGTAGCCACGCATTGTCTTGTAGCGGGGGAAGAGGTCTTTGAAAACCCGAGCCAGGACGTGATGAGTTCCAGGAAGCCCATTTGCCGTGGGTGGCCCCTCATAAAACACGTATCGCGGCGCACCTTCGCGAATCTCCAGGCTTTTCTCGAAAATCTTGTTCTCTTTCCAAAAACGGAGGATGCCCGCCTCCCTCTCGGGAAAGTTGACTTTGCTAGATACTTCTTTGAACATGATTTCTCCTTCTTGTTGCCTTATTGTCTCCCACCATCTCCAACCAGATGTCCAAGCTCCTCTCGGCTTCCTCGGCGACCAGGGTGATGAAGGGCTTTCTCTCCTCTCCATTGGCCAGAGCAAGAGCCTCGTAATACTGGAGCCTCCTCTCCATGCGAATTACCGCCGGAGGGTATCCCCCTCGCATCAATATCAAATTCATCAACAAACGCGCTGTACGGCCGTTGCCATCAACGAAGGGATGGATGTGCACTAAGCGGAAGTGAGCCAGGGCCGCTCTCTCCACAGGGTGCAAGTGCATAACCCCAATTGAGTTCAACCAGCCCACCATCTCTTGCATCAAAGATGGAACGGCAATAGCCTCCGGTGGAACGTGAGTAGTCCCTGTTATGCGCACCCGGACGCTACGATAGCGGCCTGCATTTTCATCATCAATAGTGCGTAGGATGAGGGCGTGGATCTGGCGGATATTGTGTTCGGTGATAGGCTCCTCCTTTCTAGCCACGGCCTCCACGAAATCAATGGCGTGCTTGTGGTTGATGGCCTCCAGGTGTTCCCGCAGGGATTTCCCACCCACTGTCAGACCGTCGAGGAGGACCAACCGGGTTTCGGCCAGAGTCAGGGTGCTGCCCTCAATGGCATTGGAGTGATACGTCCACTCCACGTCAAAGTATTCCTTGAGCTTAGCAACAATGCCAGACGGCAATGGACGCGCCGCGTCCAGTCGCACTTTTTTCTCCTCAAGACGAGCAAGTATCTCTTCCATCATCACCCCTCCAACGCAATCCGCAGCCGCTTGTTGATGCGGCCTTTGCTCTCGTGGCCCACCACGTGGATTGTCCCCACCTCACGGGTGTTGGCCACGTGGGTGCCGCCATCAGCCTGCATGTCCAGACTCTCGATCTCCACGATGCGCACCTCGCGGATGCCCTCCGGCAACAGGTTGATCTTGGTGCGGATGAGATCGGGGATTCGGAAGGCCTCCTCCCGGGGCAAGATACAGATTTTGACCGGCCGGGCAGCGGCTACCTCGGCGTTGATCTTCTTCGCTACTTCCTGGGCAAAGTCAACGCTCATGTGCTCTAGCTCGAAGTCCATCCGGGCCGCCAACGGCTTCATGTTGCCTCCCGTCACCAGTGCCCCGTAGTCGCGCCAGATGACGCCGCAGAGGATGTGCAGCGCGGTGTGGGTGCGCATCAACTGGTAGCGGTGCTCCCAATCCACCACGCCCCTGACCAGCGTGCCCACGGGCGGCGGCTCAACGTCCAGCTTGTGCCACACCAGGTCGCCTTGTTTCTTGACCTTGACGACCTGGGCCTCACCATCATCCCACAGCATCCTGCCCAGATCGGCCGGCTGCCCCCCGCCGCCGGGATAAAAGGCCGTGCGGACCAGGGCCACCCGGTCGCCCTCAATCACCTCCACCGTGGCTTCGAACTCCTTCAGATAGCAATCGGTCAAGTAGAGCAGATCGGTCACGACTCACCTCCGTTTTTCGGACTCACAGTGGACCCCAGTCCACCGCCCCACCGACGCGGACTAGCGTCCGCTTGGAGCACTTCCGAGCGAGCTCCTAAAGCCCAAACCACAGGCGATCCATGTAGTCTTCGCATCCCACCGCCCGCCAGAAGGCCTGAGAGACAGGGCTGAAGTGGGCCACATTGAGCTGGACGGTAAAAAGCTCCTTCTCTTTGAACCAATCCTTCAGGGCCTCGAAGAGGCGACGGCCAATGCCCTGCTGGCGCCAGGCCGGGTCCACGCAGATGTCGGAGACGAGGCCATAGGTGGGCGGCAGGAGCACGGGCGGATTCTCCCGCATCATACCGATGATGTAGCCCACCAGTTGCCCCTCGGCATCGGCGACCAAGACGCAGGCGTCATCGTCCCGAAGCCAATCGCGGAGGATCCTTGCCCAGTGCTCCTCACCACCGGGCGCGGGCCGAAACCGCTCATCCAGCGCAGCGTGATACTGCATCATCTCATCCCAGAGGGATAGGATTCCCCCGACATCGTCTCGAGTTGCCTGACGAATGACCACCTGCGCCATAGCTGCTCTCCCATAAACAAAAAACTCTCATCCCCAAGGGACGAGAGCCTGGACTCCCGTGGTACCACCCTAATTGGCGTTGCCACCCACTTTGCGGGGTACGTTTTCATACCCCCGTCCGTG
>SDBU01003892.1_pt1 | contig 18721 bp, 25 predicted proteins | sample 2277071 | NCBI WGS metagenome assembly SDBU01 (sample SAMN10397929, study PRJNA504765) | marine sediment metagenome | isolation source: marine sediment core GS08_GC12, 126 cmbsf | place: Arctic Ocean: Gakkel Ridge, Loki's castle | collected 2008 | reverse complement strand
AGTTTGAAATGTTGGCATCTGCTCAATTGGGGATAATGCTTTTAAAGTCAATAGATAGTGAATTAGGTAAATAAGTATATATAAAAGGTACTATTAACGTAAAGGGAATGTAATGTTTCAAAAAGGCGTGCAAAATTGGAAGTTAAGAAAAACAAATGGTGGCGGACGTATACCCGCGGAGATAACAAAAGGAATAATCTCGTTAGGTGTAGTGTGTCTTTCGTATATGAGCGAGGTTATGGCACGGCAAGGGAATGATAGATCAAAGCTTGAAGTAACAAAGATAATCATGGGCAAGCTTGCGCCTGATTTAACAGCAGAGGTAGGCAGCGAATGGATAGCGAGGTATGATGAACGAGCAGAACAGTTTGTCGCAAAACGTATCGGAGGCGATAAAGGATTACAGATCATTACCCCAAGAGAGCCGGCTAACGGTACTACAGGGGGCGTGTAAATGCGATCCGGCATCGTTTGGGGAAGTATATCTGACACGGGAATTGTATTTGAACATCCCGCCCTTTCACAAAGAGATATACGCTCTGGGCGCGAACAGGGAACTCCGGCGGGTTGCGATAGTTGCGCCAACGGGGTTCGGGAAATCGTCTGTGGTGAGCTATACACTGCCGATCTGGGCGATATGTTACGGTCATTACAAAGAGATACTAATTGTTTCATCAACTGCGGAGTTTGCAGAATTCCGCCTGCGTAAGATTAAATCAGAGTTTGAGTCAAACGAGAACATAATAAATGATTTTAGTATTAAGCAAGGCAATGTCTGGCGAGATAACGAGGTAGTTCTTTCAAACGATGTAAGGGTCATGGCGCGTGGTAAAGGCTCACAGATCACCGGGATGCGACCTGACCTAATAATCCTTGATGACATCGAGACAGAAGAAGAAGCGCGTAGTGAGCTTGAACGACAGAGGTTATACGAATGGTTTTATCTAACACTCCTAAACAGACCGAAAGCAGACCTGGGAAGAATCTTTATCATCGGCAGTATCAGCAACCGTTTATCATTTCTGAACAATTTTATCAACAAAGAATCGAAGGACTTGGGCTGGGTAAGCAAAGTTTACTCAACAAAAGACGGCAAAACGATTTGGAACGAGATGTGGAGCGAAGAAGCTCTGAAACAGAAACGCAAAGAGTTAAGTCCATTACCAGGAGCATACGAAGCACTCTATGAAGCAGACGTTACCCAATTTCTACGCAATGCTTTCAAGAAAGAATGGCTTAGATACTATGACAAAGTACCCGAAGGACTTAGAATTTTCACAGCGGTCGACCCCGGTGCAGGTGAGAAAGAAGTTGATAGTTACACTGCTATTGTTACTTGCGGTTATGATCTTAACAGCGGTATCGTATATGTTCTTGACGTAATTAAGAGGCGGTATAATGTTGAAACGCTCGAAATGTTTGGCGGAATGTTCCTCGTATATGACGTTTTTAGACCTCTTAAATTTGGAATTGAAACTGTCGTATTTCAGAAATATATCAAAGCTTTTTTCGAAAGGGAGTGTAGAGAAAGGGGCAAGACACCTAACATTGTTGAACTTAAAAGAGACAATCAAGTCTCTAAAGATGCAAGGATTCGCTCTCTTGCACACTGGTTCGAGGCAGGCAAAATCGTCATCCCGCGCAACTGCTTCGCACTTGAAACGGAGTACGAAGCGTACCCGGAGTGTAGGACAGTAGATGTCTTAGACGCTCTTTCAATGTGTATCAATGACATGATAATGCCAGGTAAGATTTCAGTTAATACAGGTATGGTACGGAAGCCAGCAATGAGGAAACAGTATGGGATTTAGCAATGAATATTTTTACATTTGATGTAAACAAAAATATCCAAGAAAGGCATAAATTGCTTAAGGATTTTGAGAAAAAGATTGACGAGATGTTTATAAAAGTACTTACAAAGACATTAAGCAAGAAGCTTTAAAATAAAACTTTCCGGGGAACGGAGAGAGGGAGTGTGGCATTACCTAATGCAGACTTACTAAGTTTTTTGTTGAAAACAAAAGACAATTATACACAGCATCGGAAGCAGAACCATGATGCAAAGTTCATTGAGAATTTGAGGTTGTACAAATCCTACCGAGACAACAAAACTAACACTTGGGAAACCAACATATTCCTATCGTATATCTTTTCTATGATCGAGACCATTCTACCCCGTGAGATAACGTACTTATGGCAAGGGGATAGGTTTGTCACAGCGCATCCAAGAGAACGTAGCGATATACAGGACGCAGGTATCGTTGATGATCTGATTCAGTACCAGATTGATACAGGTATCTCAGACTTATTTATGGAGTTCATGGATTTGATTAAGACACACAATATCCAGGGTACAGGTGTCGGTAAGCTGACACAGAACGTCTTTGAAGATAAACCTGAGTTTGTTAATATTGACATCTTTGACTTCTATCCGCAGCCGTATAAGAAATACATTGAGAAAATGGATGGCATGTTTCACGTCTTTGATATGCCGGTAGATGTATTGATGGATAGACAGCAAGCAGGGGCAGGATATGAGAATGTTGAAATGACTGTGCATACAAGCATGGGTACAAAAGAAGAAGAAGCGCATACGAATAAAGACGCTGAAGTCGGTCAAATGAAGGTCTACCAGCCTAACCGTAAGACAGCTCTTATTTATCAATACTGGGGTAAAATACCTTTACAAGACACGATAGTTGTTGGTGGCGGATATAGTTATACGCGCTTTAAAGAGGGTTTTGTTGAGATAGCGAATAAGAATACTATAATTCGTCAAGGTGATAATCCGTATGCTACACCACAAAATCCCGAAGGTTTCAGACCGTTTGTAGCTGCGGTAGACTACACTGATCCTTACGGTGACTTTTGGGGGATTGGCGAGATTCAACCGGTTAAAGACGTTCAGTATGAGGCTAATGAGCTTGAGTGTGGTAAGATTGATAACTTAAAGCTTATCATGAATCAAATGTGGTTAATCGGTAAGAATGCCGGTGTGGAGCTTGATACGTTAGTAAGCTATCCGGGTAATGCTGTGTTAGCTGATGACATAAACCAAGTTAAGAATATGCCGGGTAAAGAATTACCTTCGTCAGTTCTTCAGCAAGGCGAGAGATACGAACATCTTATGCAGATTATACCTGGTGTAAGTGACTATACGCAAGGAAACAATGCGCCAGGAATGTCAGATACAGTAGGGGGGATTACCGCTCTCATTGAAGAAAATAATATGAGATTTGCTCATAAGATCAAGGTCTTGCAGATGTCAACGATAAAAGATTTTGCTACAAAGCTTTACATGCTTAATCAGATATTTATTAAAGGCGTTGATTTACCGATAAGACTTCAGAATGAGGAAGGTATCAGATGGGCGCAGGTTAGACCAGATAACTTGAAAGGAATGTACGATTTCAAGCCTGTGTCTATAGCAATGATAGGCAATAAGCTGGCGAAACAAAATACGCGGATAAGGTTACTGGAAGTTTTAGCGAAAGCTCCGCCAGTACCGTCACTTATTAAGGGGATATTAAGTGAGTTTGAGGTATCGAATGTTGATGAGATCATGAATGAAATGTATAAGTTATGGGGTATACCGCCACCGGGGCAAGCCCCTCAGATGGCAGGAGCGCAGGGTTCGACGTTCCCCGGTAGCCCTGCGCCTCCGCAAGTACCGATGCCAACAAACGATGCACAGGTACAGGCTAACTTAGGTCGGCAGATTTCTGCGGGGATACGATGAGTAAAAAAATGAGAATAAAATTTAGAAAATGCAACAGAATGAAAAGGCAACATTATTCATCCATGAAGAAGTTGAGGCGGAGATAAGATGAACCTAACAAAAGAACAGTACGAACAGTTAAAGAAAGATCGGTTTATTCCGAATCCTGAAGACCCTGGTGGATATATTGGTTTAGTTCAGCCGGCTGCGTTTTTCATCAATGAAGCGTTTGAGAAGGAAATAGTGAGATGACAAAAGATGCAGAGATCGGCATAAAAACATTAAGAATACCTCAATTGAATGGTTCATTAATTTGTATTGATTACTCAGAAGAGTGTGTAAATATGGCCGGTTTTAAGGAAGCATTAAGCAGTGCAATCGGTCAGCAAGATATAAAGTCAGAGTTTAGAGAAGTAATAAATAATAATTTTTGGGAGTTATTGTGAACTCAGAAGTACATTTAGAAATACTACGAGACGAAACAGAGCAAGTTAAAGTCAAGCGTGAAGCTGTTGATGTTAAAGAAACGCGTATAGCTGATGAGGCTTCAGAAGCTGTAGGTTTTGAAAAGCATCCGTTCTGGCAGTTAATGAAACGAGATTTAGAGGAGGTGCATGTTGGAATAACTAACAAGATTATGAACGCGGAGTATATGCCCAAAGAAATGAGCGATCATTTAAAGATCAAAGCAGCAGACATTAAGTTGTTTACTGAACACCCGATGATATACGTTAAGAGGTTAAAAAACCTTTTAACACTAAAAAAACATTCCCGATAGGGAAGAAAGGAAACTGACATGGAAACCACAACCCCAACAGCAGTACCCCAGAGTGGCGTAGTATCTGGTTCACCAGCTGAAAAGCCCGCAGGTATGCCTGAAATACCCGCAGACGAAGCTGGCGTATCGTCACTTTTGGAAAAGTTAAGCAAGCCGGGCGGTGAGCAGAATCAAGGCGCACCCCCTGTAGCAGCACCCCCGGAGGGCGAGCAGCCGGCTCAACCACAAGTTCCTGATAAGTTCAAGAATCCTGATGGTACGGTCAATACAGAGGCATTGACAAAGAGTTATCTTGAGGCTGAGAAGCAGCTAAGCCAGCATTTTCAGATGAAAAGTGAGTATGGCAAGACGCAGGAACAGCTTGCAGAGATGCAGGATTATGTAAAGAGGTTAGATGATTGGCGGGAGCAGACGATGGCAGCGCAAAATCCTGAAAAGAAAGATGGTGATTACACGCCTGAAGAGATCGAGGAGATGAGGACTAATCCAAGAGAGTTTATCAAGAAGGAAGTCAGCCAGGGATTAAAGTCATTTCAGCAAGAGCAGAAAGTCGAAGCTGAGCTGAGCGGTGCTATTGACTCAGCTATCAATTATGGGCGGGCTAATGTTGATGGATTCAATAAGTTAGAGCCTGAAATAGCAAAGCTTATGGAATCAGAAGCATATACCAGGCATCCTGAGTCTGTAAAGCAAGCTTATTATGCGGTGCTTGGACAGAAAATGCCTGAGATGCTAAAAGAGTCAAAGAACATGGGATTTACTGAAGGGTACAAGAAGCACGGGGAAGAAATGGGCAAGCATGTTGAAAGCGGTGGTAAATCGTCATTGCCTATGAGCGGTGGAAGTCTTACTCCTGAAGCGATCAAAAATATGTCCGTTGAGGACTTGGAGAAGATAATTCCGACGATTGATACACGAGTAAGGCGAGAAGGAGTAATTTAAAATATTCTCGGGGACAAAGGTGGTGATATAGAGAATGGCAACAGACATAAATCCTACAAGTACAACTGGAACAGCAACATCATACGTGTTAGAGACATTCTATAACAAGATGTTTATAGCACGGCTGAATCCGAAAACACGTTGGTATCAAGCCTGTTCAAAACGACCTTTACCGAAGAACTCGGGCAAAGCAATCAAATTTTCAGGCTATAAGCAATTAGTGGCAGGAAGCAGGGCAATCACTGAAGCAACGACCCCTACGGCTTCTGTCCTAAGTACCTACAACATCAACGCAACACTCCGTCAATGGGGAGCATACGTTGCAGTCTCTGATCTTTTAGAGCTAACTGCAATTTCCTCAGTGATTAAAGAGGCGACAGGCGTTATCGCTGACGATGCGGCAAAATACATTGATAAGGCGATTCGGAACTCAGTATGGTATTTACCAAGTACGACAAGTAATATTTCAGCATCTATGCGAGCAAGATATACCGGTAGTGTTTCGACAATATCGGCTCTTCAAGGCAAGGTAGCTGGATTCTCAATACAGCTCACAAAGCAGTGTTCGGCATTACTTGCGGCAACGGGTAGATTATCTGTGATATCGGAACATGCAACCTCAGCTTTCAAAGCGGCAACAAAAATCACTATGAAAGATTTGAGAGCATCAGTAGGCTTACTACGAAATAGAGATGTTGAACCGCACGACGGCACATACTATCTCGGTATAGCTCATCCGTATGATCTCCAGGAACTTATGGACGACACTTCGACAGGTGGCTGGATTGACTGGCAGAAGTATTCGACTGCTGAACCTTTTTACAAGGGTGAGGTAGGTCGAGCAGAGGGTGTTAAATTCGTATCAACTACGCAGGCTTGCGGACGTGCATTTCAATATGGCATGACAGTAAGCGCGGTAGTGTATACGATTATGGGCAAAGATGCACTTGCCTGTGTTGATGTCAACTCGGCGGGTGGTGATGGCAGTGGCGCAAGTCACGTTATTATCAAACACGGAGGTGGCAAAGAAGACACTAACGACCCGATGAACTTACTTGCTGGTACAATCGCTTGGAAAGCTACATTTGCGAGCGTTGTTCTTAATACGAGCTGTGGGGTTCACTTAATCGGCGTAAGGTATTGATAATACCTTTAAAAATATAGGTTAGGGGAGTCACTGCGTACGCGGGGGCTTCCCAAAACCTTTAAACTGGGGGACAAAATGGAACAGGATTTAGAAAAAATAAAAGAAGAGGAGAAAACAATGGCAAAGTCAAATAAGGAAGAAAAAGAGAAAACACCGAAGTTTACCCAGCAGTTTACCCAAGAGCAAAAGCAGAAGATGAAGGACAACAACAGAGATGAGTATAATAGGCGTTTTGGGAATAAATAAACAATAACTGGGGGACAGATGAAATTTATAAAAGTCTTAGAGTGCAACGATTGTCCGCACATGAAAATTGATGTAGGAACAACATGGAAAACAACTTTTAATGTATGTGGACACATGGAAGTTATAAAGAACGATGATTGGAGAAGTGGAAAGTATGTAGTTTTGGGATGTGATATACCAACATGGTGTCCCCTTAAAGGAGAGATACTATGAAGATACTAATAACTGGCGGCAGGGGCTTCGTGGGCCACTATGTAACAAAGCTATTTAGAGAAAAAGGACACGAAGTAAAGGTACTATCGAATCTATCTCATCCGTCAAATATGACAGAAGGTGAGGAAACGATTTATGGTGATGTGCGGTATCCCTTTGATGTTGAGCGAGCGGTCAGAGATGCGGACGCAGTTATACACCTTGCTGCAAAAATCCACGTTGACAGATCAAGAGAGTTCTCTCAACCCTATTTTGATGTCAACATTCTGGGGACATACAACGTACTCGAAGCGTGTCGTAAGTACAAGAAAAAAATGATTCATGCTTCAAGCTCTGAGGCTCTGGGTAGTTATCGTCCGATTTTTAGAGAGGGTAGTGTAAGTGTACAGCCAGACGCAAAACACACTTCAGAGGGAATGAATGAGCTTGTACAACATAACCCAGAGAACCCATACGGTACAACGAAGGCTGCTGCTGACATGCTGTGTATCGGCTGGCACAACAGTTTTGATGTAGACGTTACGATGCTAAGGTCTTTCAATATAAGCGGTGCAGGACAATCTCATGACAAGGAAGGGGCGTTTATCCCGAAGGTAATAAAATGGATAATAGAAGGAAAAAACCCTGTCATATTCGGGGGCGGAGAACAAACGAGGGATTACACTTGGGTGGGAGACGTAGCGGAAGCCTATTACCTGTTAGCAATGGGGAATTATTCAGGGCAAGTCTTTCACGTTGGCACAGGGAGAGAGGTTACGATAAAGTATGTAGCGGAGACCCTGATCAAAATCTCTGGGAAGGATTTGCGAATAGACTTTGTTGGTGCGAGACCTAAAGAAGTAAGACGTTTGAAATGTGACGCAAGCAAGATAAATGTTTTAGGCTGGAAGCCAACAAAACAGATTGAAGAGGTTTTAAGAGAAATGTATGAGTTTAGTCTAATGCAAAGTAAAGGTTTAAAAGATGTAGAAGGTATAATGAAGAAACACTTGGATAAAAAATGCCCCTGGAAAGTGGTGTATAAATGTTAGAATGGAACGAAAAACATAAATTTAACAGTTTTAATTCATGGAAAGCTCTTGCGTATCGCGCATGGTATGAAGCTATTGCTAAAGGTGAGTTTCTCCCACCCGTAGAAGTCTCAATAGACCCAGTAAACGATTGTCAATTAAACTGTTTTTACTGTAACGGCACGGACGTTCGGCATCGCAAAGTCAGAATGACCGGCGAGCATTTAGATGAACTACTTGTATTCTTCAAAGACTGGGGCGTTAAAGGTGTTTGTTTCGCAGGGGGCGGAGAACCTACGATGCACGAGGACTTGGGAAGAGCATTTAGCAGATTGCATCTGCTGAAACTACCGTCAGCGATTATAACTAACGGATTATTCTTAGATGAAAAGCAGATGAAAGCTATAGGCAAGTATTCAAAATGGATAGGCGTATCAGTAGACTGTGCGAGAGCTTCAACGTATGAGACAATGAAAGGGTTTAACAGATTTAACGAGGTTATAGAAAACATTAAATATATCGTATCTTTAAAACCTAACGAGATAACTTTTAAGTTCCTTATAAATGCAAAAAATCAGTATGAGATATACCATGCGATTCATTTAGCGCAGAAGTTAGGTTGTCATGGAATACATATAAGACCCGTATCTTACAAGAATTTTCAGAAGAAAGAAGAAGATTACGATATGGCGATGGTTAATGACCAGATAGAGCGGGGTTTCGCTGACTTCGGCGATAAGATAAAGATATTTGCTGTCAGACATAAGTTTGATGATAAAATGCACGTTAAGTTCCCGTTTAAGCATTGTATGACAACGCCTATAATGCCTATTTTTCAATCAGATTCGTGGATGACGGCTTGTATAGATCGTAAAGCCGATAATTCACTTAGACTCTGTAAACATGATGGGAAGGATTTTAAAAAGGATATTTTAGATTTTTGGGGAAGTTTCAAACACCATGCAATACTCAAGAGAATAAAGGTTAAAGATTGTCCGAAATGTACGATTTCACATTGCCAGGAAATTTATGAGAAAACAGTTGTTAATGATGATTCGTGCTGGAGCTTTGTATGAGTTTTCAAATACTTGGTGAAAATATACCCAAAGAAATAGAGGCTATGCGTGAATGTTTCAGACAACGCAGTATGTTCGTTGATTGCAGGGGGACGCTTCAGATTGGCAAAGATGTTATGTTCGGATTTAACATACGAATATATACATTGTCACACGATATTAATTGTTTCCGTAGAACTGTTGACAGACCTGTTTTTATAGAGAACAACACTTTTGTAGCAAGCGAGTGCGTGCTTTATAATTGCACGATAAGAGATCATTCAATAGTTTCAATAGGTTCAATAGTTAAGAACATGGAAGTACCGGCATATACTATAGTAGGTGGGAATCCGTTGGAAGTAATAGCAGAATGGCAAGATAACGAATGGAAGCGTAAAAGGAATACGAAGGTATATTTTGATCAGTTTCACGATCATTTTCAATACGAAGAAGCATATAAACCAAAAAAGGAGACCGGGGAATTATGAAACGTTTTTCGCTTATCATACCATGTTATCGTGAAAGTCACAGGTTACCGAGGTGTATTGCGTCCGTACAGGATCAGGATTGGGAGAACAAAGAGATTATAGTCATTCTTGACGGCAAAGATGCAGCCGCGGAGACTATGTTAAAGACGTACCCGGATGTTATTTACAAGACCATTGAGCATGGTGGCGCACCGAGAGCAAGAAATGCCGGTGCAGTGCTGGCTACTGGTGACTATATTCAATTCTTAGACGCTGATATGTTCTTGTATCCGGGTTCTTTAAGGATATTTGCTGAAGCGTTTGAAGATCATCCTGAATGTGATTTCGTCTATGGCGGATATAAATACTCTAAAACAGGTTTTTATCCTTCAGAGGAATTTGACCCTTATTTTCTGTATATTAATAACTACATTGACGGAAACTTTCCTATGCGTCGGGAAGTCTTTGAAGGCTGGGATGAGAAGTGTAAATCTCTTCAAGATTGGGAAATGTGGATACGCATGTCAAAGAAAGACATTAAAGGATTTTACTTAAAAAACCAGTATTTCTTTGAGAAAGAAATCCCCCAGCCGGGAAGTATCAGTTACGATTCACATACTAACTGGATTGAGCGCAAGAAATATGTTCAAGATAAACACGGACTTCCTGTACGAGATATTTGTTTAGCGTCATATTCTGCGCCTCATCATGCAAAGAGGGTAGCGAAACTTATGGATTATGATTATTGCGATTCATTTCATTTAAACAATAAACCGCATAAATATAAAGCTATTGTCTTAATCGGCTGGTTTCCTACACAAGCTGTTCAGAACGCTGACATATTCATGGATATGACCTCTGTGCCTAAACGAGCGAGAAATATAAAGAAAATCATCTACTGGATAGGTACAGACGCTTTGCAGATGGGCATATTACCTGTAGGTTTTGACGCATTTAAGAAACTTATTGAGCAGATGAATAAAGCGTATATTCAATTCTGCCAGCCATTGATTGAAAAAGAGCTTAAAGATATGGGTCTTAATGTCACAAGTCAACCTTTGCCAGTAGACGTTAAACGAAGGGATATACCGTTTCCCAAAGACTTTACTGTATCAATTTACGATCATGGAAAGAATAATTTATATAATTACCCGATAATGGAAGAAATTGCAAAAGCTGCGCCTGATATAAACTTTTCATTTTTTGGTGATCCACGTAAGGTAGGTGATACTGACTTAAAGAACTTTAAATTTTTAGGTTATGCGCCGATAGATGATATTATTGCTAAGACGAGTGTATTGCTACGAATTACTAAACATGACGGCTACCCGGTAGCACCTATAGAGTTTTTAAATGCCGGCAGAGTCACGATAACTAACCAAGATATGCCACACACGGTACACGCAGAGATTGATTTACTGCATGAAAAGGGTGTTATTGACGGTAAAAAGAACATTATCAGGCTGATAAGAGGTTTAAAGAAACATTATGCTTCAGAGAAGTTTATAAATGACGGTATAGACTTTTACCGCAGACAACTTGATCCGATACATTTAAAGAAGAAGATTGAGGGGTATTTATGAAAAGATTTAGAGAATGGATTTGTATGAAGATTGCGTGGATGTTGCCAAAAGAAGTAGTCAAGTGGTGTTTTTTTAGAATGACTGCTCATGCAACACAAGGAAAGTATGCGAATACATTAGTACCTGATTTAGCTTGGGAGGTTATTGCTAAAAGGTGGGAAGATAAATGAAAATATCATTTGCGATGCCAGCCTATAACAAAGAACTGTACTTAAACGACGCTATAACATCTATTTTAGGGCAAGATTACAAGAACTTTGAGATTATCATAGTAGACGATGCAAGCAGTGACGGTACAGAGGATATTTGCAAGTATTATGTAGCAAAGTTTCCTGATAAGATTAAGTATTTTAGGAATAAAAAGAATATGGGTGTTGGCTATTCAAGGAATTTAGCCTGGGAGAAAGCTACTGGAGACATTATCTGTGTTAATGATGCTGATGATTTGTCTTTAATTCACCGGGCAAGATTGACTGTTGAAGCTTTTAAGAAAAACAAGATAGATGTATTGTACGGCGGGTGCATGGCGATCAATCATCGGAATGAGGATATTGGGCATAGAGCAGCAGAGGATTTTCATATAGCGAGACTCAAGAAAGAAAATTTTATTTTTCATCCAACGGTTGCTTACCGACGAGAAATCCCTGTCCGGTATAGAAATGTCAGGTTCATTGATGACTGGTATTTCTATTTAGACTGCATAGATAAAGGCTTGAAATTCGGCAAGATCGAAAAAGTGATTAGTGTTTACAGGCTGATTCATGATGGCTTAACGCAAGACGGTGGGTTTTATCATGAATCTAAAGATAAAGCTAAAAAGAAACTAATAGAAGAATTTAGTGATTTTCAAGAAGATATATCAGAAAGTTTAAAGACTGATGACGGTCAAAAGGTACGGATAAAAGCTATATTGAAGGAAATACCTAAAGGCGCGTCAGTCCTTGATATAGGCTGTAATGGCGGGTACATTATGCAGCGGATAGAAAAAAAAGATTGTAAGGTTCATGGGATTGAGATTTCAGGGCATTTGGTAAAGAAATGCAATGAAAAAGGATTGACTGTTTGGAAAGATGATATATTAACTTTAAAGAAAATAGCAGATTATTTCTATGACGTTGTTCTTCTCTGTGATATTCTTGAGCATTATGAGATAGACGATGTTGCAAAGATAATTAACAAAGTTTCTGATATAGTAAGCGACAAGATTATTATAACCGTGCCATATAAATATGGTCAGCACGCTAAGAGATACAATAAAGATCATGTAAGGGATTACGAGATAGAGGATTTTAAAACAATACTTTCAGGGTATAAGGTAGAATCAAAGATTATCCTGGTTAATAATAACGCGATACCTGACTGGGTATTGATTACGGGGGAACGATGAAAATACATAATTGGTTTGATAAAATACCTGATTGGTGTCATATACTGGTCATGCTCTTTTTGTTTATATCGTGGATATTTATATTGTTTATTATTCCAGCAGTGAGGCAATGATGAACATAATGACCGCATGGGTTGATGAATTAGTATTTGGCAGAAGCTTTGAGGAGGTCAATTATCTTCAGGCTTTAAGGGATTTGGGTCACAAGGTCTATTCATTCAGTATAATTGTTGATGAATCAAGCGATGACAAATTGATTCAATCAGTTAATTTGCTTAAACCTGATATTCTATTAATTAAGTTTTACAAGGATGAGATAAGCAAAGAGACGGTTAAGTATATCTCCGAGCATACAAGTACGACAGTCGTAGGAATCTTTGGTGATGATGAAAAATACTTTTATTCTAATAATGGGAAACTACGCAAAGACTCAGCTATTATAACAGCTGACTATGCGCCGTGCGTTAATTATTGTGTTACAACGCATATACCCGCGATTGAATGGTACAAGAAACTCGGTATTGATAAGAACAATATTTTACATATGTATTATTGCGCAAATCACAGGTTTTATAAGAAGTTAAATATGAGACAGAATTATGATCTTTCATTCAGCGGAGCGATAACACCTGAACGGGTAAAGATATTTAATCATTTATTAGTGAATGATTATAAAGTCCATGTATTCGGTAACGGCTGGCGCGGCAATACAAGTGTTTTAAGTGAAATCAATTATGTACGGCTTTTTAGTAAGACAAAGGTTAATTTAAACATTTCAGTTGATATTATAGGTAAAAAAAGAATTTTACAGATTAAAGGCAGGGATTACGAGATACCTGTATGTGGTGGATTTATGTTGACGCATTATAATGAATTACTTAAACCGTGCTTTGTTTTTGGTAAAGAGATCGAGACGTATAAGACTCATGACGAGATGGTCGGTAAAATAAGATATTATTTAAAGAATGAAACTAAGCGTAAAGCTATAGCTAAAGCAGGTCACGCAAGGGCATTAAAAGATCATACGAGTTTTGTAAGGTTTGGGAATTTATTGAAGCAGATTAAACTAAAAGGGGAACGACATGGGTAAAACACCATTGTTTGAAAGGATTAGAGATTTTATTGGACTTATTGCTTGGAGAGTTTTTTTATGGAGTATACAGATGTCAGATGAAAGATATTGGAATTCAATATATGAGCAAGAGAAAGCTCTTAAGGGGAACAATTAAATGGAACAGGAAAAAGCGTTTAAGATTTTTTTTAATCACACTTGTAATGCAGGTGTAGTCTATTACCGGATGGTAAGTTTTGCCAAGTATATACAGAGAGCAAAAGATGTCTCTCTGGCATACAGTAAATTTTATCATGACAGTCAGATGTTGACAGAATGGGAGCAGATGCTTAATACTCAGCATGAGAATACCGGGCAGATCATTAAGGACTTTGATAATTTCATGAAGATTTGCGATATATCGGTCTGGCAATTAATGCACACTATGACAAGCGTATCGTTATTCAGAGCTTACCGGGATATGTACGATAAGAGAAAACCTATTTTAATGGAAGTTGACGATGATGTATTTAATGTTAATCCAGAGAATATGGGTTTTGACGGATACAATCCTAACAGTGATATGGAATACTTTGCTGAAATGCAGATGCGTAACGCTAACGGATTGATAGTCTCAACAGAGTATCTTAAACAACAGCTTTTGAAGTACAATCCTTGCGTAGAGGTCGTTCCTAACGGCATAGACTTTGACATCTGGGATAAATTAAAGAATAGACGAAGCCATAAGAATATCCGTATAGGCTGGACAGGAAGTCACGCGCATATAGGCAAGAACTTGAATATCCTCATAAAGATCATACCAAAACTGCTTGAAAAATATAAGAATATCGAGTTTGTTTTAATGGGTGACAAGCCCCTGGACTTACCCGTACACAATAGGGTCATAAATTACGCGGGGTGTAACAGCATTTATGAGTACCCGAAAAGACTTGCTACGATGGGTTTTGACATAGGTTTAGCACCTATAAGGGACAATCTGTTTAATAGGGCAAAGTCTAATTTAAGATGGCTGGAATACTCGGCTTTAAAGATACCCACGATTGCCAGTAAGGTAGAACCGTTTAAACGCTCTATAACTGACGGAATCAACGGTATTTTGGTAGATTACGACTCTGACGAGTGGATACAGGCTATAAGCGAATTAATCGAAAATAAGGTACAACGTGAAAACATGGGACAAGTAGCATATACTACGGTTAAAACCAAGTATAATACTGAAAAGATCGCGGGTGACTACTTAAATCTCTTAAAAGACTTCGTAGGTGGTAAAAAGAAGATGAATATATCGCAGTATGACGAAGTAACAGATACGGGGACATATAGGGTAATGACATGACCGATGTAGTTTCACCAATCGTTCAGCCTTCTGAAGCAGCACCGGCAGAAGCGAAAGAGAATAAACATATAGACGTTGTTATTGCGCCTGAAAAGGGTGAGGCTTCATCCGATATTGATAACCTAATTCCTTTAGACAGGTATTTAGAGGACAACAAAAAGCCTTATACAGCGGACTATTTAGGTATATTCTTTTACCCTGCTTTAACGAAGGAATTAGACGTTAATGGAATACTGCCGGCTGTTCAAGAGATAGAGGATTATATTTCTCAAGAGATCACGGACAGAAACCTTACGAATACAGTCGGCAGCTATAAAGAAGTTATGGAGAAGGTAAAAAAAGAAATAGAAATGAGTGAGAATGAGAAGATCGAAAGCAAGATTGATAGAATTAAATTATATATCAGTTTAATGAATGAGCAGAAAAACAAGAGGAAGATTGACGCTTATCTTGATAAAACGGCAATAGACTTAAAATCTATGTTTGAACGGGCGGGTTAATATGGCAGATAAATTTCCACCTACAGAGTACACAGAGCAAGCGATTTTGAATATGGGATTAGATTCGATTGATATTGCGCCTACTTCAATACGCGGTGGTTTAGAATTTGTTAAAGGTCTCGGTTGGATTCGGATTCCTATTGGGGGGCTTCATCCTTATATGCAGGTAGCGCACAATGGCTCGAACCAAGTGGAGTACAGGGGATTGAATACAAATATAGCCGCGGCTGATGCGGCTACGGACTGGATTGTTTTTAAGTATGAATATACAGGAAATTTACTGACCAAAAGACGTATGAGAGTAATGTCGTGGTCGGGCAGAGAGAGTGGTTGGTAACATGAAAAAACTATTAATTATTTTAGCAATTCTGGCAGGATTTGCCAGCACTTCAAAAGCAATTATGTATTATGTAAACCCAGAGACAGGAATGATGGATGTTGTCTGTGACGGATTCTGGTACATAACGTATGATGTGACTAATTATGAGCTTGATATTAGTACGTCTGTTAATATTACAGGGAAATTGACTGTTTCTGGTGCTTCACTTTTTAATTCAGATATTACAATGGGAACTAATGATATTTATGGCGACAATAATACATATATCGCTTTTGCGGATGATTGGATAAGACTACTTTCGGGGGGAGTTATTTTTTATAACGCATATGAAACTGGAGCAAGTTCATATCTTAAACTTGGCGATGCAAGATACCCAACAACTATTTATGGAGATACGGGATTTGGTGATACATCCCCCGATGCACAATTAGAGATTTTATCAAATAGCGCGCCGACTGAATATGCTTTATTAGTATCTTCACAAAATGATTCAACAGTTTTGTTTAGTGTTGACGGAAATGGAGATATTACTATTGGTGAAGGTAAATTGACCGATTCAACGATTGTAGACGCAGACATTAAAGATGATACAATTCAAGAACCGGCACTTAATGTTACAAATAGCCCGACTGATAACTACGTTTTGTCTTACAATCAAGCTGGAACAAATTTCACTTGGGTAGCAGATGCTACCGGTGCGGGCGGCGAGGAAATAACTGTTTCAACAATCAATGCACCGTCAGGTACAAGTAGTGTTCATATTTCAACCAGTGTGGATATTACAGGAGAATTAGATATTATTCATACATCAACTGAAGCCGATGATCATGCTCTTGAAATAGATGTTGATGCGGCGGGGTTTGGTGATGTTAAAGCTCTTGATATTAATTACATAACAGGAGCTATTGTAACAGGTCAAGATGAGGGAGTAATTCTTATAAATATTGATAGGAATAATTCTCAAGGTGGTGAGATATTTGCGACTGAAGTTTTAGCTACAGACGGATCAGCGGGAGTTTTCGGATTGAAAGTAGGTGCTGGGATTGGAGTTATTCACCAAGATGCAGGAACTTTTATTGATCCTACTACAGGAACAGATAACACAACCGCTACTGATGTTCCTAATATGATTGATGGTTCTTCTACGACAACTACGACAATATTTGAAAATGATGATGAATATATACTCATAGGCGCAGACGCAGTTTTTGAAGAAATAGAGTTTATTATTCCCATAGGATCAGGTGGTAGCGGAATAGCTCCTACTTTCGGGTATTCAATATCAGGTGCTCATACGTTTACAGCGTTTACTCCTGTTGATGGAACAAATGGATTTAAAAATACAGGAGTAGTTGCGTGGGATGCTTCTGATTTAGTTTCTCATACTACCAACAACAATACAGGCACTTATGATATTTTAATTACAAGAACAAAAAATAATATACCAACATCTCCGGTTTTAGGATATGCCAAAACAGCAGCTACTACAGAATATCTTTGGACTAAAGAGGGTGATGTAAATGTTAAAACATTATCAACTTCAGGACAAATATCATCTAACAGCAGAAAACTTGTAGACCAGTATAGAAAGGGAGTAGTAATTTCAAGTCCCACAGCGTCAATCCACGCAACAGTACGAATAACCTCTTATTTCCCTTCGGATGTAACCATTACTACAATGACAGCACAAATTGTCGGCGGTACTAATGTTATAGGGATGGTAGAAATTAGGACAAAAGCTGGGATGGAATCAGCGGGGACGGATATGTTCTCAGGGGATGTAACATTTCTACCTACTATTTATACAGGCGGTGGGATAAGCGATTTTACAATACCCTCGGGTTCAGCAATGTTTTGGGTAAAGACAAGTGTTAGCGGAAATGTTGATTTAATAGATTTTGACTATACTTATACTAAGGATTAACATGAACCTATTTTTTGTATTACTATTATTATTTGCGGCAGTTACAGGGAATACAGTTGATTACACACAAGATGCTAATTGCGTAATGGCATTCTTAATGGATGTAGACGAAGACCCATTGACTGATTTCGCAGATAGTTTTATAGGGAATTTAAAAGCCGATGGAGAGCCAGACTATTCTACAACCGCCCCTCCTGCTGCATATACACCAGGGTTTTACGATTTTGATGGTGCTGATGACTATGTATATATGGTCGCCCCTACAGAATACGGCAATGCTGATATGTCAGTTGTTTTCTGGTCTAAACAAGATGCTTTTGAAAAATACAGCAGATATATGTATCAAGATGATAGTTTTATGATTGCAAGTGGGGACGATTTTGCTGATAATTTAGAATCTATAATTGCTGTTTTTTATAACGGGGGGACTGAGGTAGAAAAAAACACAACAACTTATGATGTTCCTACAGGTACATGGATTCACGTTGGTGTAACATACGACCAATCAGCAGGAACGGTTGTTATATATATTAATGGGGTTTCTCAAAATTTGTCTAATGACCCTGGTTGGAATATTACCAATGCTACAGCTAATTTTATTATCCTTGGTGCTAAAAACCCTGCTGGGGCAGATGCTATGGATATGAAGATGTGTGAATTTGCACTGTTTGACGATATTTTAAGCGGGGCAGAAGTAGCTGATATTTATAATAACGGATTAGAAGGTGCAGTAGCAGCATCACCATCAGGAGCAGCACCGATGATACTGATATTAGAATAGGAGGACACAATGAAGTATTTAACAGCATTACTGTTTTTAACTATTTTGGCAACGGGGTGTGCCGCAGACATGGTCAATCTTGATCCAAAGTTTAATGATATAGATAATTCTATAGCACAGAACGAAGCAAGATTAACCGCGCTTGAAGCTGAAATTGTTATATTTAATCAGACGCTATTAGATTTTATGCCGCCAGGATTTGTTCCGGCACTCTTTACTTCC
>SDBU01003891.1_pt1 | contig 18723 bp, 18 predicted proteins | sample 2277071 | NCBI WGS metagenome assembly SDBU01 (sample SAMN10397929, study PRJNA504765) | marine sediment metagenome | isolation source: marine sediment core GS08_GC12, 126 cmbsf | place: Arctic Ocean: Gakkel Ridge, Loki's castle | collected 2008 | reverse complement strand
ATGACTATTATCGCAATTGATACGGCGCAACTTCCCGCATTAGATAACGAGATTATTGGTTATGATGCAGCAACGGATAAATGGATATTAGAAGCCCCGGGCGCAAACCATAACGTTGCTTCTCATTCCGATACCTCAGCGACTGGAACAGAGCTTGATACTCTGACAGACAATTCCATAGCTGATACTTTACATAGGCATACTGAGTTAGTGGCTTCAGATGGTAGTCCAGACCCCGCTTTAAGTATTGATGAGGTAGGTAGAGTCGGAATAGGAACTCCTGACCCTGAGGGTTCGTTAGAAATCCGCACGGGAAATTCAGTAATAAGAATTAGGGATACGGGTGATACTGCAACAGCTACTACTGCATATATTGAGTTTGGGGGGACAACAACGGGGAGTTGGAATAGAACTGGTTATGTCGGGGATTGGACAACTGGAGACATGAATATAGCTCTTTGTGCTGAAGATAGTGATTTGGTTTTAGGGGATTCCAGCAGTGCTTCTGTTTTGACTTTAAGCGGTGGAGATGTAACCGCAACAGGCGCACTTGAAGCTGCTACACTTACCGAAGGCGGCAATGCTGTCCCTAATGCTACCGACCATTTAGGATTCTTTGGGGGGACTACTTCCGCTCAATTATTAGCTGAAATGTCGGATGAAACAGGTACGGGTTTGCTTGTGTTTTCGGCTACACCGACTTTTACATCGGCCACATTTACGGGTAGGGTGGATATGAGTACGGCCAATGAGCTTGTGATACCAAACGCGGCCACTCCCACAACTTCGGCAACCGGCGCGATAGCCTTGGATACTAACATTATCGACCATCAGCCTTTAGTGCGATATTACGATGGTGGCGAGAATATGTCCGTAATTGCTATTGATACCTCTCAACTACCGGCACTGGATAATGAGATAATCAAATATGACGCAGGAACAGATAAGTTTGTTTTAGAAGCTGATGCAGGTGGCGGGGGTGGTAATAACGTTTATGTTGAAGAAGGTGACGTAGCTAAAGTTGATTCTTCCGGTGCGGATTTGTATATAGACTTCGCCGATGCGGATTTTGATGTTGGTGTAGTCGGCAATGAGGGCAATATTTCAATAGCCGATGAAATAACCGTTGCAAGTCCGACCTTTAATTCGGCGACTTTTACAGGTCGGGTGGATATGAGTGGCGCCTCAACGATTGTGTTAGGTGATAATGTTACGCTTGGCTCTGCTGGTACTCTTGATATAAACACAGGCACACTTGATAACGTGACAACCTTGAACCTTACGGCGGGGGGACTGTCCGACAATAGTATAAATAATGCCGATATAAACTGGGCGGACATAGATAATTTGGGCGATGAAGGTGTTTTGGTTGCCAGTACAGACCCGGACGTTGATACAGCCGGAGAAATATCACACGATACGGATGACGAGGCTCTTAGGGGTTATGGTTTCGGCACTCAATTTGTCTTTGCACAGGCTACTAAGACAATTCAATTCACGATAATGCAGCCGGACGATTTGGATGAGGCTGACGATATACCAGTATGGTCTAATGATAGTGGATTCACATTTTACATTACCGAGATAAAGGGTTGGGCGGATGCCGATAACGCAGATTTTGCTTTGGTAGTGGCAAGTCCGACTAACTTCACAGCAGAAACAACTATCGAGTCAATAACGCTTACAACAGACGGGACAGGGGTATATTACGATACAATTCTTGCCGCCAATATCGACCATGCAATAGTGGTAGATGGTGATATGATAATTTTCGACCCTTCCGCAGATGACTTGGAATGGGTGAAAGTAACTATAAAAGGATTTTTTAATGCAGATGTCAATTAGGAGATATTATGAAAAAGTTACTATTCATTATCATTGCCTGTCTTTTGGCAAGTCCCGTCCTTGCGGTGGACGCCACTAAAACACAGGGCATTCTGACCGATTGGACGGCCGTGCCAGTCCACGTGACAGATGGTTCCGCCACAAATGGTCTTGAGTCTGCTGTATTGGATTCCGGCGAGAGTCTCGATTCTGCCGTCTTGGCGATTATACATATAGATATGTGCCATGCAGCAACTACTACTGCGACCGCAGGTTCGGCTGGCGTTATTGTATTTGTTAAGAGCGGAACGACTGACGAGACGTGGCACGAATTTATAAGATTTCCCATGACTGCCGGTACTGCTAATTCTCAATCTTTGGCAGCGACCAGCGGTAGCGGGCAGGGTAACCCGGAAAGAGTGGAATTAGCATTGACGACTAATTTCGAGACGGCAGGTGATGTCTATTTCCTAAAAGATGCTGGCACTCTGGCAAATTCCTGCTTGGTTACAAATATAGGTTATAAAGACGATGATTATTTAATCTCTATGGATAATTTGGTCAATACTTATGGAACTGATGATTACCTTATTGATATTGTTGAACAGTGGAGTATTGCGCTTCCATCGACAGTACAGGCGGCTAAGGTCTTTTTTTTCAATAACGATACGGATGCCCATTATGCTGCACGGGTACATTATACATTAGTTACGGATATAGAATGAGGAAAATACTCACAATATTACTGTTCTTGTGTGTTCCGGCATCTGGCCAGTTATTCATGCCGAAACAGAAGCCAATGCTCGGACTCCAAATCAATCGAGCACATCAATTAGGAGACCCAATTGGTCTTTGGCTGCTAAACGAAGGCTCAGGCAATAAAGTCTTTGATTTGAGTGGGAATGGGAATACTGGGATATTCAGTGGAAATCCTATTTGGGTTGCAGGCCAATCTGGACCTGCTATAGAGTTTGATGGCGATGACGAGATTGCCATTACAAATATTCTTAGTGGTTTAGGTCAATTTTCTGTAGCATTTCAATTATGGGCTGATGCTGCCGCAGGCCAGACTGTTGGAGTTCTTCAATTTTGGTTAGGTAGTCTTCAAATATTGATTCGAGGCGATGCTGGCAATCTTCAATTCTTTACGGCTACTGGAAGCGGTACAGTCGGAGGAAATATTAGTACATACGCTGCTAATGAGTGGAACCGTTTTGTAGCTACCTATGATGGTAGCACAATGCGGATGTATAAGAATGGCATTGTAAGTGCTACGACTCTCGCCCAAACAGGAAATCTTAACTCCCAGACAACGTTACGTATTGGCGGAGGTTCGGGTTCGGGTTCAGAGTATTTTTTAGATGGCAAATTGGGCGATTTAACGATTTACAACCGTGCTCTATCTGCTTCTGAAATTGCCTTGCTCTATAGAGAGCCGTTCTGCATGTTCAAAAGGAACCCTATTATATCATGGTACACTGAGACTGTGATTCCGCCAGATTGGATAACTATAACAAGTTCTCATTATGAAGACCATTGTGGAGATAGTTTTGGCCATACAATTCAAGAAGCCTTGGATGGGGATGACTTTTGGGACCATTTTGTAAATGAGACTCATTGGTTTATTCTTGATTTGGGTGCGTCTTATAATATACAAAAAGTTAGGGGGCGTTCATTGCATACGCGTGACCCTACCGATGCAAATATTTATGTACATCCAACAACCAAAACTGAAGGTGGAGATTGGGGAGTAGCAGTAGCTTCAACAATTACTACTTGGCAGGATACGTCAAGCTGGGTAGAGATTGATACCACAGACAAAGAAGGGCGATTTGTTAAAGTTGAGATAATTACCACAGAAGATGCCAGTCATAATTTATATTTTGGAGAATCTGGAGCACCTTATTTTACAATCTTCGACGTATATGGAATTGCTACTTCGACCACAAGAACAAGAGGTCAAATAATTTTCATTAACTTTTTCTGAGTAGATTATGGCAAATGAAATACTTGTAACCAGTCTAACGGGGCAGAACTTATATGCCCTTATCTTTGATACGAGTAATAAGGTAGCCTATATTGCAGGCGAGACCTTCGAGACTCACGGTACAGATAGCAGGACTAACGCCGACTATGATATTCCCCTCACGGAGTTAGGCTCGACAGGCTACTATTACGCCGACTATCCCACCTGGATAGAGCGGGGTAAATATTACACTATTATCAAGTACAGGTCTGGCAGCGTTGCTGTCAATGCAGATACGAGTATTGGCGGGCCGGTAGAGAAATACTGGACTGGCTCTGCTGTCGTTGCGATACCTGAGACTAACGCCGTTAGTATCTGTAACAGGGCCTTGGCAATACTGTCCGGTGGCGATGATAACACATTGACTATAGATGCTTTGGGTGACGGCACAAAGACGAGCGACCTGTGTGAATTGTATTATACCGAGACCCGCCGGGAAGTCTTAGCCAGGATGCAGCCGCAGGAGTGCAGTTATTATGCAGACCTTGGCGATGAAAGTTCGTTTAGCGGCGAAATGGCCGAATGGGAATATGTATTCGACCTGCCGGGCAACCTTCTAATTATGGTCAGGCAGTGTGATGAGCAATATCACAAGATGGATTACAACCATGAGATTATGCAGAATTACTTGTTCACGAATATCTATAGCAACGAAGACAGAGATTCCGCATATATCCTATACGTTAAGAATGAAACGGATGCCAGTGCTTTTAGTGACGAAGTAACAAAGGCGATTTATACCCTGTTAGCTTCTAAACTCGCGCCGAGGATCATAGCGGGCGATTGGGGCCATAAGAGAAGGCAGGAATTACTGGAAGAATACGAAACTTTAGTTTTACCGACTTCTATGGGAATTAACAGGTCAATGCAGCATCATTCAGAGGAACCAAGATTGAGTAAGTACGACTGGCTTGGTGGCAGGCAATTTCATACAGAATATGAAGATTAAAATATTATTAGTTATAGTTTTATGCTCTTCCGTGTTGGCGGCTGTCAAGCCGTCAATGGTAAGTTTCAATACGGGTGTAGTCTCTCCGTTTTTATTGTTAAGGTCAGACTTTTCGAAATATGACAGTTCCTGTCAGACCTTACAGAATATGATACCTCTATCTCAAGGGCCGGTAATGCGGAGGCCGGGTACATATTTCATTAAGGAAGTAAAAGACAGCAGTAAGGCCGTAAGACTCATTCCTTTTGAATACGCAAAGACAGACGCTTATATTCTCGAATTTGGCGATGAGTATATAAGGTTCTTCCGGGACGGTGGCCAGATAGTAGATAGCGTAGCGACAGAGACTTTAACGGCTGGCAGTATTGTAGCTCATTACCTCTTTAATGAAATTAGTGGAAAGGTAGTAGCTGACGATGACGGTGGTACACATCCGGCAACGGCAACGGTGGATACGTCACTGATGACAACTACAGGCAAAATCAATGGCTGCTTTGACTTTGACATTTATACGGTTGATATAGCTGATTCTCCTAATTTCACTTTCAGTACCGGCTCTGCCACCGATACTACATTCAGTATCGCAGGTTGGGTTTACGTTGATGGCAAAGACCAATTACAGGTTATAGCCTCGAAGTGGCAGGAAGATATTGCAAGGGAATGGCGTTTGAGTATGGACGCATCCCAGAAATTACAACTGCACCTTAGTGATGATAGCGAGGACTTATCTTCTATTCTTATCGCACAATACAAACTAAATGAGGATGCCGCCGATACTGTAGTTGATGATGTTAATGGTACATATCAGGCAACTTGCACAACTAATACGGAGGATATTGCAGAGACCGGCAAAATCAATGGTGCATTGAATTTTAGTAGCTTATACGCAGCAGAAATACTTGATAACGGTATATTTAGTTTTGATGATACATCAGATGAGCTTTTTAGTATTACGGCATGGATATACGTTACTGATACTGCGGCTAATCAGACTATAATTTCAAAGTGGAATACGGGAGCAGGCGTTTCGAGGGAATGGCAATTTATACTCACAGCTACGGAGAAACTTGGTTTTTACGCAGCCGACCAGTCGGCGGGAAAATACGCTAATGTTATTTCAAATAATGTCTTAACCAATGGCTGGCATTATGTAGGTATAGTTTATGACAACGCAGACACTTCCTGGACGGCGGGAACGGCGGCAAATTTTATGACTTTATATGTAGATGGCTCTGCCGTTGGCTCCGCAGCTACAACACAATCCGGCTATGCGGGCATGGAAGACCTTACTGGCCCTTTGATTTTAGGGTCAATCGCAAGTGATGGTACGAAAGAGGCTTATTTTGCGGACAAAATTGACAATATAACAATATTTGATACTGAACTTGCAGCAGCAATTATAAATTCTTTATACAATTCAGGCAATGGCACAGAGGTTCTTGCTGTAACTTTTCCTAATGTCGTTGCTACCGGCACTCTTAGCGTAGGATGGCATCATGTAGCTTGTACTTATGACGCAACTGGCGGTTCTACTGCTGCTGATGGAATGATTTTATATGTAGATGGTATTGCTATTGCCGCTTCTGCCACAAATAATGTTAGCTATCTTGCAATGGAGGATACTACCGTTCATACGAGGATAGGAGGTCAATTTTCTGCGGCCTCCGCAACGCAGCATGTATGGCGTGACAAGATAGATAATATCGCTATTTTCAGTGACGTTCTAACGGCTACGGAAGTAGCTGCAATGTATGACACGGAACCTTACGAGATAGCGTCACCTTACGACCAGACGGAATTATTTGATATACAATATGCCCAGAGCGCCGATGTAATGTACTTGACTCAGCCTGACAATCCACCTCAAAAGCTGATAAGGACTCTGCACAATTTATGGGATATTGCAGATGCCAATTACGTTACCGGCCCTTTCATGGACGAGAACACGGCGACTACCACCTTATCAATGTCGGCGGCTTCGGGAACGATAACTATAACAGCCAATCAGGATATATTTTATTCCGGTCACGTTGGGGCTTTATGGGAAATCAGGCATCCGAGAGACGATGCTAAATTAAGTGGCAACTTTAACGGAGCAAGCTCAACTTCGTCCATAGATTGTGAAGGTGACTATTCTTTCGTTACTCACGGCACTTGGACGGGTGATATTTATTTGGAAAGGTCAAAAGACGATGGCCAGGTATGGGAAACTGTATCAGAGAGTTTTGTAAGCTCCGTCAATGACGATAATATGGATTTGTCAAGCGAGGAAACGGGTGTTGGTTATAAGTATCGGGTAACTGCCGATATATCTTCCGGAGCGGTTACTTATAATTTCCTTGTCTTTGACCACATGCACACCGGTATTATCAGGATAACTTCTTATACGAACCCTACCGAAGTCTCAGCTACGGTCTATACTGAACTTGGCGCTACCTCTACAACTAAATATTGGTCGGAAGGCTATTGGTCGCCCTATAACGGCTATCCTGCCACGCTGGCGTTCCACGAGTTCAGGTTGTGGTACGGCGGTAACACTAATTATCCTCAGACCCTATGGGCAAGCAAGGTTGACGATTATGATAATATGACGGACGGCACTGACGATACCGATGCCCTTATTTATACCATACCAAACCAGAATCCTATTCAATGGCTTATATCCCAGAGCTATTTGATGATAGGCTCTCTCGGAGGCGCAGGCCGGATGGGTGAGCAGGATGAGGCAATGGCCCCTACCATCCAGCCTCAATATTTTCAGCAGACAACGGATGGTTGCCAATTTAGTCAGGCTGTAATGGCTGGCGATGCTATTCTTTATCTCGAAAGAGGGGGCCGGAAGATAAGAGAGTTCGTCTATCAATTCGAGCGTGATAAATTCGTCAGTCCCGATATGACCGTACTTGCCGAGCATATTACCGGCGATGGCATAGTTGAAATGGCGTATCAGAGCCGCCCGGATGCCACCTTATGGTGCGTAAGAGAAGATGGCGACTTTCCATCATTGACATATAACAGATCGCAGGAAGTCGTGGGCTGGGCGCATAACGTAACTGACGGTGATATAGAGAGCGTTGCTGTTATACCGGGTCCAGATGAGGACAAAATTTGGTTCGTAGTCAACAGGACAATAGAAAGTGAAACTAAGCGGTATATAGAGCGTATGCAGCCCCGCGACTGGGGTACGAGCCAGAGCGATTGCTTCTTTGTCGATAGTGGCCTTAGTTGGGATGGTGGAGCTACCGTTGTCGTGGCATCCGCTACTCAGGCAAGCCCGTGTGTGATAACGGTATCGACTTGGCCAACGGACGGCGATGGCACTAATCTTGCAGACGGCGATCAGGTTACGTTCGTTGTCTCTACCGGTATGACGGAGCTTGACGGTAATATCTATACAATGGACGATGCTAACGTAACTGCCAAGACGTTTTCACTTAATAATAGCTCCGATACCGCCGATATAGATTCAACTTCTTATACATTCCTATCGACCAGTGGAACAGTGCAGAGGGTAGAGAATACTTTTACAGGATTTAGTCATTTGGCGGGTGAAACGGTTGCTGTTCTTGCCGATGGCGTTGCCCAGTCCACTAAGATAGTTAGCTCGACAACTACCGGCTTTACTATAAGTGTATGGGCAAATAAAGTACATGCCGGACTTCCCTATACATCTATCCTTCAAACTATGCCGATCGTTTTTTCAGGCCCGGAAGGTAGCGTTGCAGCTTCAAAGAAAAGGGTTAGTAACGTTGGAATAAACTTCCTTGAGAGTCTTGGTACGCTATATGGTATTGAAGATGATACCGAGGAATGTTTCACCGAGTCAACTTTATTCACAGGTTGGAAGTCTTTAGGTTTTCAGCATGGCTATTCGAGAGAGGCTTCTATATATATAGAGCAAGTTGACCCGTATCCTTTAATAATTCGGGCCATCGTACCGACAGTAACAATTAGTGATTAGGACGAAGTATGAGTGAAGATATAAAAATAGTAAAGTTTTCTGCCGAGGATTTCCAGAGAATCACCGGCTCTAACGATATGATAGATTCCGCGAGATTAAATCAAACGGCAGGGCCGTGTTATACGGCGATACAGGGCAAGGAGGTTCTCGGCTGTGGTGGAGTACGAATACTTGGAGTAGGTGAGGCGTGGGCTTTGTATAGCGATAAGGCAAAAGAAATGAAACTGAGTCTCTTGAAAGAGACCCGTGAATGGTTAGAGACAATAATCAGAAACCACGCTATGCAGAGGATTTGGTCGGAACCACCAATACCGTGTAACCAAAATTTTATAGAACATCTAAAATTTACTAAGATACAAGCTTATCTGAGAGGTTAGAATATGCCAGCGACATTAGCGGGAGGAACAGCAGTTGGAGGTTCGCTTGTTTGGACTAATACGGCAGCACTCGCGGCGGCAGTAGCGACAGATGTAGCTATAGGAACAGCCGCTTATGGCGCATACAGTACCTACCAGCAGGGCAAATACCAAGAGGACTTATACAAAGACCAAGCCGGTCAATCTATCCAAGAGGCAGAGCAGATTCAGGAGGCAAGTCAATACGAGGAAAGAGAATCGCGGGTAGAGGGACGTAAACTAAAGGCAAGACAGTTTCTTCAATTCGCAAAAGGTGGTGTAGTACCCGGCACAGGCACTCCATTATTAGTCGGTGAAGAAACTGCAACGTCTATTGAAAGAGACGTTCAAAAACAGAAATACGGCTACGGCCTTGAGGGAGAAAGGAAATATTTTGAGGCTGACCTCTATAAGAAAAAGGGCAAGGCCGCAAGCAGGGCGGCAAGATGGTCGGCGGGAACTTCGCTTTTAACAGGTGCTTACAGGACAGCTTCAATTTATAGATAATGGCAAGAGTATCAACAAATAGAAGTCAGAACAGGTATCCGGTAGGAACGGGACAAAGGCAGTTATCGGGCGGAGAAATCTCTGCACTTACAGCAGACCCGGCGGCTGGATTTGTAAAGACTTTAGGGTTAATCTCGGCAGCGGAGGGCCGGAGGATAATGAAGGCCGATGAGGAAGCCCAATATATCGAGGGTGTAGCCGGGATGGAGAGGCTCCTTAACGAAACCTTCGACACCTTCGATACTAATCCCAACGAAGCTGATTACAAGCCAGCTTATGATTCGGTAGTTAAGAGTTTCGACGGTCTGATAAAGGGATATTCAAATAAAAACGCACAGTCGAGACTAAAGTTACACATAAAGAAAAACGCTCCTAATTGGGAGAACTCTGTCAATGACGCTACTCTCGACAGGAAAAGGGAGAATAGTTACGCAAGAGTAGAGAACTCGATAGCGGGAATTAAGGACCTGAATTTAGCTGACGTTGATGATTTAGCTGATGCAAATAAACGCGTTGAAAATGGCGGGGCTGTTATGGGCAGTCTCGGCCATACACCTGAACAAGTAAAGAAGTGGAAAAGAGAGAATTACGAAAATATCAAAACTCAATCTATCTACAATCAGGCCCAGAATATCTCGGCAACACAAGGTTACGAGAAGGCTAAAGAATGGGTAATGAAACAAAAGATAGACGTTGATGCCAAGAAAGGAATTATCTCGGACATTAACTTTGAGGCTTCGCAACAGAAACTCGAATATGACAAATACGTTGAAAAGACTGAGCAGGATTTTCTCGGCAAACTCAGGCAGGAGCAACTCACAGAAGATGAGATTATGGCTTCTACACTTGAAGTTAGAAGGAAGGAGAAATGGTTAGGTGATATTGACGCTCAAGCAAAAGAAAGATTAGAAGGAAAGCCAACAACAGATTACGAAACCTTCGATTCTATCTCGGACATGATTGATGACTATGTAGATAGTGAAAGAGACCCAAGTAAGCGTGAAGAAATAGAGCAGGCCATAAGCGATGCTATTAAATCCAAGAAGATACCAGTATCAGGAGAAGCCGGAAACGCTATTACTTTGCGGTCGAGACTTTCTACTATGAGTGACCCCAGTGATATAATGAGCCGGTCTGATGTAGTAGGGGGCATGAACACACTTAAAGAGCTTAAGAAGCTTGATATAGCCTCGGCTACTGCTACTGCTGAAGGAACGGATAGAGAAAAGGGGCAGCAAGTTCTCGATGCACATTATAAATGGCAAAAGAAATTTAATGAATACGAAAAAGAGATAAGAGAGGGCAAGGACTTAACTGCCGAAGACGTTGAAAAGATAACTCAGAGGATGACACAACAACAAGCCGAAGAAACAGCACAAGGATGGCTTAATAAGTATTGGGGGGGATATTACAGATACATTTCCGGTTACGAGGCATATACAAGAATAAGAGAAAAAATAAAGCCAAAAGTAGGCGAAGAAGATTTAACAAATCTGACAGACGATGAACTTGAAGCAATCATAAAAGGTAAATAATGCCAATTACCAAAGAGCAAGCTGAGACTGAATTGAGACAGCGCAGGGCAGTGGAGGAATTAGCTCGGCGCGAAAAGCCCGACTTCGGAATGATAGCAGTTCGCCGAGAGAAGTTGCCCGGAGTCTTTGATAATCCCAATAAGCAACTTGACCAACTGTTGGGTGATGGCAACCTTGATGATTTACTGCCTTTGGATGTTAAATACGATATCGGTCGAGTAGTGGGAATGACTGAAAAGCCGGACGAAACTCGGACTAAAATGGAGCTCAGTCTTTTGTATAAATCCATTGCTGATATTCCAACGAGAGTCTCTTACAGATTCATGGATGAGTTTAACAGAGTTGCTTTTGCTAAACCAATAGATGTCAAGAAGGCAATGTCTGAATATAAAGATTACTACGCAGGGGCAAAAAGCTATGTTGGTGCGATAAAGCATGGATTTAGACGGGCAGGTGCAATGATGACCAAGCAACTTGCCGGCGGCGCAAAGATGGTTGGTGAATTGACATTGCCTACTCCGAAAGCAAGGGCTAAAAAAGTCATATTTCCTCAAGTTAGAGACTGGGGCATAGAGCAGTCAGAAAAACTTATCGGTTGGGGAAATGATATGGGTAATGCGGTAGATGAATACTACCGAGAGAACAAGGCTGAGGCCATACAAATATTGTCAGGTATTGGCTATCGAGCAACTATAAAAGAATACATCACTAAGCCGACAAACTTAGTGCAGGGCATAGTAGAATCTTCACCTTTGATACTTGAGGGTATTTTGGGGAATGTCTTTGGCGGCACGGCGGCGGCGATAACAACTATGAGCGTGCCAATTACGGGTGGGGTTTACGCTGATGCCCGTAAAGAAGGCACAGACGTTACGCCAGCATTTATACAGTCAATTCTAACCGGCACAGGTGAAGCTGCTATCGAACAATGGACTCTGAGTAGAAAACTTGGCTTGATGAAAAACTATAAGACTATGGTGGCGGATGGACTCCCTAAAATACTATGGGAAGGGACGAAGGCATTTTTCAGAGGTACGGCAGAGGAAGGCACACAGGAGCTTAATCGTAATATCTGGCAATGGTTATTTACCGACAGGTCTCAGCAGTGGATGGCCAATGTCAAAGAATCTATGGCGGCTGGTGGCCCGATTGAGCTTGCGATGGCTGGTGCTTTCAGTGCTGCTGGATATGCCGGGGCCCCAGTTACAGTAGCCGAACAGCTTGACCGTGTAGATAAGATTCAGGATGCAGTTAAGGCAGAGCCTACGCTAACAAAAGAGCACAAAACAGAAATATTGCAAGAATTGGATAAAGTCAAAGATGATGTTAAGCAGGATGTGTACGCACCTGTTGAGCCTGAGAAACCCCCTGAGGCCGCCGAGAAGGCCCCCAGCAAGCCCGTAGAGCCAATAACTAAGCCAGAGGCGGTAGAGGAATTAGAAGGGATAAAGAAAGCCAACCCCGAACTAACCAGAGTTGCCCAAAAATCAAAAACAGTCGAGGAATTTATAAACAAAATGGCAAAAGGAAAGCCAGAAACGGTTTCAGCCGAAGTCCTTACTAAATTCTATAACAGAATCAAAAGATTAGAAGCAGCCAAGCCAGAGGCGGTAGAAGTAGAGGAAAAACAGCTAACATACCAACAAATGCAACAAATGAGCCGCGAAGAATTATTAGAGACAATGGAATCATTCAGACAAAAAGAACCTTACGAATTAACATTGGCAAATTATCGAGATACTTTTGCTAAAAGGTTTCAGCCTGAATCTTCTGAATATGATAGGGGATATATTAAAAATAGGGCACAGATAGATGCTACTCACAAAAAGTCAGTAAAGCAAGCCCTTAAAGATGGTAAGGATATACCCACCGAAGTCCTAAAAAATTATCCTGATTTAGCCCAGCCCCCTACCGAAGTCAAGCCAGAGGCGGTAGAAGTAGATGGTGTCCGTGTTAAGCCTATTGTGTTACAAAAGAATCAGATAGTAACCGACAAATATTTTGACATTATTGAAACTAAAGATGTGCCACCTGTTAAAGAAGGATATATAAGGTTATATCGTGGTCAATCCGAAGGAAGGGTAGAGGGTGGCGAATTTTTTACTCCCTTCTTGAATCATGCGTATAGTTATGCCCAAGACCGTGCAAAAATATATGGTGGGCAGAGCGAAATTACATACATTGACTTACCAAAAGACATTGCCAATAAATATGCTTCTACGAAAATAAACGTAGAAGACCTTGGCATGGAAAACATAGCCCGTGAATACAAGTTTCCTCAATTACTCCAGCCCCCTACCGAAGTCAAGCCCGTAGAGGCAGAGGGGAAGGTAGAGAAGCCCGCAGAAAAGAAAGCAGCGCCACTACCAAAGTTTATCAGCGTAGAAAAGGAAATAATACCCAAACAGACAAAAGAGAAATTCACACCACCTGAAGTACAGAAAGAAACAAAGGCTGAAATTCCCGAATCTGATTCAGAGACTCAAAATGCTGTAAACTTAATGGAAGGATACTGGCGACAATACGATGAAAGAGAACTGGAGATAAATGTAGCGGCCACAAAGAACCAGGAAGCCATAATTAAAGCTCTTGGCAAGAAACAATATCTGCCTGAAAGTGATATTGAGACTTCCAAGATGTCTCAGGCTATGATGTTGTATATCGACTTGAAAGAGCATCCATCCGGCCATCAGTTTGCCGAGAAATTATCAAAACTTCAAAAAGAGGTTTATGAGTTATCAAAGAATTTGCCTGCTCAAATACGAAAGATAGCTGACAGCATAATAGAGCAGAACCGCAAGGCAGGCGCATTGGCAGTTGAAAAAGATGTCATTGCAAACGCCAGAGAAAATTACATAGCCCACTTATGGGAGAAACCGACACAGCAAGAAGCTCTCAGGGCAAGGTTCAGGCAGACGACTGCAAGGGCAAAGGCCAGGACTCTCGAAGGCGGTATAATGGAGGGTTGGGCCAAGGGTAAAAAGTTGAGAGTAGATGATGTCACTCTGGCCACACAGATAGCTCAATCACAAATCAATCAAGCGATAGTTGGCAGGGAAATGCTTAAACTTGGTAAGAAGTGGGGGTTATTATCTGATAAACAGGCAGAGGATTGGGTGAAGGTAGACCATCCGGGCTTTACTACTTGGAGGCACGCAGGCAAAGTAGAGGTTGAACCGAAGGGCGTTATAAAAGCAGGAATGTGGGTACGTCCTGCCGACAGAAAGAATCTTGGCAAAGTGGAATCTGTCAAGGGCGATAGGGCAATGGTTCATTTCAAGAATACGAAAACTGGCCTTGAAGAAACAGTAGAATTTCCAACAGATAAATTGAAAGCTGTGCGTTCTTATGGCAAGAATTTCTTCATCACCGATGAAGGTAATCTGATGGAACGGGTACAGATATATGCTGAACCGGAACTGGGCAAGAAACTCAATAATGTGTTTTCACCTTCAGCTTTGTATAAAGTGCCTGGCATCGAGACTATATCAAGATATAACGCCCAGATAAAATCTACTATTCTGTTTACGAGTCTATATCATCATCAGGCATTTATGAGAAGTTATGCCTTTGGCAGTCGAGGACTTAATCCCAAAGAGGCATACGTTAAAGGCAGAGAAGCCATAATGAATATGACACCGGAAGTCAGGCTATTGGTGCGGAATGGCCTTACTATTGGTCGCATACAGGATTACGATCCCCGAATGATAGAGGGTGAGCAGACTATTTGGGGCAGGGCTTTATCGCATACGAAATTAACCGAGTCTGCAAGAAAGAAACTTGTAGATTTACGAAAACGACAAGAACGATTCTTGTTCAATAAACTTGGGCCAGCTCTCAAAATTCAAGCTGGCATTTTAGAATTGAAAGCAGAATTAAAAAGAAATCAGGCCGAATTAGAATCAGGCGAAATAACTGCTGATGAAATAGCCGCCGCCGTTGCCAATTTAATGAACAATGATTTTGGTGGCCTTCATTTAGGACGCATGGGTAGAAGTCAGACAGCACAGCACATATTTAGGCTATTAGCTTTAGCCCCCGATTGGACTGAATCGAATATACGTTCTGCAGTACAAGCCTTTAGTAAGGGAGAGACTGGTTATTTGCATAGAATGTTCTGGGGTAGGATAGCAATAAAAGGATTAGGGGCAACCATTCTTTTCAATCTACTCTTATCTGCTTTTGATGATGATGATTTTGCTGAAAGATATAAAAAAGCGTGGGAAACTGGTAGATTAAGATGGTTGGATATTGATATAACGCCTATTCACAATGCTTTAGGCGGGGCAGATGATAAAAGGAAATATTTCTCACTTCTCGGCCATTTCCGTGACCCGATAAAATTCGTAGCTCATCCATTCGTGTCCGCTAAGCACAAAGGCAGTGTAGTATCAAGAATTATGATGGATATGATGATAGGCGAGGACTGGGCTGGAAGGAAATTCACTACACTTGGAGAATTGACAGGAATAACTGAAGATGGCAAGAACTCTGGAAGGCTTGTAAAATATGGTAGAGGTGGAGCAAGGCCGATAGAACCTTCACAAATACCTTCTTATGTTTTATATGAAGTGCGGTCGGCAATGCCTATTCCTATTCAGAATATTGTAGCATTTTTAGGTGGCGAAATGGATGCCTTTGATGCGATAACTAAAAGCGCAGGCTTAATGACGGCGACAACATATCCTGAAAGAAGAAAAGGTATCACTATAAATATAAAATAGAAAGGTCTGATTGATGCCAAAGCTAACTAACGGAACATTACTAAATCTCGGCAAGTGGGCTATTGCGATATTATTCTCAGCCGGTGCGGTATATGGAGTAGTCTATTTCCGGCTCACTGCGGTCGAGGCCAATGTTAAAGAGGTCAAGGGAAACGTGAAGATGTGTGATGATATGACTACCGAGAACAAGATTGAGCTTATCGGAATCAAAAAGGATATTGAGCATTTGGGCGAAAAGGTGGACCGGAACTATACAGTCCAACAGCAAATACTCACAGAAATTAAGGAGTTGTGATAATGGACGATAAAAAACCTAAAACAGAAGGTTGGAGAAAGTTGGGGATTGGAATTAGTGGCATAGCCGCGTTGTCGTACAACCCTACAATGGACTTCAAAATAGCTGTAATTATCGGGCTGATAGCTATAGTTGGCATTGCCGTTCAAGGCGTACTTGATTATGGAAAAAGACCGCCAAAGACTGATTGAAGATAAGAAAGCCCTCCAGGATGCAATCAAGAGGGCTTTAGCAGTAAGTGATACAGACGAAGTTAATCGTCTGACAAAACATTTAGAATGGTTAGATAAATATCTAAAGGAGAACAGAAATGAGCTGGATTGAATGGATACAGTTGGGGATTTTTCTTTTTAGACTTCTCGGATTACTGCCAAAAGAAAAACGAGCAGCAGCCGAGAAGGAAGTATTTGGAGTAATGACAAAGCTGGCTGAAGATGACAATATAGCCTAAAAAATAACAAAAGCACACTACCCTCCAAAGAATGGTCAGTTACCCCACGCGACTGGCCATTTTTATTACAGTATTTATGACACAGAAAATGACGAAATAAGTCTATATCTATCAAAGACTTACGGTGATATTGACAAAAAAATGGGGAAGAAAATGATAAGTTAAATGGATTATTTCCAAAATAGATTTGACTTTTAGGCCAAAATAGTCGAATATACTTTTAGGTTTTTAACAAGTTAATAGGACGATAATAATGCTAAACAATAAATCATCCAATTTGATTATCAAGCCGAGGGCGGTTCGTCCTTCTCCCCCGAAGTCGATTTGTTTAGCAGCCCGTCCTCGGTTTTCATTTGAAAAGGAGATATTATGACTATTAAATGGAGCAGAGATTTTAACATCAGAACTAAAGGTTCTTTATTAACTATTTACAAAAAAGGCACTATGCAACTAAATCGAGCAGCTGTTCGTGCAATGGCAAAAGATGAATATTTACGATTCATAGAAGTTGGATATGATGCCAAAAGAAATAGTATTGCTTTGAGGCCAGTAAAAGAAAGAAGTTTATCCTCGTTTACAGTAAGTTCCGGCACTTTTTCTGGTGTTACTCTTCTTAAAAATAATGGTATTACGCCAGACGAGACTATTCATTGCAAAATAGAGCCAGAAAAAGATTACTTTATTTGTAAATTACCATCAAACTTTTAGCCCTGCAACGTTCACTGGCCTATATAAGGAGTAAATATGGAAAGGGAATGCAATAATTGGGTCAAACAAATTAAAGCAGCTTGCCCGCATTGCTTGGAAGTAGGTTATTACGATGAGTTTATAGATAAAATGAAAGGCATAAAAGGCGAAGTGATAGAATGCAACCATTGCCACAAAAAATTCAAGTTGGGCTGAAAGCAACATAGCTCAAGAGGCCAGAAAAAGAAACAAGCAGAAAGGTAGGTAGAAAACATGATAGTTAGAATATTAAATAAAGATGAGAATTATGATAAGTTTTATGATTGCAGGAATAGTTGTTTGAGAAAAGTTAAATTTGCTGAAAAAACAGAAGATGTATTATTGGTCGAAGTTACGGCGGGTGATGTTTCTGAAGTAATACTTAATGCGGGGGATAAAGTATTTTATATGAACAACAGCGGCCAAACTATTCACATTGACCGCAGGGAGACAGATTAAGACCCTAAATTTTAGCCCTGCAACGTTCACTGGCCTATATAAGAAGTAAATGATATGAAACTAACAAGAAAGAAAGCAATTGAGTTATGTATTGAGCTTTGGACTTGGTTGGCTAAGACGGGTAAGGAGAAAGAGGATTGGCCAGAATGGGTAAAGTATCAAACATATAACATTCCAAGCGATGACGGTACTCTATATGAATGTTGGTTTTGTGAATATGGTTATCAAAGAGCAGGTACGTCGTCAGAAAGTAAGTGTAATCGTTGCCCTTATTTTATAAAGTTTGGCCATTGTTATAGAAATGTTTATAACGAATGGCACGATGCCAAAACCCTCCGAACCCGCAAGAAATACGCCAAGCTATTTTTAGAGCAGATACGAAAACTAAAATGAAAACTATAATAACTATCTTAATTTCGATTATCTTTTTGGCAGGTTGTACTGTTCAGCCCCGAAAGATAACGCCAGAGGAAGAAAAGAGAATATTGGATGCTTTCTGGCAACGTCAATATCTCGAATATCAATTAAGAAAAGCCGAAAAAGAGTTTGGTGTTGAGCAGGAGTAAATGATATGGCAAAGCGATTATGCACAAAAGAAATACCCTCACATGAAGAGGCGTCAAAAATCCACAAACAATTAACAATAAACCCAGAAGTCTGCGAATCTTGCAAAATCAAACCCTGTACTTATGAACTATACGTTTTTGGCAGTAAAGAAAGAATTGCAGAATATACTTCAAATTTGAATGAGCAGGAGTTAGAGAAATGAGCAATACAAAAGATGGAATGACATACACACATGGCTTCAGTAGGGGGTGGTGGGTAAAAATATGGCTTAATAAACTATGTATTGGTTCAATCACAGGAGTGT
>SDBU01003890.1_pt1 | contig 18724 bp, 25 predicted proteins | sample 2277071 | NCBI WGS metagenome assembly SDBU01 (sample SAMN10397929, study PRJNA504765) | marine sediment metagenome | isolation source: marine sediment core GS08_GC12, 126 cmbsf | place: Arctic Ocean: Gakkel Ridge, Loki's castle | collected 2008 | reverse complement strand
GGTATTAGAAAACTATGTAAAACCCCTACAGTTTTAGGGTACCTACGTAAAAGGCTAATATCCGGGAAGATAGTTCAACATTACAAACTTGGTTGGGATGGACATAGAATAATGATACCAGTTCCCAACGAGTTTAATTTGTATATTAACATCAGATTATGTGATCCTAAACCTAAAGGCAAAATGCCTAAAATGATTAACTATACCACACAAAAAGAATCTCGTTCTTTTGGTAGTCCTACAAGCCTATATCCTTTAGAAAAAATACTTAACCTACCCCAAGAAGAAAATATATACATCTGTGAGGGAGAATGGGATACACTTGTTTTATTGTCCATAGGTTTATTTGCAATAACTTCTACAGCTGGAGCAGAGACTTGGCCCAGCAAATATAATAAACTCTTTCAAGCTAGAAAAGTTGTAATAGTTTATGATAATGATACACCAGGTAAGATAGGAGCTAAAAGAGTATGCAGACAACTTTTGAATATAGTTAAAAGTATTAAACAATTAGTAATTCCAAAAAAATGTGGTAAGGATGTCACTGATTATATGCTTAGCAATTCTTCAGTGAGAAAAAAGGAATTTTGGCAAGATTGGGTTAATGCAACTAAAACTTTAGTAGATAATCCAGAAGAGCTAATAACTCCTCAGGCAGAAGCTATACAAGTTTCTTTGGACCAAGCAAGTCAAGCAAGTTGGTATGGTCAACGTATACAAGTAGAAGCTTTGATTACAGGTAAAGACCATTCTCCTTACTTGTTACCTGAAAAATTCAGAGTAAGTTGTAGTGGTAATTGCGAAGGTTGCCTCATTGCTGAAAGAAGTGAAGGTTTTAAGGATTATGAATTAGAAGTGTCTGATAGGTTTGTTTTGAAAATGGTGAATGTCTCGGATGAATTAAAACGCAAAAGACTTTTACATATAACAGGTATTAAAATTATCAAAAATTGTAAAGCTAGAATAGATTATCTTAAAGTTTTTAATGTAGAACACTTGTTACTTATACCCACTCTTGACTCAGAGTCAAAGGAATATGTAGTAAGCTCTGCCTATTATATAGGACATGGTTTACGTTCTAATAAGGCTTATCAGTTTGAAGGTATAATGACTACTTCGCCTCAAGACCAACGTGTCATCTATTTATTCGACTCAGCTAAGCCTGTTCAAGATGAGGTAGAGACTTTCGAATTAAATGAAGCTCTTAAAAAAAGATTGGCTCGATTCAGACCTAAAAAAATAAGTTATTTAGCTAAAATGCAAAGTATAGCAGAGTGGCAATCTCGTAATATTACTAAAATACTGGATCGCCCTGATTTACATATAGCAATAGACCTTGCTTTTCATTCTGTGTCTTCCTTTTGGTTCAATAGAGAATTTGTATCTCGAGGTATGTTAGATATTTTAATTTTAGGTGACACCAGATGTGGCAAGGGTTATGTTACTGAAAGACTCAGTAAGTACTATAAGTTAGGGGAAATTGCTTCAGGAGATAATTGTAGTTTTGCTGGTCTAGTGGGAGGTTTACAACAGGTAGGCACTAGTTGGAGAATAACTTGGGGACTAATACCCCTTAATCACAAACGATTAGTTATTATTGATGAAACCTCTAGTTTGGATATTAAGGAGATAGGTAGGCTTAGTAGAATTCGGTCAGAAGGCGTTGCAGAGATAGTTAAGATTATCAGAGAAACTACACAAGCTAATACTCGTTTAATATGGTTGGCTAATCCTCGTAGCGGTATGACTATGTCTTTTTATAACACGGGTGTAGAGGCAGTTAAAGAGTTAATTGGAACTACTGAAGATGTCAGCCGTTTTGATTTTGTTTTAACAGTAGCCTCAAATGAAGTTCCTAGTGAGATTATAAATGCTCCTGCTCTTTATAGTACAGAGGATAGCAATAAATTTCCACCTGAACTTTGTCAAGCTTTAATTCTTTGGGCTTGGTCTAGAGCTCCTAGTCAAATACACTTTAATAACAGGGCTACCACAAATATTATTAAATCAGCTGTAGATTTTGGACACACTTATTCTTCTATTATACCTTTAGTTCAGGCTGAGAATATCCGAATCAAATTAGCCAAATTAAGTGCAGCAGTTGCTGCTCGTGTCTTTAGTACAAATGAAACTTGTGAGGAGCTGATTATAACAGCTCAACATGTGAATTGTGCTACTGAACTATTAAGATCTTTTTACAATAAACCCAGTATGTCCTATAACCTGTTTAGTCGAACAAGTTTGGCTGCTTCTAGAATTGAAAGACCTCGTGATATTGACAGAATTATGAAATTATATAGTACGGATAAACTTTTAACTATCACAGGTTTACTTGAAATGCAGCGTATAAATCCAGATACCCTAGCAGATTTTATAGGAGACCCCTCCACCGCCAAAACGATGATAGGTGAGTTAGTTCAACATAGATGTTTGACTAGACTGGAAGGAACTAACTGGTATACCAAAAATCCTGATTTTACTAAGCAATTACGTAAGAAAAAAAGAGAATTACTAAAGGAGAAATAAAATGGATTATCTTATAGATTGTTCTGCTGATGTATTAGTAGTATTAGAACAAATCAAAAAACAAAAATTATATAAACCTCTAAGTGAAAACTTAGTAAAATCTTTGAGTGACTTTATTGACACTGCCCGTAAAACAGTTTTGGAATCTTACAACTACACAATGCTAAACTGGCCAAATTGTTTTTTACAAACAGGTCGTATTGTTTATAGTATATTGTCAGAACATGGGTTCGATGACTTACCTTTTGCTAGATTTTTAATGGGCAAGCATAAAAAATACGGGGCTAAACCTCTATTAGTTTGGAGAGAGTTAGGTATCTTAGTTCGTTTACAGTCCAAAGTAGGTCGATTAGTAAATATCACTAGTGAGGGTGAAAAATTCGATTTGAAAGATGAGACAGTAGAGGACACTCTGAAAGATATGCTAGGATACTGTGTCTTAGGATGTTTATTATGCACACAAGTAAAAGAAGAAAATTAGGTGAAACCAGACAGGGTATTACAAAAAAGGCTCAAGTAGCCAAACTAGAATACTATATTACAGTAAACTTTTTTGATAACACCGCTGAGCCTGGTGAAATATTCATAAAGATTGCCAAAGAGGGTTCCACTATAGCAGGACTTATTGACGCTCTTGCAATTACCATCAGTGTAGCTTTACAGTATGGAGTAAAATGGAAAGTGTTAGGTCAAAAATATCTGCACACTATATTTGATCCTAGGGATGATAAAGCTAGTTCATTGGTAGATAGCATTGCTAAAAACATAACTGAAATTGTAGAGTTGAGAAAGGAAATTATTAAATGAACATAGATGATGCGGAAGAAAGAACTAATATACCTGAAAACCCCATAGTTGCTATATTCAAACTACAGAAGAGCCTTATGGAGAGATACGACCAGATAGAAAGACAGAACAGGTTTCATGTTCCTTATCCACCTTATAACTTAGACGATATTAAGGTGCAAGCTCGCATTAAAGAGATGTTTTGGCGTGTTACTGAAGAATTAGCTGAGGCTTTAGAAACACTACCCCCTTTATTTCAATTATCTTCTTGGAAGAGATTTTGGGACACAGAGTTTTCTGTACGACATTTTTTCGAAGAACTTGCTGATGCTTTACATTTTTTAGTGGAGGTCTCTATTATTGCAGGATTAGATTCTGAGTCAGAGGTAAAAACTCTTTTTCATTATTTACCAGTAGCGCTTAACACAGATGAGGGATTAGACATAGAAGAACTTGTAGCAAATGTTATTTATAGTATGGGTATTGCTGCTAATGTGTTAAAAAATAAACCTTGGAAGTTAACACAAATGTCTACAGATATACAAAAATTCAAAAATAAACTTATTGCTACTTGGATTGAATTTGCATTCTTATGGCAAGAATTAGGTTGTGCTAAAGAAGATGTATATACACTCTACACTAAAAAACACGATGTAAATGTTTGGAGACAAAATACAAACTACTAATGCGAAAATATGATAGTATAACCAAGTTGTCAGAGAGTTTACTTCTTCACATGTTAAATAGCTCCGAGGGTGTGCATAAATCAAACGCTTATCACGAGTTCAATATGCTTTTGCAAAGTAAAACTTGTGAGTATGGTATAAATCTTGGTCTGAAAACAGGGTTCACAAAATCCAGGTGGACTAGACTAATAAATCAGTATGTTGATAAGGCTAGTTTAACCTCCTTTACAAAATTAGCTAAAAAACTTGATAATCAATGCAGTGTCTCTATGCTTTTCAAATCTATTGTGGGTAAAAAATTGAACCATCAGTATGGTAACTGCCTATTGAGTGTTTGTTATTGTAATAAGACTCTTACACTATTTAGCAGAACTTGTTTTGCAGGTTATATGTCCTATTTCGATTTAGCTTTGGCTCACAAGATAGCAAGAAAAATAGGAGATGTAAAGAACATAAAGTTTAGATGGTATGTTGTAGACTTACAACTAAGTTACTTAAGGTCCTTACAGTTAATCTTTTTAGACAAAGAATTCATGGCTAACTTAAATTATTTAATTGACTCCCCTAAGAAGTTGAGTCAGTTTTCCATCTCTTGGCAACGGGTCGTAGGAGTTTACAGAAGAAGATTCTTGTATCATTATAAAAAATCTGGGTTAAGGATGCTAGACGAGGCCAAGTATGGGCCTACTAAACGTTATATTAAAAGATGGCTCATGCTACAGGGTAAACTAAAAGGAGTGTATCCAAAATCTTTAACTTTAAGTGAACTTGAGTTATGATTAGATTATGGTTTGGAAACTGTTTGCCTGAAATGAAAAGAATATCTAATGGAAGTGTTGATATGATATTATGTGATTTGCCTTATGGTATTACTGCATGCAAATGGGACTCTGTTATACCATTAGAACCCATGTGGAAGCACTTAGAGCGAGTGATAAAGCTTAATGGTGCTATTGTTCTTTTTGGTAGTCAACCATTTACTAGTTTGTTGATAATGAGTAATTTGAAAATGTTTAGATACGAGTTAATTTGGGACAAGGTAAAACCTTCTGGAATGTTCAATGCCAATAAAATGCCTATGAGATCACATGAAAATATTTTGGTATTTTATAAAAAATTACCGGTATACCACCCTCAAAAAAAGAAAAGAAATAAAAGAAACTTAAGACCTAATCGAGTAAAGAACAGTCTAAAGAAACCTTATCAATCAAGTGAAATTTATGTTGGAAAGAGGATAAAATTTTCAGACCAATATGAAGAAGATAAAGTTAATCCCAATAGTATTATTACAATTTCAAAAATAGGAAATGCTAGTTGTAAAAGGGTACATCCTACTCAGAAACCAGTTGCTTTAATGGAGTATTTAATTAAAACATATAGTGATGAAAATGACTTAGTTTTAGATTTTGCGATGGGGTCAGGGACAACAGGAATAGCTTGTAATAATTTAAATAGAAACTTCATAGGAATTGAAAAAAACAAAAAATACTTTAATATTGCTGGAAAAAGAATTAGAGAGTTATGAAAACAAGAGTAGTGAACATTAAAGAACAAAGGCATCAGAATTTTATTCGAATTGATCGCTTATCAATTTTTGGTAATCCCTATAAAATAGGAAAGGGATGTACTCGTAAACAATCGTTAAAAAAATACCATAAATATTTTTACAGTAGAATCAAAATAGATAGAGAATTCAGATGGGCAGTAGAAGCACTTAAAGGACACATCTTAGCTTGTTGGTGTAGGCCATTACCTTGTCATGGAGACATAATAGTGGAGTATTTAGAAAATGAAACTTAAAGATTTAGCTAAAGAAATAAAAGAGTGGCGAGAAAGAAAAGGTTTTATAACCCCATCTTGTATTACAGATAAGAATGGAGAGGTAATGCTTGGTAAGTTAATGCTAGTTGTAAGTGAAATTGGAGAAGCAGCTGAAGCTATTCGACACAATAATCTTTCTAATTTTGAAGAAGAGATTGCTGATACTCTTATACGTTTACTTGATATTTGTGGTACAATGGAAATTGACCCAGAAGAGATCATTAAAAATAAAATGGTTGTAAATGAAAAACGTCCCATTAGACATGGTACCAAAATTACACTATGAACAGACGAGGAAAAACAATCAGATTAGAAAGACTTAAAAACACAAACTGCAGACGCTGTAATTTGTATAAATCCTCTAAGCATGTTTGTATTTTAGGTAAGGGTAATGTGATGGCTCCCATTATGTTAATTGGAGAAGCCCCTGGAGCCGCTGAAGAAAAAACAGGAAAGGTTTTTTGTGGCAGGGCAGGAAAGTTCTTAGATCAGATGCTTGATTTTCTTGACATGAGAGGTATGGTTTATATCACAAACGCAGTAAGGTGTCGTCCACCTGAAAATAGAAAACCTTGGGAAGAGGAAGTAGGTGCTTGTCAAAAATACTTTGATAGAGAATTAAACATTATTAAGCCAAAGGTAATTGTTCTTCTAGGTCGAACAGCTGTAGAAGCTATGGGATTTGGAGTTGAGGTAAATGCAGGAAGTAAAGGATTTTTGTTCGATGAAATTTGGTGGGTTAAAGGTACGTGGCATCCAAGTTACTGTTTACGTAGAGGAAAAGCTGCTACAAGAGATTTGTTAAAAGCGTTACAATGGGCAAAGGAAATTTGTTAGAAAGGAGTGAATTATGTTGGTATTAACAAGGAAAGAAGGCGAAGCTATTAAAATAGGAGACGATGTTGAAGTGGAGGTTCTCAGCATAAGAGGAGGCAAAGTACGATTGGGTATTACAGCACCTATTGGAATATCAGTACACCGTGAAGAAGTTTATGAAATAATACAAAAAGAAAGGGATAAAAATAAATGAGGATTTATACTAACCTACATGAAGCAATACGTGAGACAGAACGTGAACTCTGGGAGATGTCCATAGACGTACACCCAGAAACTATGCAAGACAAAGATATACGAGACGACCCTGATTACCTCACTAAAGAGGTACGAGGTTATGCTTTTAAGATTGTAGATTGGTTTTGGGATATTGCTATGGTCAAAAGAGTAATGGAATACTTCTTTAAGGAAGAATCTGACAGTGTACTTACCTATGTTTTAGCAGAATTTAGAGAACGAGTCTCAGGTAAAGTTTATAATCCTGGTAAATCCTACCTACAAAGAGAAGAGCTATGGCAAGAGTTTCTACACAATGGTAAATTTGCTTATACCTATTCGGAGCGTATGGCTCCACAGCTAATGACTATTTTAACAGAGTTACGTAACAACCCAGAAACTCGTCAGGCAATTATCAACATACATAGCAATATCTGTCCTCAGATAGACAGGCAACTTAAAGATACTGGGCAGGATGAAAACTTTGTAGGACAAAGCGCTGACTTAGATAATCGTGGTGGTGGAGACAGAGTTCCTTGTAGTATGTATTACCAAATAATGATTAGGGAAAAGAGGGTGGACTTCATCTACACTATGCGCTCATGTGATTTTCTTACGCATTTTCCCGTGGATATAAGTCTTGCTTTATTGTTACAAGATTGGTTTGCAGACAGTCTAAACTTAAAAACTGGCACCTTTACTTATTTTGTAGGAAGTTTACACGCCTATCAAAAAGATTTGAAAGACAAAGGGATTTTTTAGAAAGGTTCTCTATGTATCGTAAATACCCCAAAGGAATTGACCCTTATGAAACACCTGAATGGGCTACAGAAGCTCTAATGGAAAGAGAAAAATTTAATGGGACTATTTGGGAACCTGCTTGTGGTAAAGGGAAAATGAGTAAAATTTTAGAGAAGTATAATAAGGTATTCTCCTCAGATTTATATGACCATAAATATGGAGAAAGAATAGATTTTCTTCAATCAAAAAAGAAAGTGAATAATATAATAACTAATCCTCCCTATAGTACTGCTGAAAATTTTGTATTTCAAGCTTTACGTTTAGCTAAATGTAAAGTAGCTCTGTTACTAAGAATAAAATTTTTGGCTAGTAGAAGGAGGTATAAAGAGATATACTTAAAAACCCCCATCAAAAGAGTTTTAATCTTTTGCAGAAGAGTTGGTTTTGAAAACCCTCTAACACACAAAAAAAGTACGATGATAGTTTATTGTTGGGTAATTTGGGATAAACAATATAAAGGAAAACCCTTAATTGATTGGATAGGAGACTAGTGTTATGAGATTAATAAAACCTTCGATTGAATTTTTATGGATGACACAGCTTCCTCTTATAACCATTGAGTATGCAGGTAGAACTTGTTATAAGAGTGAAGATAAAATTACTCTTGGTTCAGCGAAGAATTTTGTAGAGATGCTGTTGAAGCGTGGTCACGAGGCGATGATAGAGCACGCCTCAGCTTCTTATAAAGTGGTCTGTGACAGAGGTGTGACACATGAAATTGTTCGACATAGACTTTTCTCCTATGCACAAGAATCTACACGATATTGTAACTATGAAGGTGGTGTGACTTACATCATTCCTTGTTGGTTTCCAGATAATCCCAATATAAAAGAAAAAGAATATGAAGAAGCTCCTGTACCTTCGGCTGTGGGAGCCTCAATATCATGGTGGTTCTCTTCAATGCTAAATGCAGAAGAAACATATCAAACATTGGTTCGTAATTATGAATGGTCACCCCAACAAGCACGTTCAGTGCTTCCTAATTCTCTAAAAACTGAAATTGTCATCACCGGAAATCTACGAGAATGGAGACACTTTTTTAAGTTGAGGACAGCAGCAACTGCTCATCCACAGATGCAGGAAGTAGCAAATATGTTACTACGTGATATTACAAAGCAAGTACCGGTTATATTTGATAGCTATGTTAAACATAATTCATAATACAGTAAGAACAAGGAGTAAATTATGTTTGATGAAAGACCCAAACGTGAAACCATTTATATGAAGACTGCTTATCTCTGGGCAGCTCGGTCTTTATGCAGACAAGATAACAGGAAAATAGGCTGTGTCATTACTACTAACAATATGAGGATAAGCTTATCTACAGGCTACAATGGACCACCTAAACAACTTGATAATTTAGCCTGTAGAGGTATAAAGGGAAATTGTGGTTGTGCACACGCAGAAGCAAATGCAATAGCTATGGTTGATGGTACTATCCCTAATAAGATTCTTTTTGTGACTATGTCCCCCTGTGAAATGTGTGCTAACTTAATTTGTCAAGCAAACATTGGCAAAGTTTTCTATTGTGAAGATTATAAAAATATTGCAGGTATAAAAAGACTAGAAGCATGTGGTATAATAATAATCAAGATGAATTACCCCATCTAGAAGGTAGAATAATCGGTCTTGATACTGAGGACACTGGATTAGATCCCTATCACGGAGATAGAATGTTCTGCTGGTCCTACTTCACTAGCAAGGGTGAATGGGGAGTAATGTTCAAAAATCCTAAGAACTTACAATGGTTAAAAGATTTACTAAACGACTCTACTAAACATATTATATTTCAAAATGCTAAGTATGACCTCAAGATGTTATCTTTCGAGGGTATAGATGTTCTTAATCTCAAGGCAGATATACATTGTACATTGATATTGTCGAAGGTTCTTGATTCTGTAGAGTATCGCCATAATTTAAGACATCTTTCTAACAGATACCTACATCAAGATACAAGTGATAAAGATGAAGTTGAAAATTGGGTTAAGGCCAATAAGCGAAGTTTTACCAAAGAGCATAATAGAGCTCCTAATTTCAGTGATGCCCCTGTTAATTTGATAAAGCGCAGAGTTTCTTGGGATGCTGAAACCACCCTACGTCTTTTTGGAGTGTTATATCCCAAAGTTCAAAAGACATGTTCTCAACTATATGAAACAGAAAGAAAATTGATTTTTGTTTGTATAGATATGGAGCACACAGGAGTTCTGATTGATATAACTCGAGCTAAGCAATTAAGAGCACAAGCTCAAAGAAGCATCAATAAAATTCAAAAAAAACTTAATCAACTTGTATGTCCTCTTACTATTCAACGAAAGAAAAAAGGTAAAAAAATAGAAGAAGTAATTGAAAGTTTTAATCCTAATAGCAACGCTATTCATTTACCCGCTGCCTTTACTAAATTGGGTTTACCCCTTAAGTATAAAACTCTTCCCAAAAAAGGTAAGAAAGGTAAGAAAGGAAGTAAAGGAGGAAACTGGTGCTTCGATGAATATGCTATGATTAGATATGTTTCTAAACCTTTGGCTTCTGTAATATATCAATCAAGTAAAGAAAACTGGGGAGCTAATAAGTTTTATAGTGTAGTTTACAAGGTGGTTGAAAAACATCGACTAAATAAACGAGAATTGCTACCTCCACTTGTCTTGAAATATCGAGAGCTCAGTAAGTTAGTAAGTACCTATTACAATCATCTTATAAATGACTGTGTAGATATTTATATTACACCTACAGGTAGAGAACTAGGAACATTACATTGTCAGTTTAACCAGAGTGAAGCAGTCACAGGTAGATTTACTTCTTCTGATCCTAATTTGCAAAATATGCCAAGATTACTTGGTCCTAGAGAATGTTTTATACCTCGTAAAGGTAGAAAGTATTGGCTTATAGATTATGAGCAAGTAGAGATGAGATTTTATGTACACTTTTCTAAAGACAAAAAAATGGCTTCTAGACTTTCTACTGATTTACATCGTTGGACGGCTTCAAATATATATAAAAAACCCCCTGAAAAAATTACTAAAGAAGAAAGAGAAAGAGCAGGCTCAATTAACTTCATGGTTATTTATGGGGCTGGAGCTGCAAGAGCGGCTGAGACTTTATCTCGTAAGGGTTCTCCTACTACAAAACCTGAAGCTTTGCAGTTCATAAACAAGTATCACAATACATATCCATCAGTTCGACGAACAGCAAGAAAACTATCGCACAAATTAGCTAAACAAGGTTATATCACTAATCCTTTCGGTAGATGTTATTATATACCTAACAAGTTTAGTTATAAAGCTCTAAACTATATGTGTCAGGGAACCTCAGCAGATTTGATAAAAAGAGCTATGTTAGAACTTTGGTTATGGTTTAGAAGTGAAAAACTAAAAACTAAACTACTTATGACTATACATGATGAGCTAGTTTTTGAAATACCCTACAGTGAAGAAAAGACAGTTGTACCTAAGTTAGTAGAGCTTATGCAGGATTTGAAAACTTTTCTTGTACCTATTACTGTAGGCATAGATATAGCTCCGAAAAGATGGAGTGAGAAAACTAAATTTGACCTTACAAAATTAACAGCCTAGTATATAATAATAATTAAGTTCAAGGATGGCGTTAAGCTCAGTTACTTCCGCAATTTGCCTTGCTCCGGTAACTGGGCTTTTTTATGTGTAAAATAGGGTATAAATTAGGTCCACAATAATTACCTATTTTAACATCCACAATTTGGCTTAAAAAGGCTATTTTTAATACCTTAAATGGACTTAGTAAATTACCCAAAAATTACCCAAAAAATTTTACTCTGTAAGTCTAGTGTTTATAAGGACTTACAAAAATTATTTAAAAATTGCAATTTTTTCATTTACAACTTCTCTATAGTATGGTATATTATACTCAAAGTTAATAATTAACCTATTATTTAAGGAGCAAGGCAATGGCAAAAGGAACAAAAACAAATCAGTACAAAGTCAAGTATAACATGCTTGACTGGCCAGGAACTCAAGAAATTTATGGTACTATCTCAGCCTCAAGTGTAACTCAAGCTGCTGACCAGGCTGAAAAAATGTTAGTAGCTGATGGAGTACCTGCTGAATCATTTGAAATTATCAGTGTTAACCTATTATTTAAGGAGCAAGGCAATGCAAAAAAGAACACAAGTACAACGAGCACTTTTCGTTTCTAAGAAGTACGGTCCATCAAAGAAAAAAACCAAACCCATTCCAAAACCTCTACATGGTGTCATACTTATGAGGCCACATAAATCCAAACCTATATCAAAAAAGAAAGTAACAATCAAACTAGTTTACGATTCACAGTGGGAGGAGTATCAAGTTCGATACATCGAAGATGGAGTTGTAAATGAAGACAAAACCTATTACACTGAAGATTATAACGATGCACTTGATACAATGGTAGCAATGAAAAAGGAATTGGAAGTGGACCAACATGGAAGACTTGACCAAACAGGTGACACACTTAATATCTCTTTACCTAAAATAAAGGGGCAAGGCAAATGAAAACTCAAACTCCAGATCAACTTATTGAGTCTGTTAGTAAAGACCTAAACCAACTAACCAAACAGGCTGCTCAACTTCACACCCAGGCCTGTGAAGTAATTAAGGTAGAACACAAATCTAAAACACTTGCCAAACGTAAAAACAGGTACACCCTTAACCCTCATCGTATAGGTCGTTTAATTCCTGAAGAAGTTAAAAATAAACACTTTCGCAAAGAAGCTCGAGAGGTTGAGAGAAAATTGGCCATTGCTTTCGCTAACCTACTTGTTGATAAACAGGTAGTATCCCTTAACTATCAAGAAATTAAAAGAGCTGCAGATTTAGTAATTGATAACCTACAAAAAATAAATAAATCCTTAGAAGGACTACCTCGATGGTTAAGCAATGTTCAAGAACGAGCAAAGTTGTTACGCTATGAAAGGCGCAACGAGTTAGAACTGGATAAGAAGATCTTTGGTAAAGGTCCTGCCAAAGTTACTTCTGAAAAAGTTACTGTCAGGACCGAAGGAGATATAGAAATGTCTAAGAAAAAAGTTACCAAAGCTACTAAAGCTACTGGTAAAAAAGACTAAGCCGAAACCCGCCCTACCAGGGCGGGTCTATTGGTCTGGCAAACCAATACTGAAGAGGTAGCCAAAAAGTTAATAACTAACCTATTATTTATGGTAAAGAATTATGAGTAAATATCTCTACAAAATAATATGCAGAAACTGTGGCTTCGCAGATGGTATGGATAAGGAAGGTTTAGACCTTTCACAGTTAGTATGTTCTAACTGTCATAAAATAGGAACTACAATTTATATTAAGAAAAGGAGCAAGGCAATGGTCAAAAGTAAGAGAAAATGGAAACAGGATGATCGTGTTGCAGTTAATTTTGATGGAGAACCCTATGTAGGCTCAATAGCAGAGTTAACTAAAACTAAAGCAAAAGTGTTATTTGATGATGGAGACGTATACGATATAAAACTTAAGGATCTAAAGCTTGAAACCGAAGTTGAAGAAGAACCTTCTTCTGCCTCTAAAGGTAAAGGCTTCCATCAGTATAACATCAAGTGGGACAAGAACACTATCAACTTTAATTTCAAAGCAGAAGGGGGAGAATTTCATGGTTGGTGGCGCAAGGTTCAAGTTGAAAAAGGCAAATCTGCCTATGGGATTGACATATTTGTAGAATACAAAGGTCAACACTACAGTGTAGAAACTATTTCATACATTGATGAAGACCCTCGAGAAGACATGCAAGCTCTTAATGCAGACATCTGTGCTGCCATTAACAAATGGTTGCATTACAAATGCCGTGGCACCTTTGATACAATAGAAGACTTACAACAAAGAGCTGCTAAACCTACTATCACAATACATCGTTTACAAGCCTTGGATGATATTATCCTCAAACTTAAAGAGTACCGAGACACTTCAATTCGTTCTGGTGGGTTTAGAGTTATGGTCTTTACAGGAGACGGTCCTAATGACCCAAGTATGAGAATACAAATGGACTTGACTACACAAGCTCTTGGTCTCAAAGGTAAAGTTCCTAAACTTTCTGAAGGAGTAGTTCTTGACAAAGTGGCAGAAGACAATAGTAAAAAAGCTAAGGGTAGAGGAAAGATTACAGAAATAGTCCCTGACTCAAAGAATGTTCAAGACCTTCTTAAGAAATTAAGGACCTCTAAGGATAAGACAGAACAACGTAAAATACGAGGAGCTCTTAGAAGAATGGGCCATAAAGGTGGAAGTAGAAGTTCGAAATAGTAAACTACACATTAACAAACTTAAAATGAAGGAGAACAAAGAATGTCTAAAGAAAAGAAAGAATCAATGACAGTTAAGTTGGATGACTCAACCCTTACAATTGTAATACCTATACTCAAACCTCTTAAGGACTCAAAGTCTGGCAAGAGTTTGACAGTAGCTACTACACACGGCAATGTTCCAACTGAAGTCACCCTACAAGGGAAACCCGTGATTATAGGTATAAACGCCTATATTAAAAAGAGTTGATTAAAAAGCTCTCACTACTTCCTTCCTTTGGAGCCTTAACTGGTTTTATCCAAATTAGGCTCCTTTTTTATGTGTAAGTACCTGTAAAATAAAGAGTTACGAAGATAATAGTACTGATAAGGCCTCTGTTTTTAATCTATTTCGACGTAAGTGTTTATAAATAAAGGACTTATGTTACCAGATGATTTACCCCTTGAGATAACACACTGATAAGGAGGGAAAAATCCATTTGGGCTCCACTCAGCTGCTTTCTCAGCTAAGTTAGAAGAGCCTCTTAGATACCAAATAAAAAGATAAAGTGGCCAGCTGACCTGATTACCACCTTATCTACGGCGATAGAAGTATAAATTTATTACCTCTTTTCGTATCGCTCTTTGTTGGCTATCCAAATATGCCCCCAGAAGCAACACCAATAACCGAACAGCCAAATGTTCAAATGAATGTATTGTTGCAGATAACACAATAAAGCAACGCCACCTATACCAGCAATCCAATCTTTCCAGCGAGGCATTAAGGCCTGTGCTCGTTGTGACAGTGTAGCCTTGTCCATGAGTTCTAAAGTTGCTGTTGTGATAAGTCCAGCTACACCAACTATTAAAAATACCCAATTAAAGATTGCCACCATTTTTCACCTTCCTTTCTAATTCAGCAATCTTCTTCTTGTCCTTCGGTTTTGAAAGTAAAAAAGTACCTAGGGCAGTACCACCCAGTGCAGGAAACATAAGTCCAATTGGTCCCATCGGTGAAAAGAGAGTTGCTTTAAGTTCTTCCCCAACCGAGATATGAATGGCATTCAATCCTTTTGTCAATTTATATCGTAAGGTATCTGTCGCTTGATTCCAAGTATGCTTAAAGTCAACCATCCTATCAACTCGTTTAGCATCAAATAAAGTGGTCCAAGGTAAAAGTGATGTAGCATTAACATCAGCATATTTAAGTGAGATTGGTGAAATCCAACAAGGTGTTATAACCTCCTGAAAACAGGCACCACTAAATAATGCCACCAAACCAAGAATTGAGATTGATACTATAATTGTCTGCAGTTTCTTTGACATAATAAATTCTCTCCTTCAAAAATTAAGGTTGATCATATGTGACTGCTATTTGAGCACCACTGTCTACGGTTATAACTCCACCGAAATTCCATAATTGTGAACTACCTGCGATTGTTATATTGCCCATCTCATTAGCGATGTTTAATACAGCACCTTCAAAAACAAAAATGTCTTTGCCAGCACCGTTGCCTAAAACTTTTGCTCTATTTCTGTTTGTTGTTGCCGAAGCATTAAGGGTACCCCCAAACAAATACAGAATACCTATAAAGGCATCATCTCCACTATCATCTGGATACCAATTGAATGAGCCTCCATATATTCGGAGTGTCGTAATATCCATGCCTGTTTCTGGACTTCCTGCAAGATCTGTACCATAGTTAAAGGTGCCTTTTTTCATTTCGATTAGAGTAGCAGCACTGTCCATCGTGCAAGTACCGTTGTTCATATAAATGCTCATATTGTAAGCTGTTGCTTTAGATCGAATACAATCTTCATATATCGTAACAACTACATTATCTGGTTTGTCATTATTTGGTGTGAGACGTAAAACTTGCACTGCAGTATCAATATTGCTATCTCCAATATAAACTGTGCCTGCCAATACGATCACATCTAAAAACTCGCAACACCAACTTCCAGTATTTTCATTGCTGGTAAGATATACCGTGACATTTTTGTTGTTAACTATTACTAAATCAATGTTTGCATCTTGTCCTGTAGCATCGTGAGAAACTTCAATGTAATAGGTGCCACTGCCTTCTATTATTATTTTGTCTGCCATGCAATGTAATCGCTCAGATGCACTTCCTATATTTCCAGTGTAACTGGATTTAAAATGTAAAAGATCATAAGCAACACCACCGGTTTCACCAACTGCAATTCCATCATCTACATCAATGACACTCGTGCCATCAAAAATAACTTCATCATCTGCGACAGGTACAGTTGGATCTTCTCCAGTACCCCAATTTCCTGCTATATCCCAATCACCCGTTTTGAGTGTAACCCCTCCAGTGGTAATACAAATTTGTGTGTCTCCTGAGTCATCGATATTATCATTGTTTTCTAAGTTTGCAATGAAATTTGCAGAACAGTTATACACCCACATTTTACCTGCAGCATTATTACCACCCCAAGTTCCTGAAGTAACTGTCCAAGCATGAACAACAGCATTCTCGTCTGCTGCAATATCCACATTGATAGTCTCACCAACTACAGGAGAATGTGTTCCAGTATCATAATCAAACTCATATAAAATGTCTTGTGCCGTCCATTTTTTTACAGCCATTGTAAAACTCCTATTCTTTCCATTTTCCTAAGGGACACTGTTCAGTTAATAAAGCTACTTTAGCCCATAAGTTACAACCACAATGCGGGCATTTCTTTGTTGGTTGACATTGTGAACAAAGCAATCTTCTTTGAATATAAACTTCTTTACTAACAACCTTAAAACCTTTTTTACTCCATCTAATTATAGCAGTAGTAAAATGTTTTAATAATTCAGTATGAGTAAAGGATCTTATTGGTAGTTTTACAGGAGAGATCATTTTTTTATTTGGTACAATAATATTGCTTTGCTTTATTATGAACACTCCAAACAAACCACACCAAACCTTCTTTTTACTAACATGTCTGCACCGTTGACACTCGACAATTTGTTCTTTTATAAATTTTGGTTGTGTTGATCTATTACAAATCATTATATACAATCAAGCCAATCTATATCGCCACAAGTACACGGATTACATATAGAATAACTTCCTTCATAAGCAAGAATAACAGGATTATCTACGTATCGTTGTGAAGCACAAAGACGCCAAAGACTTAAACCAGCATCTCCACAATCTACAAGAGCATGTGCAAATTCACTATCATAATATACATTAGTTGCACTACCTATCCAAATGTATGGTGGATCATAAGCACCACTACTTGCATCCAACACAATATAACAATTTTCTCCATTTAAGGTTATTACCGTTTCCCAATAACAATTACATATTGTAGGATTTTGTTTTAACCAAAAAGATTGATTAAATTCAGTCCACAATGCTTCAGTTGAACATCTCTTTATACCTGAAAAAGACACACACAAATATAGTGGGGTTTCATTTGCATCAAAAGCACATAAACAATCATCATCTGAATAAAGACAAGCTGGACAATCAATCTCTGTCCACCAAACATCCAGAGGTAGATCACTTGGAATATGATTCAAATTTCCATTTTGTAAGGAAATATAACAACTACTACTATAAGATACCCTATAGTTAATTGGGTACGTTATAGCTTGACTCCATCCTTCTGGATAATCAATTAAATCACAAGAACAACAAATACAACAATCATCTGGTATTAACACTTGAAACTTGCCTGTAGTTGTATTTACACAACCATAAAAAGTGTCATTACATTCTCCTATATCAGCAGAGCTTAAAGTTAAAGCTATTTGTCCAGCATTTAGCCCCGAAGTTACAATACAAGCAGATTGAATTACGCAACTGTAATCGCCAGAACTCAAGTCAAAAGTTACTGATCCATCTGTCTCAACACAACCATATACAGTAGTAGACATTATTAACAAAGATCCCAATTCTGAAACACAGTTGTACACCACCACTTACCTTGAATGTTTTCTACAAATAAATAAGCATCATTTACAAGTAAAGGTAACGCAGAGTCTAAATTTCCACCACCAGAAATTACACAATATACTTCTACATTATAACCAAGCTCTCCACTTCCTGCTTCTGCATCATTGTTAAGAATAATATTACAAGTTATATTTGTTGCAGCCGGTGCAGCCTCAGTAGTTCTTGCTCTTCTAACAGGAGGTGCTATAGGCATTCCTACCCATCGTTTGTTTCCTTCATCATCCATCCATTGACGGGCTTGCAATCTATCATATAAACAAAGTGCTGGTGTGTAATCTGCCACACAGTCATTTTCTAACAGGTTAAAAACATCAACTTCAACAGAGTCTTTGTCATCGAATTTATCATCACCGTCTTCATCGGCCCACTCTGTAGAATCAAGAATCTGTTCATAACAAGTATATATGCCGTCACCTGTTGTTGAAGATTGCACTTCAAAAATCTTAAAGACAGTAAGTGACACTACAGGAGCACGTGTGCTAATTCCTGAACTGGTACGCATACTGTTTGCGAGCTGAACGTTTGATAAAGCAGTTACAACATCTACTAATCGATTATATTCAGCAGCACTTACTTTATCTTGTCCAGCCCTAAGATGTTTAAATGGTTTAATCATTAAAATAAGTTAGCAAAATTTACTCTTGTATATGGTCTTAATTGAACGCCAGTGTTTTTATAAACAGGCACGAATTGCATTTCTGTGTCTGCTGCTTCTTTCGGTTTAGGAAATTTATTCCATCCATTTGGTTTGTAAGTGAAATGATATGTAATAGTCCATCCTACAGTACCAGCCGTTGATGTTGTTCTGTCAGTGGAAATCCCGGAAAGTAATAAAGTTTCAG
>SDBU01003889.1_pt1 | contig 18725 bp, 14 predicted proteins | sample 2277071 | NCBI WGS metagenome assembly SDBU01 (sample SAMN10397929, study PRJNA504765) | marine sediment metagenome | isolation source: marine sediment core GS08_GC12, 126 cmbsf | place: Arctic Ocean: Gakkel Ridge, Loki's castle | collected 2008 | reverse complement strand
GAAGCGGCGCGCGCCGAAGTGATCAATGTGGTGAACAATTTCTTCCGCGAGCGTCTCACCGCGCTGCCGACGATCAGTGCCTATATTGATAGCTTTAAAGAGTAGGGCAGAAACTGAGGGAAATCCTTCGTAGGAATGCTTGGAAACCTCATCCCCAAGGTACCTGTGGGTTTAAAAAGATGTGTCCGATTTTACTAAAGTCGGACACAATTCTATTTGAGTCCAACATCAAGAATCTGTGTCGTCGCTGCAGAGCAAGATATGGATCTAATGAAATTCGATTCCGCCGCAGACATTGATCGCCTGCCCGGTGATGAAAGAGCCCTGATCGGAGCATAGGAAGACGACCACGTTGGCGATATCCTCTGGGAGGGCCATTCGTCCTAATGCGGCCTCTTCCCCCAGCACAAGCTTGGCTTCTTCAAGCCCAATCCCCTGCTCCTTCGCAATGATCTCCGCCTCTTTTCGCCCCATTAAGGTATCCACATTTCCCGGGCACACGGCGTTAACCGTGATGGCCTGACCCCCTAATTCGCGCGCCATGGCTTGAGTTAGTAAGATCAACGCCCCTTTGGCGGCGCTGTAGGGTCCGTAGGTGGGAAAGCCTGTTTTGCCGGCAATGGATGCGATGTTGATGATACGACCCCCACCATCCAGCTCTTTGAGGTGGGGTATTACCGCCTTGGAACATAGAAATGCACCTTTGGCACTCACATCCAGCGTTATATCCCAAGACTGTTCTTCCAAATTTTCAGTTGTATTTGCCCCAGGAAAGGCCCCGGCGTTGTTAATCAGGATGTCGATCCGGCCAAATGCCTTCTTCGTCTGATTTACCATCGCCAGGATCTGATCATTTTTGGTAACATCCGCGTAAACGCCGAGGGCTCGTCCACCGGAGGCTTCAATCTCCTTCACCAGGGTGTGGAGATAGCTCTCTTCATCAGGGCGATCTGGCGAATTGGCCGGTTGAAGATCGCTCAAAACGACATGTGCACCTTCTTGTGACAATCGCCGTGCGATACCCTGCCCGATGCCATATTCACTTCCCGCTCCGGTGATAATCGCGACTTTGTCCTTGAGATCTTCATACATAATCGAGGCAACTCCTTAGGTATGGGCTAGTTTAGAACAAGATAGAAAAGAAGTGCATTCCCAACCGTCCCCTTACCCTCAGGCATCACGAGCACGTCTCAAGACGTGGTGCCGTCCCAAACGAGTATATCAGCTCGTCCAGGGCGCCAGTAAGTTGACTTGTTAAAGATGCTCGTTAATCACCCCTGATGTACGGGCAACCGGCGACGTGCGTCAGCACGCGTTGCCCATACGCCTAGTTTATAGATGAACCGAAATGCAATCCAGTACTTTTTAGACAGCACACTGAAAGCCAGTGTCAGACATAATCAGATTCAGATTTACATTTGACAGAATCAGAGAATAATTATATAAAATACTAGGAAAACAGAAATCGAACATAGAAAGTTATAACTGAAACAGTCAACATTGTTTAATAAACTCTCAGAAACGCCAATAATTAATACCGCATAACGATTTTTTGCAAGCCAGGAGGCATTCACATGAAAATTGACAATCTCGATCGGCAGTTGCTTGCGTTGATGGCTCAGGATGGGCGGATGACAAGTGCCGAAATGGCAAGGGCTGTTGGAGAGAACGAGCGCAAGGTCGCGTACCGTGTCAACAGTCTTCTCCAGAGTGGAGCCATCTCGATACGCGGCATTTTCAACCCTGAATTCTTCGGCTATGAAGTAATGGCAGATATTTACTGTCAGGTAGACCTAGCGAAATTGGACGAGGTAGCCAGGAAAATTGCAGAATTTCCGGAGGTTCAGTGGGTGCAAGCGGCTTTTGGTGATTACGATGTTGCTTTCCAAGTTTTAAAGAAGTCCTCGGCTGAGTTGTACAAATTTGTTTCCACCAAGCTTGCAGGAGTTTCAGGGATCATCAAAACGACGACAACGATATCGTCAGCAGTCTTTAAAGATATTCACGAATGGATTCCTCCAGAGGTGCAAGAAGAAGATGAAGAAACGAATGAGGTTGAATTGATCGAATCCGTCAAGGCCTAGTCTTCCGTCCAACGTGATTGTTTGGACAGGACAGATAATGGACGGAACAGCCAATTTCGAGTGGAGTTCAAAACCCATAAACTAAGGATCCCCCATGACAAATCAAGTATTGACCATTGAGTTTCAAAAATCTGGCGTCCTTGAGTTCTACCCTGATCTATGTGTGGGATGTGGCTCATGCATGCTGATGTGCTCGTTCTATCATGAAGGAGTCGTCAGCCCATCTCTCGCCCGCATTCGAATAGACCGTGATCCACTCAACGCTGAGTATCGGGCAAATATCTGCCAGCAGTGCCTCGCTCCAAGCTGTTACGTCGCTTGCCCTGCACAGAACGAGGCGTTGTGCATTGATGAAGAGACGGGGGTCAGGTACGTTGATCCCAGCTACTGTACCGCTTGTGATGAGTGCTATTACGCTTGTCCTTTCGAGCCCAAGCGGGTTCACAGATACACACACGACAACAAAGCGTACAAATGTGATCTCTGCATGGGCCGAGAAGGAGGACCAATCTGCGTCGAGTATTGTCCCGTAGATGCACTTGCACACATTCCAGTGGAGGAGAGGTGGTAGAGATGAAGAAAAAATATGGCTGGGCAGGAAAAGTACTGCATGTTGATCTGACGGACGGGAGTTCAAAGCAGGTTTCGACAGCGGAATATGAACCGGAGAAGTACATCGGCGGTATCGGGTTGAATTACAAGATTTTCTGGGACTTGGGTTGTCCCAAGGTTGCTGCCTTCGATCCGGAAAACCCTTTGATCATCGGAGTTGGACCACTTACCGGTGTCCCAGGGCCTTTCGGGCGGGCGGAAGTCTGCAGCATCTCGCCCCAATCCTATCCGGATGAATTATTTACCTACTCCGGCTTCGGGGGGAAATGGCCTTCGGAGTTGAAATATGCTGGGTATGATGCTGTCGTTGTGGTTGGGAAAGCGGAGAAGCCAGTATACGTCTCCATTCATGATCAAGACATAAAGATCATGGATGCCAGTCATTTATGGGGCTTAGACACCCATGAGACGCAGCGCGTGATCATGGAAGACGATCCGAATACTTCGGTCGTGTGTATGGGTCTGGCAGGAGAAAACCTGAGCAGGAACGCGGTGATGGTTAATGAGACCGGGAATACGGCCGGGCAGGGTGGTTTCGGAGCCGTGATGGGATCGAAAAACCTCAAAGCCATCGCTGTGCACGGCACCGGTGGTGTGAATATCGCCAAACCCGATGAATTAATAGCTTTCATCGCTGAGCGAAATGCCAAGGGGGAGTGGTTTACCGGTGCTTCGAACAGTTGGGCACGAACCCCATATACAGGCGAACCCGTTGAATCAGAGATGGTGGAAAAGTATCGCAAGAAGATCAACGGCTGCTTTGGTTGTCCCTATCAATGCAACGCCTTCTATGACGTGCCCGGTGTAGGAAAAGGCACAGCCATGTGTGCATCATGGTGGTACGCCAAAATGAACCAGGACGCCAAAGCTACGTGGGAAGCGGTGACCCTCGCCCAGAGATTGGGCATCAATCACTTTGACCTTTACGGAATTTGGGAAGTGTTAAAAACGATCGTGAAAGAGAAACTGCTCACGGAAGAGGAGTGGAACAAATACGGGTTGCCTCCAATCCCCCATTTTTGGGGCGGTGAAGCATCAGACCATGAATTCAATACTGCGCTGATGCAGGGGATTGCTGAGGGTAGTTCACTCTTTGCTGAAGGTGGGGCGCGCGGATTATTCGGGTTGCTGGAGAAGTTGAAGGACAGAGATGAACTAAAAAACCTGGTTGAAGTCCTTTTCCCCATTCATGGTCAGCCTGTCCATTATTTTGGTTGGCTGGGTTGGGCCTTGCTTGCCTCTGTCGACACGCGTGACTCAGCCGATTCTTCCGACGCCATCATGACCTTTGCCGAATCCAGCGCATCCGTATTTGAGGAGGGCGGAGATCCGGTTGAAGTCGCCCGTGACACTGCGGATCATTTTGGTGTTCCTTGGGGAAAATCGAACTACGCGCATGCCGAAGGGGGTGAGGTGGAGGCAGTCTATGATCGGATCGAAGAGCAAGTTGCCTGGACCCACCGCAACCATTCCTTGAAGAATGCCTTGACGATGTGCAATTTCGCTTCTCTGCCGGATCAATATTTCGACCCCCCTGAGATGGATATCCGTATTTTCGAGAGCCAGGTCTTTTCCATGGTGACCGGAGTGGACATGGATGTAGAAGAGTTATGGAAGGCCGGAGATCGAATTTGGACTCTTCGGCGTGTGGTTGGGGTCAAGCGAGAAGGAAGGACAAGAAAGCAAGACACGCTCCAAGATGCGATGTTCGATACAGTTTGGCGCGAGGAGCACCCGGCGACTTTCGAAAAGCTCGATACGCAAATTGACCGCCAGAAGTTCGAGGCCCTGAAGGGTCGATATTACGACCTCTGCGGCTGGAACGTGGATAGCGGATGGCCAACGCGAGAGACGCTCGAGAAATTGGACATGGCTGAAATTGCTGATGAACTTGATCGTGAGGGTCTCCTGGGCTAATAGGGAGGTCATCCTCATTCACGCTCACTATAAGTAGGTTACTGCAATAATCGTTGCTCAGGTGCAAGGCAACAAGGGGAATATCTTGAATCGACAAAAGAGAATCGAGGCGCTCAAGCAAGTCGTGGGCGAGCGAACACCGAAATCGGGGGAGGCATTTGAAAGGGCGTTAGGCGTCTACCCCAACGGGGAAATTAGCGCTGCGCGTGGTTTTGATCCCTGGCCCTTCTACGCAGCAAAAGGGGAGGGACCCTATATATGGGACATCGACGGTAATCGTTACATAGACTGCTGCATGTGTTATGGCGTGCTGCAATTAGGACATCGACCTCCTGCCGTGACAGAGGCGTTGGAGCTGCAACTCCAGCGAGGAATTCATTATGGCTGCCCGCACACCGAGGAAGTTGCTTTCGGCGAGAAGTTCGTTGAGTGCGTTCCGGGCGCAGATAGGGTTGTCCTCTGCAACTCAGGCAACGAGGCGATTCACAAAGCAATTTCCATCGCAAGGGCTTATACGGGCAAGGACAAGATTGCCAAGTTCGAGGGGGGCTTCCACGGCTCCAATGAGTATTCCATGTGGAGCATTTACCCTGACCCAGAGCAAATGGGCCCCATCGATCGACCCAACCCTATCCCGCATGCAGCTGGGATGATTGAGTCGCAACGGGAAAATATACTCATCCTGCCTTTTGGAGAAGAGGCGGCCTTCGATCTGATCGAGGAGAACGCGCACGAATTGGCAGTGGTGATGATCGAGCCGGTCGGAGGTGCGGGGGGAACATTGATGATGGGAGAAGAGTACCTCCGTTTGCTTCGTGAGGTAACGGAGAGGATGAGTGTATTACTCCTGTTCGACGAGGTCATCACGGGCTTCCGACTATCTTTGGGCGGCGGTCAGGAATATTTCAATGTGATGCCTGATATTGCTACTTTTGGTAAGGCGCTTGGTGGGGGGATGCCCATTGGGGCAATTGGTGTCAAGCGCGAAATTCTAATGAAGACTCTGCAATTGGATCCACCGCTAAGCGTCGCAGGAACCTTCAGCGGCAACGCTATGACCCTCGCGGCAGGAAATGCATTTCTCGATTATGTAATGTCGCATCCTCGCATCTATACCGAGATGGAGGAGAGGGGGGACTACCTGCGCAATAGCTTCAACGAATATGCCCGAACGAAAGGGTATCCGGCGACAATGACCGGCGTGGGATCGATGTGGCAGGTGCACATGGCTCCTCCGCCAATCGTCAATCCGCGTGATCGGATCAAGGAGGATGCACAGGCGTTGATGGAGTACGCGCTCAGACTGCGCCTTGAAGGTGTGTTCATACCGGCGCCGCTTCATCTGGCCTTCATCTCGCCAGCGCACAGCAGTGAGGATGTAGATGAGCTCATTCGTGCTCTCAAGGCATCGTTGGATGCGACATTTGACCCGGTGGACGGGCCATAATGCGTGAAAGATAGATGATCAAACAATCCGTCAGAAGCCATACGATTGGATAAGGAGTAAGTCTCAATGTCACAGGTCATGACCGTTCAAGGTCCGATAGATCCTGAGGAGCTGGGCTTCACATCGATGCACGAACATGTCCTATATGATGGCACGGTCTATTTTCAAAGGTCCGAAGGAAAATTTCCTGAGAGTATTCCTGTTGAGCCGGAGGACACCGTAAGCCTGGAAAATATTGGCCTTCACCAACGCAATTTCAGCCTCACAAAAGACGCCTGCAGCATGCACGACGAGGATTGGATGACGGCTGAGCTGCAGGAATTCAAGGATTCAGGCGGTCAGACAATCATTGATCAGAGCGCGCCGGGGTTGCGCAGTAATGTGCCCGGCATCAAGCGCATCTCAGAAAAAACGGGTGTGCATATCATCGGCACCACCGGCCTTTACACCGAGGATTCCTGGCCGGATAAGTTCAAAGAGATGACTGGGGATGAATATGCAGCCTACATGCTCGATGAGATCGAGAACGGGATCGAGGACACAGGCATTAAGCCCGGCGCGTTAAAAATCGCCATAACTGAGCTTACCAAGCAGCAAGAATTAGTGCTCCGTGCAGCGGGTCGTGTGTCCAACGAAAGCGGCCTGATGCTCACCGTACATCCGGGCTTTACGATTGGCAATGATGGGCGCAGGATCGTGAAAATCTTGAAAGACGAAGGGGTGAATTTGGAGCGAGTCGTTATTGCACATGGGGACGGTTTCTTTGTCAGTACCGATTTCAAAAGCCTCATTCTTGATCCTGAAACTTGGAAGTTGTCAACGGATTACCATAAGGAGTTGCTCGACCAAGGAGCGAATCTCTCAATCGATTGTTTCGGCCATCAGTGGTCGTCGGAAGTTGCTGGTGGCTGGATTATTGAAAAAGATTGGCACCGGCTAGGGGGGTTGGTGGCGCTGATTAAAGAGGCGTATTCACCGCAGATCGTCTTGGGGACGGATACCTTTATAAAAATCCTGACCCGGCGCGGAGGGGGAGAAGGCTACTGCCGTTTGACGAAGGTTGTCATCCCAACGCTTCGAGATGTAGGTGTTTCGGAGTATGACATTCGACAAATGACGCTCGAGAATCCAGCCAGGTTGTTGGCCCATTGATCAATTCAAATAGGAGAGATAACTATCGAATTTAAAGCGATACAAGACCAGCATGGTTATGCATTCGAATATTTTTTTAAAGGAGCACAAATTCATGAGCACAGAAAATTTGGATCAGTTGCGAGAGGCGATTGTCGGCCTGAAGGGGGACGAGGCAGCCCAGCTAGCTAAGGAGGCGATAAATAGCGGGGTCGATCCCGTTAAGGTAGTAGAGCAAGGACTGCGACCCAGCCTGGATGAAATTGGGGTGGCTTTTGAGGCCAACAAGATATTCCTGCCAGAATTGGTTGCGGCAGGAAAGATCGCCGGGGTAGTAGGCGATATTGTCGAAGCCGAGTTGAAAGGTGACACAGATGTCCTTTCCAAGGGAACCATAGCCCTCGGCACAGTGAAGGGAGATATCCATTCCATTGGCAAGAACATCGTGGCGGTGATGATGAAAGCCTTCGGTTTCAAGGTCGTCGATCTGGGTGTGGATGTTACCCCTGAGGAGTTCCTTGAAAAGGCGCCTGAAGTGGATGTTATTGCGATGTCCGGATTACTGACAACCGCGACCAAGAGTATGCGTGCCACGATCGAGCAGCTGGCAGAAAAAAATTCCGACAAGCTAGTAATCACGGGCGGCGCGGCGATGAACCCGGAACTGGCGAAAGCACTCGGTGTTATGTACGGGCCGGACGCGGCCAGTGGGGTCAGAATGTTGGACGAAGCACTTAAGTAACGGGTTGATTCTAAATCAGGAGGATTGATTAATGCTGCGGCTGCAGAATGTTCTTAGCGAGGCTGAAAAGAAGAAAATTTATCAATCGGCGATCAAGTTACTGGAAAACCTTGGCGTTCTTTGCAACCACGCCGAGACGTTGGAATATTTTCAGAAGGCAGGATGCAAGATCGGCGCGGAACACTCAAAACCCAGAGGCTCGAGGCAGGTACTTTTTACGGAGGAAATCGTTCAAGACGCCTTGGAGAAATTACCCTCCGAGATCACCCTCTACCCAACTGCTCCTGGGTATCAGGAACTGCCCTTACTCAAAGGCGAAACCTACTTCGAGACCAGTGGGGGCGATTATGTTCGTGATCGCCATAACCATCAACTCCGACCTGCAGTGATCCAGGATGTCGTCATTGCATCTCGCTTGACGGATGCCAGTGAGCACATGGATTTGAACGGCACCCAGATTTATTGGATGTACGACCTGATGGCGACGGATGAGTATGAGAAGTACGGTCTTGGCGGAATTTACATGCCCCTGATGTGCTTGCACTCGGGGAAACATGCCTCAACCGTTTATTTCACCAGCACGGACACGGAGATCTACGATGACATCCGTGCCTGGCAGATCTGTGCTGGTGGGGAAGAAGCGTTCCGCGAAAAACCCTGTGGGACTCTGATTATCAGCCCCACCTCTCCGTTTTTCCTTGAGGGGAGGGTTGAGGAAGGAGATCCGTGGGGTCATGCAGATTCCTTGGTACTAGCTGCAGGGGCAGGTGTGGTTCTGTCGTTGGGCTTCAGCGGTTTGTTGGGTGCCACTGGACCGGTTACTGTCCCGGGGCTGGTTGCCCAATGCCTGGCAGAGTTTATGGGGTTCAACGTAGCCATCCAAGCAGTAAATCCTGGCAATCCTGTTGTCATGAATGACTACAGCGGGACTTTCGACATGAATTCGGGCCAGAAGCAGGAGGCCTGGCCGGCTGCCAATCTGGTCCACATGTGCCTCACCGAGATGGCCCATTATATCAATGCACCCATCGATTGCTTGTGTGCCTCTACCTCAGTCGAGACAGATGCCCAACTCGGTTGGGAGAACATGGGAAGTTTTTTGCCCCAGATGTTGGTGGGAACAGATATCATCTGTGCCGCTTCGGCCACGTCGGTCGATAAGGTGTCAGATCCCCTCGCACTTCTCGTCGGGAATGAGATGGCGGGTTATGCCAGGCACATTACCAAAGGTGTGACCTTCGATGATGCTTCCATCCCAGTGGAGATGATGATCGATCTTGGTCATGCGCCCCTAGGTGGAAACTTCCTTGAGACTGACCACACCTTTGAGTATTACAGACGAGAACTCTGGCAGCCTTCCGGCGTAACCAATCGATTGGGAAGGGATGCCTGGATGGAATCAGGTGAAACTTCAATCAGGGAAAGGACAAGCGCTCTCGCCGACGATATCCTGGCCAACCACGAACCGGATTTGCCTGAGGCCCGGCAGAAGCAATTGCGGGAACTGATTGCTGAGATCCTCGATCGGGAAGGTGTCGTGGGGGAGGAAGCTAAGCGAGTCATGGAGGCGACCTACTGGCAGGGGTGATAAACCAGGTTTGATTTCATTAGATTAAGACAACGCTCAACCGGAACAGAGCGGAATTGTTGGGAGGAAATGGATGTTAAAACTGCAAAATGTTCTCTGTGATGCTGACAAGAAGAAGGTTTATCAATCAGCCATCAAGCTGTTGGAGGAAATGGGCTTCCTCTGCAATCATGCCGAGACGCTTGATTACTTCCAGGAGGCGGGATGCAAGATTGGCCCGGAGCTGGACAAGCCTAGAAAAGCAAGGAAAGTGATTTTCACCGAGGAGATCGTCGCTGAGGCGCTGAAAAAAGCACCCTCTCAGTTTACGATGTACCCCACTTCTCCTGGATATAGGGAGCTTAATTTCTTAAGTGGAGAAGTATATTTTGTCAGTCAGGGCGGAGACAACGTATGGGATTATCGCACCAATGAATTGCGTCCCACGAGGATGGAAGACCTGGTGGCCATGTCGCGCTTGATCGACGCTTGCGAACATGTTGATGGCACTTTCCCGGCCGTTTACTGGTTGTATGATCTGGTCCCTCAAGACCAATACGAGCGCTATGGGATTTGGGACATCTTCATGAGCGTCGAGTGTCTCCACAACGGAAAACCCAAGTTCGATGTCTACTCCACCGCAACCGGCACTGAGGTCCCAACCTTCCTGCGCACATGGCAGATATGTGCTGGGGGTGAAGATGCTTTCCGTGAAAAGCCTAATGGATCGCTTTTTATTGCCCCAACCTCACCTTTTTTCATCGAGGGTCGACTTGAGCCGGAGGATCCCTGGGGTCATGCGGATTCTCTTGTCCTGATGGCGAAGGCCGGGGCGCCAATAAACCTGGAGCCTTGCGGCAACTTGGGAATGAGTGGTCCAGTAACTGTCGCCGGATTGATTGCTCAAACCATTGCCGAGTTCTTGGGGCTAAATGTCGCCGTGCAGGCAATAAATCCTGGTAATCCTGTCATGATGAACGATTACACTGGTTCGATCGATATGTCCACGGGGCAGAAGCAGGAGGTCAGACCAGAGGCTAACCTGGTTCACATCGGGCTGACGGAGATGGCACATTATCTCGGTTTTCCTATCTCGACTGTTAATTGTTCAGGGGCCGTTGAGGCTGATGCCCAGGTAGGCTGGGAGAGTATGGCCATCATCCTATCCCAAACCCTTGCTGGAACAGACTTGATCGGATCGTTCGGTGGCCTTTCCACAGATGATGTTTTTGACCCTCGGGCGCTGCTCATGGCCAATGAGATGGCCGGATGGGTACGGCATTTTGTTCAGGGTTTCAATGTCGATGAGGAGACAATTCCGCTGGAATTAATGATCGAATTGGGACAAGCTCCGCTGGGAGGGAATTTTCTTGAGTCGGATCACACCCTGCGCCTTTTCCGTGAATCGATCTGGCAGCCATCAAAACTAACCAACAAGTTATCCAGAGATGCCTGGGTCGAAGCGGGTAAAGTGAGTGTAAATGACAGAGCGATTGAGATGATAGAGGAAACTTTGGCCAGTTATGAGCCCAAGGTCCCAGAAAGCCAGCAGAAGGAACTTCGGGATTTGATCGCCGAGGTTCTTGATCGCGAGGGGGTGAAGGGGAATGAGGCCAAGGAGATTATGGAAATGACCTACTGGCAGGGCAAGTAAAAGGAGGGTATATGCGACATTGGTACGAGACCTTACAGCACGAACTAAATAGTTAAAGGAGAGAGAAAAATGAAAAAGAGAGTGTTCGCCATTCTGTTGAGCCTCGGCGTGGTTTTGCTGGCCCTTGCGCTGACCGGATGCACCACAAGCGCGACCGATGAGCCAACGGCCATTCCAGGAGTTGATGAGAGCCCTGTACCCGGGGCAACCAGCCTGCCATCTCCAACTGAAGTCGCCGATGAAGGACCTGTCACGCTGCGAGTGGGGCTCCTGAATGAACCAGATTGCCTGCATCCCTTCGCGTGCTCCGAACACTACTATTTTGTTGAACTAATCTACGATACGTACAGTGATATGGGGCCGGAGTGTGAGATCGTTCCGCGTTCGGCAGAATCCATGGAAGTTTCTGAAGATGGGTTGACCTGGACCATAAAGCTGCAGGAAGGAATGTCCTTCTCGGACGGCGAGCCCTTCAACGCCTACGCGCTGGCGGATTACTATGATTGGGTCATGTCTACGCAAATCAGTGAATGGTACATGCTAACTTTGTTCGCAGACTCCTGGGAGGCAGTGGATGAATACGTGTTCCAGATTACCACGGTGGAACCGGTAAGTACGCTTCCCTACTATGAATCCCTCTGGCTGTGGCCTCTTCCTGGCCATATCTGGGGAGAGTTCGACGACCAATCAATTTGGGGTTTTGAAAACAATCCGCCGATTGGATCCGGTCCTTATGTCCTGACAGATTGGGTCCCAGGGGAGTACTTGATTTATGATGCGCGAGAGGATTATTGGGCTGGAGCGCCTCCAATCGACCGCATCGTTATGCAGGTATATTCAAACTGGGACGGCTTGGTGCAAGCGCTTCTAGCCGGTGAGATCGATGTCACCGATTATGCGATCCCTCCTCAATTCTTTGACACACTGGAAGGTGTCCCCGATATAACTGTTGTGGAGAAGCCTCCGGGCTACCATTATTTCTTAGCCTTCAATATGTACGATGGTGGGTTCAAGCATCCGGCGATCGAAGATCCGATCGTCCGGGAAGCAATCGATTTGGCTACCGACAAGCAGCAAATCATCGATGTCGCATTGTTAGGCCACGGCAGCCTGTGTCCTACCGATTGGGCTTGTAGTCCATCCTTGGGGGATGGCCTTGATCCCTCTCTTTCGGTTACACCGTTTGATATCGCCGAAGCCAATCGCCTCCTGGAAGAGGCCGGGTACCTCGACACGGATGGGGATGGAGTGCGTGAAACTTCTGATGGTCAGCCATTGGACTTTCGCTTTTTCTACGATGTTGACAATCCGTCGATGGATAGCATCACACGGATGATCTCAGGATGGTTGACTCAAATCGGCATCAATCTACTCGTCGAAGGATTTGAAACCTCCACTCTCTGGGATACCGTCCTTGAAGTGCGGGACTACGACATTGCCCTTCGGTTTTTCTTAGACGAGTTTGACCCCTCCGGCGCCTTTGATTTCTACTTGTCCTGTTGGAGTGCCGATGCGGGAAGTGGTGCGTTAAATGAATCAGGGTATTGCAATCCTGAATTAGACGATCTTACCTACCAGATTATCACAACCATAGATCCGGAAAGTAGAAAGCAGCTTAGCTTTGAGGCTTCCCGGCTATTGAATCAGGATCGCCCCATCGTAATCCTGGCTGGGGAAAATCTTTTGCAAGCTTATCGAAGCGACCGTTTCTCCTTCAGACATGATTACTGCAGCCTGGGTTACATGTTGTGGGGTGTAGACAGCCTCATGACTGCTGAAGTCGTCGAATAGCAGAGTTCACCGGTGGGGGATGGTTTCCATCCCCCACCCCCGACTCTCTCATCAAAACGAATATCACAATGTTACCGCTTGAGCGAGGATTTTTATGACCAATCAGAACAGAAAAGCTGTTATCAACTCCTGGAATGAATGGGATCCATTAAAACACGTCATAGTCGGGAGGGCTGACGGTGGCATGATCCAGGCGCCCGAGCCAGGCATGGTCTTCGGGAAGCCAGGAGAGGGGTTTGAGGCGGGTGATTGGGGCCCATTTCCGGACTGGCTGATTGAAAAAGCCAATGATCAACTGGATAGATTTGCCGGCCTCATGCAGGCGCGTGGGATTCGCGTCGACCGTCCGACTCTGCTTGATTTTAGCCAAAAGGTAGAGACGCCTGATTGGGTGCAAGATTCCATGGTGGGCTGTATGCCTCCCCGAGATACCCATCTCTGTGTTGGGAACGAAATACTCGAGACCACCATGTCAGTTCGTTCTCGGTGGTATGAGTACCTTTGCTTGCGCCCGCTTCTTGAACAGTACTTTAAAGATGATCCCAACTTCAGTTGGGAGGCAGCTCCGAAACCTCGTCTGACAGATGAATCTTATGTGAAAGATTACTGGGACAACTACTACAACGTTTGGACGCATGAAGAGAAAATGAAGCGGATGTCTAATCACCAGTGGCACCTGGCTGAGAATGAGCCGCTCTTTGATGCCGCGGATTTCCTGCGTTTCGGAAAGGACCTTTTTGTGCAGCGATCCGCAGTGAACAATTCTCTGGGGATCGACTGGCTGCGGCGTCACTTTGGGCAAAAAGGATTTCGGGTCCATGAAATCGCTTTCGGTGGATCGCCTCAGCCCTGGCATATTGACTGCACTGTGGTGGCGCCTCGTGAGGGTATGATCGTTCAGAACCCGGTATGGATGCCATTGACGCCAGAATTCCACGAGCTATTTAAGATCAATGGTTGGGAAGTCATCATGGCGGGTCCACCCTCGCGCCCTGATCAACATGAGTATAGCATTTGCAGTATTTACCTCGCCTACAATTGTTTTTCCATCGATCCGAAAACCATCTGCGTCGAAGCGGGAGAAGTACAGTTCATGGATCAACTCGACCAGCTAGGTTTTGAAGTCATTCCGGTTGATTTCTTTGACGTTTCCCCTTTTGGTGGCGGCTTGCACTGTTCAACTCTCGATATAAACCGCGCAGGGGAATGTGAGGATTACTTCCCGAAGCAGATCCAGGGGTTCTAGTGATCTCGTATGCCATTAAAGGTATATAAGATGAGCCATGAAGGTCTGTGGCCGATTCCGAAATTGTTGGGTTAGATCGGAATTATATCGAGCCTCAAAGGAGATTCGGATGTTCGATGTTGTAATCGTCGGCGCAGGTCCTGCTGGTGTTGCCGCAGCTAACCGCTGTGCGGGGGCGGGGCTCAAGACGCTCGTCCTCGACAAGCAAAAGTTCCCCAGAAGAAAAGTGTGCGACGCCCTGATGGGCCCGATCGCACGGGGGATGATAGAGGGGGAATTCGGGGAGATACCTGCAGCTGTTCTGGCTGACCCTCCTTATGTGGAGGCAGTCGAGACGATTGTGCATGGATTTGGTGTCTGCCGTTTTGAGCAGACGATCCCGCTGGTTTGGCGGAAGGACCTGGATCACTGGATGGTTCAGCAGCTGAAATCCAACGGGGTGGAGGTTCGGGAAGGTCATCAATTCACAGGTCTACGGAAAATTAATGGTCTCAACCGACTTCGAGTTGCCGTAGGAGAAGTAGAAGAGCAGATCGAAGCCAAATACGTTGTTGGGGCAGATGGGGCTGTTTCAAGGGTCAGAGGGTCGATCTATCCTGACCTTGATTTTCGGTTGCTATCCCAGGGGATGGATTGTTGGGAGGGGGAAATCGACCTCTCTGATGATGTCTATCGGGAGTTCTTCGACCCGCACGCGGGCGGCTTGCTCGGTTTCAGTCTGCACGAGAAAGACGGCTTGATCACAGTTAGTTACGCGGCAGACCAAGGTCAATTGGCCCCGGTGGTTCGATGGACTCGGGCCCTCCTAGAAGAGAGTTACGGATTACGGGTCGATGGTGATCCAGTATGGGAGGGAAGGTGCATGTCGACTGATATGGCTGGTGAGCTCGCTTCCGGTCAATTTGTGCCTGCAAAGGGCAATGTGCTCCTGGCAGGCGATGCCGGTGGTTTCATGATGCCGGTCGGCGAGGGGATCGGACCCAGCTTCAAGAGCGGTTTGATGGCCGCGGATTCGATCATTGCTGCTATTCAAAATGGAGGTGAAGCTGAGAAGGTGTATCAATCGAAACTTGAGCCGATGCTCCTCGCCTTTGGAAAGGCCCACGAGGTTGAGAAAGGGGCATTCGCGGCTGCCGAAGCAGGGGGCGAGGCCCTGTTTGAGCATCTTAATGCCACCCGAGGACGCGATTTTCACTTGGATTATTAATTTATTTTGAATAGTTAAATCGGACAACAAACTCGCCCCAATTTCGGAGCGGCTGATTGAGCGGAAGGATCTAGATAATATTGTCAAGCGAGCGAGGATAGTGTTTTAAGCGAAATGAGACATGACCCTTGATAGGAGTGAAAAAATGAAAGCATACGATACGCCAAAATCGGACAAGATGGCCGAGATGGGGCGGCAGCTGATCCCAGCAGCTACTATGAGCAATTGGCGCAGGGCTGTCGATTACCACCCGGTCTATATGTCTCACGGAGTAGGTGCTCGGGTATACGATATAGATGGGAACGAATATATCGACTACAGCTTGAGCTATGGCCCTGCCGTGCTGGGGCACAGCAACGAACACCTTCAAGAGGCTTTGATTCGACAGGTAAAGCGCCTGCACACTTCCAACGTAAATGACTTGGAGGTGGCTGCAGCCAGGAAAGTGGCGGATCACATCGAATCGGCAGAGCTTGTGAGGTTTGCTTGTACCGGTACGGAGGCCAATCGTGGTGCGCTGCGCGTCGCCCGAGGTTTTACCGGTCGTGATAAATACGTTCGTTTCAATGGGCATTATCACGGCGGTATCGATCATATGCTGGGAGGATTGATAAAAGACGAAGAGAATCCAGTCCCGACTCCCGGAGAACTTGCGAATGACCAGTATTCACAATTTGCCAATACCTTGGGTAGATTTAGTGGAGCGTTCAACCAATGTTACATGATTGAGTGGAATGACCTGCCTGCTCTGGAGCGGCTTTTCGAACGGCATGCTGATGATATCGCCGCGATAATCTTGGAGCCGGTGATGATTAATAATTTCGGCTGCCGACCGGAACCCGACTACCTGGAAGGAGTTCGCCAGCTTTGCACGAAGTTCGGAGTTGTGTTGATTTTCGATGAAGTTTTGACCGGGTTCCGAATTGGACTGAAGGGGGCGCAAGGACACTTCGGGGTCACGCCCGATATCACCACTCTGGCGAAAGCCATGGGCGGTGGGTTCCCGGTTTCAAGCACGAGCGGGAAGAAGGAATTCATGGACACGTTGACGCGGGCGGACACCATCCAGGGCGGCACGTACAACGGGCATCCCCTGGCCATGGCAGCGGTGATCGCGGCCATTGAGGAGTATGAAAAGGATGATGGAGCGGCGTACGCGCACATTGAGAAGTTGGGCAACGCCCTCAGAAAAGGATTGGTGCAAATTGCCGAAGAACATGGGCAGCCCCTGTTGCTCCAGGGTTTCCCAGGCGCCTGGGTCATTTCTTTCACACCAAAGAAAAAAGTGATCAATCACCGCGAGGGTAATGAGAGCGCAAATCATAAACAAGCTAACCGGTTTTCGGGGTTATTAAAAGAACGGGGCGTGCTCACCAGCTGGCGCTTCTGTACATCGGCAGCTCATACGGAAAAGGATGTCCAGGATGCCCTTGACAGGGCCAATGATGCGATGAAAGTGCTCAAGGAAGAGTTCGGAAGCACGTAGCCATATTGGAGAGCTGAGTAGGGACGTTCCAATCGAAACATAAAATGTGAAAGGAAGGAAGATGCCGGTAAAAACCATGCGACAAGCGCTTATCGAGGCCCAGGCTGAAGAACTCGCCAAGGATTCGGCGGTGATGATCTGGGGCGAGAACATCGAGGGATTAGGGGGCGGATTCATGGTCACCAGTGGGCTGTCAGATGAATTCCCAGGCCGCGTTAAGGATGCGCCCCTAGCGGAGACGGTCATCGCCGGGGCCGCCGTCGGGGCGGCCTACTGTGGCATGCGACCCATTGTGGAAATCATGTTCGCCGATTTCACCATGGTCTGCTTCGATGAGATCGCCAGCAAGATGGCCAAGATGCGTTATGGCTATGGGGCCTATGACGACATTAAATTACCCATCGTGGTGAGGATGAAGACCGGAGGATACACCAGCCTCGGAAGCGAACATTCACAGACGCCAACCGGTTATTTCATGCATACGCCGGGGCTCAAGATCGCCTATCCAACGACACCCTATGACGCCAAAGGGTTGTTAAAAACTGCAGTAAAGGATAACAACCCGGTCGTCTTTCTAGAGCACATCCTGCATTATGGGGTGAAGGGTGAGGTCCCCGAGGGGGAGTATTTCGTTCCCTTTGGTGAGGCCGCCATCCGGCGCGAGGGAAATGATGTCACCGTTGTGGCCATTGGCTACATGGTTGATCTGGCGCTCGAGGCAGCGCAGGAGTTGGAGGGGGAGGGAGTGAGCGTTGAGGTCATTGACCCCCGCACCTTGGAACCGCTGGACATGGACACCATCATGAGCTCGGTGGAAAAGACGGGCAGGATTGTGGTGGTGGACGAGGATGTGTTGCGCTGCGGTGTCACCGGAGAAATTCTCATCCAGATCTACGAGCGCTATCGAGATATGGGAAAGCAGATTGTGCCGATGGAGCGCGTGGCTGCGGCAAACGTGCCCATTCCCTACAGTCCTACGCTCGAAAAGGAAGTGCTGCCATCGTCAGCGAGCATCGTGGATGGGATACGAAAGGTCTTGAAATTGGAGTGATCATTCTCGAAGCTTTTGGGTTTTAGAGTTGATTGCTGGAGAGTTATTTAAGCACAAGGAAGGACTCAGATATGGAATTCACGAAAACGGATTTGTCCATCATGTACCACAACATGGTCAGGGGACGGAAATATGATCAGGCATTGATTGAAATGTGTGCTAAAAGCCAGGTGCCGGGGATGTGGCACTCCGGGATAGGTCATGAGGCCGTTCATGTGGGCATTTCGACCTTTCTGCGCCAGGACGACTGGCTCGGGCTGACACATCGCGGCGTCACCGCGGGTTTGGCAAAGGGGCTGGATGCCAGGATGTGGATCGCCGAACATCTCGGGCGCGCGGGTGGGTATGCAAAGGGAAAAGGGGGGCATTTCTGCGGCGATCGGAAGCATGGGCTTCTACCTGTGACGATGACGATCGGCGGATCCTTCCCCATTGCGACGGGAGCAGGGATTGCGGCTAAGAATGAGGGCAAGGGGAAGGTTGTCGTAAGCTTGTTCGGAGAGGGCGCTGCCCAACGGGGCACATTGCACGAGAGCATGAACATGGCATCGGTCTGGAATCTTCCCATCGTTTGGGTTTGTGAAAATAATCAGTACTTCATCACCACCCACGTGAAGGACTCCTTGGCCACGGGAAGTGTGGTCGATTTTGCTTCCGGTTATGGCATGCCCGGGTTGACAGTGGATGGCATGGATGCCCTGAAGGTGACCGAGGTGGTGATGGAGGCAGTGGAGAGGGCGCGTGACGGCGGCGGACCCAGCTTGATCGAATGCAACACCTACCGTTTCCG
>SDBU01003888.1_pt1 | contig 18725 bp, 16 predicted proteins | sample 2277071 | NCBI WGS metagenome assembly SDBU01 (sample SAMN10397929, study PRJNA504765) | marine sediment metagenome | isolation source: marine sediment core GS08_GC12, 126 cmbsf | place: Arctic Ocean: Gakkel Ridge, Loki's castle | collected 2008 | reverse complement strand
AGCCCCTTGCCCTCATCCACGGCGTATCCAGCGATGTGAACGTCTTGACCCACCAGACCTTCGCTGGTATCGATGAGCAGCAGGCCGATGTCAGCCCGCTGAATCGCTCGAATGGCTCGAAGGAAACTGTATTTCTCGATGCCCTCCACCTTACCTCGACGTCTCAATCCCGCCGTATCGATTATGACTATCCGCTCGCCGTCCAACTCAAGGGAGGAATCCACAGCATCGCGTGTCGTGCCCGGCGCTTCGTTCACGATGACCCGCTCCTGCCCCAGGAGCGCGTTAACCAGAGACGACTTCCCCACGTTCGGGCGACCCAAGACGGCGATCTTCAGCGCATCCCCGACTTCATCGATCGTCACCTGAGGCATGCTCTCGACCAGAACGTCCAGGAAATCCCCCACCCCGGAACCGTGCAACGCCGAGACCGGCAAAGGTTCGCCCAACCCCAAGGCGTAGAATTCCAGCGCCTCCAGCCGGCGCCGGTTGTTATCGGCTTTGTTGGCCACGACTATCACCGGTTTCTCAGATGTCCGCAGCGCCTCAGCCACCTCTTCATCCGCCGGAACCAGGCCCTGCTCCGCATCCACGACCAGGACGATCGCCTGCGCCTCCTCCATCGCCAACTCCACCTGCCGCCTCACCTGAACCAGGAGGTCACCTCCCGTGCCGAACACCAAGCCGCCGGTGTCGATCACCGTGAATTCCCTGTCACGCCACTCACAGTCGCCATAGCTTCGATCCCGCGTGGTGCCAGGTATATCGGAGACGACCGCCAAGAAATCCCCCACCACTCGATTGAACAGCGTGGATTTGCCCACGTTGGGACGACCCACGAACGCCACCAGAGGTTTTACCAAGTCGGACTCCCAGAGCAAAGGATAGGGGACTAACGCGTTGACCGCTCTATACCCACCTCAACCCGATCAGGGACGATGCTCTTGACCTCCAAGGACGAGGGCACGATTGCGGTGGGCTCGATCATGTAGGTCCCAACTTTAAGATTCACCAGGTCGAGGACCACCTGAACATCCTCAGGCTGGAGCTTCTGCAGCACCGGCAAGGGCCCGGAGAGAATCACATCCACGGTGCCGGGAGAAGCCACGGCCTCCAGGCCTTTGGAAAGCCCCTGGAAAGTCGGCTCCTGCTGGATCGTCTTGCCGCCCATGATGGCCATGATCTCGATCTTGACCAGCACGCCCTGCCCATTCAGAACCGAGACCTGTCCCGGCAGATTCAGAGAGACCCTTTCCGTGACGGTGTCAGACAGTCCGTTGACATCCACCAGAGCAGTCTCCAGATACCCCGGGATCTCCGCGATAGCGGAGGGATTCCCCACCACGGTCACGCTGGAAGGGCTGACAGATACATTGCTTATCCAGTAGCCGGAGGCCACGGTGCCGGTGGTGACCGCGCGCACCGAAACATCCTTGTAGCCCAGTCTCTGTTCAACCTGGACCTGGACCAGGGCCAAGGGCGGTGAGAAGGCCAGCCCCCCGATCTCATTGCCCTGAGCATCGCGAGCCGACGGCGTGACCTCGTACTCCACCAACGTCTTGGCCCCCCTGAGCAGCACATCGGCGTAAACCCCCTCGATCTGAGCTATCAGAGACTTCGGCCCGCTCACCGTGACCTCTTCCGGGGTAACCACCGGAGAATAAGCTTCGTAACCCAAAGGAGGATTGTCCAACACTGCCGCCTTCACTTCAAAGATCTCTTCACCGAGTTCCCCCAAACGCACCGCTATCTTATCCGGATCGACCTCCAAGATGGTCACCGCAGGGTCGGCGGACTTGACAGACACTTCCACCTCGCTCAACTCTGGGTCCAAATCCTCCACGTTGATGATAGCCTCGAAGCTTCCCTCGCGCAGGTTTTCCCAGCTCGGCTGGGGAGCTCGAAGCCTGATCCTGACTCGATCCGCGGACTGGTTGACGATCACCATCCCAGGCTGCAGGCCCATCACTTCGACAGGAATGAGAGCCGGGAAGTAGTCCTCCCTCGGAGGGTTCTCCTCGTAAACAGCGACCATCCACACGACGAGGGCCAATATGAGTGCGAAAACAGCCGACCCCAGATTATCGATCACTGGGCGCCACATGGCTAGCCTCCTCTTGTTTTCGATCCTGGCGCCTGGCGCCCACGCGGAAAACACTGGTAAGGACCCCGGAAGTGCCGCCTCGATAAAGCTTCCGGAGCACTCGCCTGAGCCGCTCTTGGTCGAAGCCCCTCACCAAGCGCCTCTCGTAGGCCAGAGAAACGACCCCCGTCTCCTCAGACACCACGACAGAAATCGCATCTGATTCCCGGGTCACTCCGATTGCGGCGCGATGCCTCGTTCCGAGATGTCGTTCCGAAGCACTTACCTCGCTTAGGGGCAAAATGCAAGAGGCGGCAGCGATCAAATCCCCGCGAATGATCACCGCCCCGTCATGCAGAGCAGTCTGAGGATGAAAGATGGTGAGAAGCAATTCCGCCGAGACCTTGCCATCGACAACGACCCCGGTCTCGACGTACTCCTGCAACCCGGTCTCGCCCTCCAGGACTATCAGGACACCCCACCGCCTCTCCGAGCACTGCTGGCTCGCTCGGACGATCTCATCCACCACTTTCTCACTGGCTTCGGGCCAGGATCCATCGCCGGTAAGCCAACGCGTACGCCCCAGTCGCTCTAGGGCCTGCCTGAGCTCCGGCTGAAAGATGATCGGCACCGCAACCAAGAGTGCGGTCATCGAGCTTCGGATCAACCAGCTCAAAGCCGTCAGCCTCAGCACGTTGCTCACAACCACCGCTATGAGTATGAGAATGATCACTCCCCTGAACAGTTGCATGGCGCGACTCCTCTGGATCAGGGACAACAACCAGAAGAAGATCAACGCCACCAGAAGAATATCGATGATGCTAGACACCTGAAGCTGCGTCAGCGTTGACAAGAACTCGGTTAGGTTGCGAAAAGCGTTGGGCATTTCACCATCCCATCACAAACAAGCGAAGCAGGCACACAGACAACGACTAGGGCAATCCCAATCGCCTCTGATACTCTTGAGCCTTGCCGGAATCCAGTTCCAGTATCTGCTGCAGGACCTCCTTGGCCTTATCCTTCTTGCCAGCTTGCCAGTACATCTTGCCCACTTTCTCCAACTGTGCGACCGCCCTCGAAAACTGGCCCCCATCCGCATATAGTTGCGCCAGGCCAGCGCGCAATTCGGCCACTCCCGGATTGGCCCCGATCACATCTCTCAGGAAGGAGATGGCCCGCCCTCTGCCATCCGCGTCCGCCACACCACGAATCAATTCTTCCAACCATCGCAGAGCCACCTGCGACTTACCCTGCCTGAGGCAAAGTTCGACCAGGCGCATTTTCGCCCTCTCATCGCCCGGATCCAATTTGACGATATCACCGTAGCAATCGATCGCCAGGGTCCAATTCACCATCTGCACGCTGAGATCGCCAATCAGGTGCTGAATCCTGATGCGCCATCCCTTCGAATCTAGACTCCCGGAGGCAACCTGAAGAGCGTCCGCGTAAACGTCCAACGCCTTCTCGCACTGAGCCAACTGATAGTACGCATTGCCCAGCGAGACGTATTGCTCCAGAGCTTGCTCTATCTCCCCCGTCTCTACCAGCAGCTTCACCATGTGACTTCGTGCCGCCACATCCAGAGACGCGATTCGCAGGATGCGATCGTAGGTTTCTACGGCCTGCTCGGCCTCACCCCGAGCCTCATATGTTTGGGCCACCGAGCGCAACTTGGCCAGCGAGTCCTCCACTCTTCCCTGCAGGTGAAGGATTTCACCCAGGCGTAAATGCAGCGGCAAGTGATCCGGAGCCATCGCTATCGCCCGATAGCACTCTTCGGTCGCAGCCACGAAGAGGCCCTTCTCCAGACACTCCTGGCTCAGCGCCAAGCAGTCCGAGATAACCTGTGCCGGAGAGGAATCCGACGTTCCCTCTCCGGACGACGTCCTATCCACCCCTTCCACAGCATTGCCCACTTCATCCTCAGGCAGCGCACTCGGCGGCAGGTTCCTCAAGGCCTTCTTCCCTGTACCCCGGCTCACTCTGCGGCTCTCCTCATCTGACGCGATCGGCGCCTACACGTACGATGTCACCCATCTTTCAATAGAATCACCAGGATGGCCTTCTGCGCGTGGAGCCGATTCTCGGCCTGATCGTAAACTATCGAGTGTCTCCCATCGATCACCGCATCGGTGATCTCCTCCCCTCGATGAGCAGGAAGGCAATGCATCACCATTACATCCGGCTTCGCCAGCTCCATCAGTTTTTCGTTGACCTGGTACGGCGGAAAGACAGCCATCCGGTCGCCCCGCTCATCTTCCTGACCCATGCTCGCCCAGGTGTCGGTGTAGATGACATCCGCGCCCCGCACCGCCTGCTGAGGGTCCGATTGCAGCGTTATTCGCCCTCCGGAGTCGGCGGCCAGCTCCGACGCTAGGCGCACCACATCGCCATCCGGCCCATATCTCCGAGGAGTCGCCACCGCCACGTTCATGCCAATCCTGGGAGCGGAAAGCAGCAGGGAGTGAAGCACGTTGTTGCCATCTCCAACGTAGGCCAGCTTCTTTCCAGCCAGGTCGCCCAGCTTCTCGTGAAGCGTCAACATGTCGGCCAGGGCTTGACAAGGATGGAAACGGTCGGAAAGCCCATTGATCACCGGCACCTCGGAGAAGCGGGCCAACTGCTCCACATCCCGGTGATCGAAAACGCGCGCCATGATCCCATCCACGTATCGGCTCAACACTCGAGCCACGTCCTGCACGGCCTCGCGACGCCCCAAGCCGACCTCAGCGGGGGACAAGTACATGGCACGCCCTCCCAGATGAGACATGCCCACCTCGAACGACACCCGAGTGCGAAGCGAAGGCTTCTGGAATATCATGCCCAAGGTCTTACCCTCGAGGACTGGCTCATTGACGCCTCGTTTCCAACGCTCCTTGAGCTCCTCTCCCAGGCGAATTATCCCTTCAAGTTCCTCTATGGACAGATCGGACAACGCAATGAAATCCCTCACGGCAGCCCTCTCATCAGGCGATCTCAGCGACTCTACATTTTCATGCCGTTTATCACCAGTTCGAAATCGCAACCCAGAAATCGAGCGGCACGTCGGGAGATCAGCATCCGCTCCAGGAAGATCTCGAAGTACTCCATCACCGACGAGATATTGGTCTCGATCTCCAGCTCCAGCCTCAACACCTTCTCCGCTCCATCGACCACCACCCGCGAACGGCGCGCCGCGTAGTTCACACGATCGTGAATATCCACCGCGAGATAATCCAGGCTGTGCACCCTAGAACGGCGGACGTCCGCCTTGTCGGCTATGATCGTAGCCGCCGTCATGGGATTGACCGGCTCGCCCCGTTCCTCCTCATGATTGCCCACAGCGCTCATCACCAGAGCGACCTCCGAGTATTCCATCCCCAACCTGCTCAAGATATCCATGGAGATCAAGGCGCTCGCCTGGGCGTGATTCTCTCTTATCACCAAGTTCCCAATATCATGCAGATACCCGGCCATCTCCGCCAATTGGACCACCCTAGGTGGATATCCCAGGCTCCGCAAGATGCTCCCGGCAGTCTTGGCGACCCAGTTGGCATGGGGCACTCCATGCTCCGTGTAGCCCAGCACGCGCAGGTTCTCGTTGGTCTGCTCCAGGAATATCCTCACCTGGGCATCGTCTTTCAGCGTATCAAGCGTGACCGAGGTTTCCATTTCCGGTGCTCACACCTCGCATGCGTAACGAACTCGCGGTCGAATCCCATCCCCTACGGACGATGATCGCATGGCACCCATCGCTCATCCCACGGCCACAGCGCCGATCAGAACGCCGGCCATCAACGAGGCTTGAACTGCCCTGTTCGCCGTGGCATCGCCCACTCCTGGTGCCATCCCGATAAGCATCTGGGGGAGCAGAGCCAATACCACCAACCCGGCGGCCAGCGGATGCTTCAGATACACCAGGGCCATCACGATCCCCAACTGCGCCGCAACGGTGAACCATAGGCCACCCCGCATACCCTCGCCTCTCATGCCTGACCACCCCAGGAAAGCGGCCGTGGAACAGAGCGCCAAGGTGATGGAGGGCCAAGTCAATGCCCCAAAAGAAAGGTGGCCAGTGACCCACGGCAATCCCATCGCCGAGACAGCCAGGAGCCCCCGCTCGAATCTGGCCGAAGCGTGACCCCTCAGTCGAGCCTGAGCGATCATCAGGATCCACCCCAGAAGAACCAGCATCAGAACGTCGCTTCCCAGGCTCAACGCAACCCCCACCATGAAAGCGGCAGTCAACAACAGGCTGATGGCTTGACCCTTCGACTGAGGCCAAAACCGTTGCCTCCACCAAGCAACACCGCCGTTGAGCCACCGCTGAACCGACAGCCCCGGCGATCCTGCCTCCACGTAAGGAAGTGCGATGGGAGAGCGAGGCACCGGCCATCTTGAAGCCCTGCCCGGCCACCTCAGGTCACTCCACGCGCAACCGAAAGCGTTGAGGAGAGGGTCCATCAGGACTATCGCCATCAGCAGTCGAAAGATGTCTTGCCAATTCCCAGCGAGTTGCCCCGAAGCCATCGCCCCGCACATGGTTGCCCATGCTGGCCCCAGCCAAGCCCCATATCTGCTCGGGGCCAAACGCAAGAGTATGAGGTTAGCACCCGGCCCTCGATCAGCTTCTTCAATCAATCCACGCCTATCCTCAGCTTCACGCCGTTGCGCTCGATTATACCACAAGCACGGTCGCATCGCAGCCACAGCAGCACCCAGCGGATTGACATCTGGGGCTCACTCAAGTAGGATATTTGTAAGGAAAGCGCCGATAGGGCCGCTGGCTTGCCAACTGCTCGGCTTCTCCAAGGAAGCCTCGGGCCGGGAACGATCTTCAGGAGCCCACCTTGAACCTATTCCACGCGGATCGCAGACGACGATGACCTTATTCATTCGGCGAATCGTGGACGTTTTCACCTGGATGGCGAATCTCTACTACTCCCGGAAATATCGAGCCATCGCCGAACAGATGGGTCGGAATGCCGCCACCCCAAACGACAGAAAAGGCAGAGGCTTCATCATCATTCAGGTCGATGGCCTCTCCTATGAGCATCTGATCAAAGCGATCCGCAAAGGCTACGTTCCCCAAATGAGACGAATGATCGAGCGAGGAGGCTTGCGCCTGGGTCGATGGCGCTGCGGCCTTCCCTCAAGCACGCCCGCCGTGCAAGCCGGAATAATGTTCGGGGATAATTTCGACATCCCTGCCTATCGCTGGTTCGAGAAAGACGCCCAACGCTACATCAGCTCAAGTGGGCTGGGCTCGGTAGGCATCATCCAGAGCAGAGCCTCGGCGAGACGGGTAGGAATCCTGAAAGGCGGATCCAGCTATATGAACGTGTTGGACGGGAATGCCAACCTCAGCCTGTTCACCATGGGAGCCGTAGGACAAAAACGGTTCTTCGAGAACGTTCGCGGAATAGGGTTCCTGATCCTATTCCTGTTCAGCCCGCTACGCCTGCTCAAGGTGATTCTCCTGTCCATTTGGGACTATACATCCCAAGTTGTCCGACAGACGATCTCTCCGCCCCCCTTCAGACGCCGGCTCACCATGGGAGGGCTCTATCCCTTCCTTCGGATCATCAACAACATCATCTTCCGGGAGATTCAGACCTTCGGGGTGATGATCGACATCTACAGAGGTATCCCCACGATCTATACGAACTACAATGGCTACGATGAGGCGGCCCACCACTTCGGGCCCGATGCCCCCGCATCATTCAAAGTAGTGCGCCAGATCGATAAGCATATCAAGCAGATCGACCGCATGACCAGACAATACCAAAGACGACAATATGACCTGTTCATCCTGTCGGACCACGGCATGACCCCCGCCGTGCCCTTCGAGAAAGTCTACAGGGAAAGCCTGGGCAGCTTCATCGCCCGATCCCTCGGGGACCCAAACCTTCTGGAAGAACAGACCACGAGCAGAAAGGAAGACTCCACCGCGCGTTTCCTGATCGAGGAGCTGGAAGGTATCGAAGACCGCTTGACGACTCGGAGAGGCGCAGCCATCGTCCACAGGCTGAGAACCTTCATGGACAAGACCGTCGACTGGGAGCAGGCGGTCCAACCCCTGGACATGACCAGGTGGAGAGAGGTAATAGTCAGCTATTCCGGCTGCATGGCCAATGTCTACTTCAATGTCTTGCCCCACAAGATGGACCTGAGCGAGATCGTCACAACCTATCCCGGATTACTGGAGAAGCTGCTCGATCACCAGGGCATTGGCCTGATAATCGGCAGACAGGGCTCTCAAACCATCGTCCTATCCAAAACCGGCACGGGGTTCCTGGGAACAGGGGGACGTTCGCTGGGGAAGGACCCTCTACAGGCCTTCGAGGAGCCCAAGCTGTGCGCACGACAGATCGCTCGTATCGACTCTTTTCCTCACAGCGGCGATCTCATCATCCAAGGAGCCTTCGACCGCTCCACCAACCAAGTGGTGTGCTTCGAGAATCAGGTTGGCAGTCACGGCGGGCTGGGAGGGCCCCAGTCCTATCCCTTCATCCTGTATCCGAAGAGGCTTTCCATCAATCTCAAGCGAGTCGAGAACGCGCGTGACTTGTACCCCTTCTTCATCGAGAACTACTCCCACTTCTACGAGCAGTTTTCCCCCTCCATCGAGGAAGAACCGGAGCCGTCACCCTTGCCGGAATCGTCGAATTCCCTCCCCCAGCCCCTGCCTGACCGGCCATAAAGGGAAGAGAGAGCGCCATCAGACCTCTATTCCTTCAATTCGCCGATGCCCAGCCTGAGATAGGCCTCAACGAACGGCTCGATATCTCCGTCCAGAACAGCATCGACATCTCCCTTCTCCACTCCGCTTCGCAGGTCCTTCACCTGGTGGTAAGGATGGAGGACGTAAGAGCGGATCTGGTTTCCCCAACTGCCGTCCACGTGTTCACCCTTCAGCCTGGCTTTCTCCTCCTGCTTTTTCAGGAGCTCGAGCTCTAAGAGCCTGGCTCTCAGGATTCGCATAGCGACGGCCCGATTCTGCACCTGGGATCGCTCGTTCTGGCAGGAGGCGACGATGCCGGTCGGAATGTGCGTTATGCGCACGGCCGAACTGGTCTTGTTCACGTGTTGTCCACCAGCACCACCGGCGCGATAATAGTCCGTCCTAAGATCATCCGGGTTGATCTTCACTTCTACCGAGTCTCCGACGTCTGGCATGACTTCCACCAGAGCGAACGAGGTGTGTCGCCGATGCGCCGCATCGAAGGGAGACAGCCTGACCAGTCTATGAGCCCCCCGCTCCGATCTCAGGCGACCATAGACGTAGTCCCCCTTGACCTCCACCATGACGCTCTTTATGCCCGCTTCCTCCCCCGGAGACAGGTCCAAGATGTTGGATTCATAGCCGTTTCTTTCCGCCCACCGGATGTACATGCGGAGCAGCATCTCGGCCCAGTCCTGGGAGTCCGTACCCCCCGCGCCAGCGTGAATCGCCAGGATAGCGCCGCGCCTGTCATGGTCGCCCGACATGATCAGTTTCATCTCCAGACGCTCGAATTGCCGCGTCAGGTCGTGAGCCTCCGACTCGATCCCGTCTATCAGCTCGGAGTCGCCATCCTCATCCGCCAGAGCCAGCAAACCCTCCGACTCCCGTGCGCGGCTGCTCAGACTCTCCCAGGTCTCCACCTCATCATTGAGGGCGGCAAGTCCCTTGGTGAGCTCCTGAGCGCGCCCGGAGTCATCCCAGACGCCCGGCTTCGCCAGCTGGCTCTCCAGTTGGCAGATGCGGTCGCGCTTCGACGCCAAGTCAAAGACGCACCATGGTATTTTCGATTCGGCCTCTCAGTGCCGTCAGTTTGCTAGAAAGTTCCTCGATCATATGGCAATCCTCTGTGAACAGATTCCAACGTCCCTATCACCCTTCCAAAAGGCTGTGCACAAACGGCTCCGGTCGAAACTCCACCAGATCATCCAACCCCTCGCCAACGCCGACGAAGAGGATGGGCAATCCCAGCTCTTTAGCTATGGAGAAGGCTATCCCCCCTTTCGCGGTTCCATCCAGCTTGGCTAGGATCACGCCGGTGATCGAGACCACCTGGTTGAAATCCTTGGCCTGCAAGAGGGCATTCTGCCCCGTCGTGGCATCCAGCACCAGCAGGGTCTCATGAGGGGCACCCTCGACCAACTTAGAGGCGACCCGACGAATCTTGCTCAGCTCCTCCATGAGATTGTGCTTTGTGTGCAATCGGCCGGCCGTGTCGATGATTACCACGTCAGCCCTGCGAGCCAGGGCCGCCTGGATAGCGTCATACACCACCGCGCCCGGGTCGCCGCCATCCCGCTGGCTGATGACCTCTGCGCCCAGGCGATCTCCCCATATCTGGAGCTGCTCCACGGCAGCGGCCCGGAACGTGTCCGCGGCCGCTAACATCACCTGCTTTCCCCGCTCCCCGTAGTATTTGGCCAGCTTGGCGACGGAGGTGGTCTTCCCTCCCCCATTTACTCCCACCACGAGAACCACGCGCAGCGGCACGTCCTCGGACTGGGAACCGCGGCAACTCTCCTGCAACATCGACACCATTCGTCCATGCAAGGCGGATTTCACTTGCTCCGGTCGGCGCAGATCTTCCTTCCGAGCCGTATCCCGCAGCGCCTCGACCAACTCGATCGTGGTTTCCACCCCCACGTCGGCCTGGATCAGGAGCTCCTCCAGCTCTTCCCACAGCTCATCGGTGATCTCCGAGCCCTGGAAGAGTCCGGCGATTTGCCCGAAGAAGGACTGACGCGTTCGAGTCAACCCCTGTTCCAGCTTCTCAGACCGATTGAACACCGCACCAGCCTCCCGCTTTCCACTCTTACTCAGGTCAAATATTAATTATACACTACCAAACCGAACGGAGCCAAAGAACGCCCGTCTCGTATCGCCCGCGGTCGCCCGACCCGACAACGAAGGGCTCTCAAGCGTGGGGAATGGTGTATAATGGTCGGACGCCGGCAAGATAAGGAGGAGGAAGAGATCATGTCCCGAAGAGAAGCTCTGCTTTCGCTGCTGCAGGGAGAGACGGTAAGCCCCATCCCCTTCTCCACCTACGGTGTGGATCGCTACAGCCATCCCTGGATGGCGGAGGATCCTTCCTACGAACGAGTCTTGGAATACACGGACGAATACGAGTACATCCTCGCCCTGCACTGCTCCTACTACGCATCCTTCGGCTACAGCGATATCCTGGAGCTCCTCGACCCGGATATGGTGGAGCTGGAGGTCTGGGAGACGGAGGAAGCCGAATACTTCCGGCGGACCGTTCACACGCCCAAGGGCGATCTGAGTTGCCTCAGCCGGCTGAGCCGCGGCCTCCACACCGCCTGGCAGTTGGAGTATCTGATAAAGGCCGACGAGGACATCGATAAGTTCCTCTCCATCCCTTTCAAGCCCAAGATGCCAGACAAAGCCCGCTTCCTGGAAACCAAGGGTCGCTTGGGAGACAAAGGCCTGATGGAGATCGAGATCCCCGATCCGCTCTGCATCGTGGTGGAGAACATGGTCTACGAGGACTTCATGGTGCGGAGCATCACCCTGAAGGACGAGATGACCCGGCTGCTGGATCGAGCCCTGGAGCTCATCCTCGAATGGCTGGACCTCATCCTGCCAGAGGGCTTCGGGCCGGTGTTTCGCATCTTCGGGCCCGAGTATGGGGCGCCGCCCTACATGCATCCCGACTTCTTCAAGTGGGCCGTACTGGGCTACGACAAGCACATGATCGACAAGATGCACCAGCATGGCTGCTACGCCCGCATGCACATGCACGGGCCGGTGAGGAACATCATCCCCCACCTGGTGGATCTGGGAGCGGACATGTTCGATCCCTGCGAGCCCCCTCCCAACGGAGACATCACCCTGGACGAGCTGATCTCCATGGTCGGCACGGATATTGTCTTGATGGGAAACATCGAGGCGGATGACATCGAGCGCAACAGCCCCGCGGAGGTGGATCGGCTGGTGGCCGAGGCTATGGAGACAGCCCGCGGGAGAGCGTGTTTCATTTGTACCCCATCGGCTTCTCCCATCGGCAGCCCCCTGCCCGACGTGACCACCAGGAACCTGATCCAGTTCATCGACTCTTGCCGGAAGTACGGCGCTATGTAGCCGGAAGAATAGGCTTTCTGTCCGGGTGACAAGAGAGGTAGGAAAGGGAGACCTCGATAAGCCCCGAATCTCGAGATCCAACCAGGCGGAGCTACTTGTGTCGTCGACACTAAGAAACCGCATCAATCGTGAGCGTAGGAGGAATCGTATGTTTGAGACAGACAAGGCATACAAGCGCAAAGAACTACACAGGAAGTATGGTGGCCAAGAACAGGGCGGGATCAGTACTCCCGCTAACCATCCCATGGTTTTGCTATTCTTCGGAGAACGGGGCGAAGAACACGGTTACAAGGATGGTTGGTCAACGGACGGGTTCTTCTACTACACTGGCGAAGGACAACGAGGAGACATGGAATTCGTCCGAGGAAATGCTGCCATACGTGACCATGCCGTAAATGGGAAAGACATCTATTAGGCAGTTGCGAAACTCGCTTAGATCTTGAAGAAGGGTCTAGCCTCTCTGTCGCGTCCACTACAGATGCGTCGGCTGACCTGGAATCGCGATCACGATGAAGACGACTTCGGCCTGTGAGTTGCTGCGGCTGGAGACGAGGGGTGTCAACCAGACGGGCTCCTGTTTGAGGCATTCCCACCGCAAGACAGCAGCCTGAGTTCTGGCACCACAATGAGCCTTGTTTCTCAATAGCGACGTTCTCCACCTGCGAGTGTGGTGGTGGTGACCACCGGACAGAAGTTCGCGATCGGACAGTCGAGGCAATCCGGCGCCTTCGGGCGGCAGTAGTGCCTACTGAGTAGTACCATCCCAACGTGTAGGTCACGCCGAAGATGTTCGGGAACGCCGGCCTGGAGTTCATCTGCACGGCGCCTCGTCAGTTCGACGCCTTCGGGTGCCCAACCCAGCCTCTTGGACACCCGATAGCAGTGCACGTCAACCGGGAAGACGGGACGATCTAGCGAGTACATCAGTACGCACCTAGCGGTCTTCGTGCTGACTCCTGGCAAGGAGGTCAAGAAGGCCTCGGCCCCGTCTGTCTCCATCCTCTTCAACGACGCAAGGGTAACTCGTCCGAAGGCCTGTTCGAGTTTCGACGCGATCGCCGTGATCGCACACGCTTTCTTGTTTTGTAGACCGCCGAACTTAATCCCTGCGGCCACTTCTTCTGGACTGGCCTCGGCTAGACTATCAGCAGTCTCGAATCTGCGGCGCAGCGATCGGTAGGTGTCCTGGTAGTTGTCTGGTGGAGTCCGTGAAGAGAGGATGATGTAAAGCAGCTCGTTGAACGGATTCTTCTTGTTGCCCAGCGTGGATCGCCCGAATCTCGAAACGAGGGCTCTAGTCACTTCTTCTACATGAGGATGAGTATTGTTTGTGTCGTCCATAGTAGTGTGGTTGCCGATGGCCACGCTCTTCAGTTCAAATGCTCTCGATGATCTCAAGGATCTCAGAGATCTCTTGCTCCTTCTGGAGATACTCGCTGTAACTATCGAGAGATTCTGCAATCAGTGTGTCGTAGGTCACGAATCGAGCTCCTTGTACCCTCAGGGCGTCAATATTGCGAGCTTCGTCATCTTTTGGGTGCGGAGACGAACCTAAAACGCATATCGTCTCAATGACTTTTGGCTCCCCCGGGAATTTTGTACGTAGGCATTTCTCGAGTGCGCTTCGGTACTTGGCTATCTGCTTCGTGAGGTCGTGGATATTGACCGCGACATCGTACTTCTTCAATTCGACGATGACATGTTTCCCTGCAGCAGTCCTATAGCGGATGTCAATCCGCCCGTCCCGTTCCTCTTGGCTCAGCTTAGCAGTCACTGCGTCGAATTCTTTCGTCACTGCCTGTTCAATCCTTTGATCGGTGGAAGCCCTCTCCCAGGATGGGTGTAGGAGCCAGAGATGATCGAAGATGTGTTCCTTCAACACTCTCTCCTGGGAAGTCGGGTCGCTATCTACCATTCGCTCCAACTGGTGAATGACTTCGAGCCTGCCTCGTACGATCTGGTGGTAGTGCACAGCCTCGATCTCATCAATGCTGACGAAAAGCTCCTTAATAAGCTCAAAATCCTGTTCCCTTTCAATGCGGTCCAACGCACTCAGAGTATTTCTCAAAGCGAGCTTTTCGAACGCCATTATGCCGTGTTTGTAAAGTTCCTTCTTCCCTTCTTGGTCAATTCCTCCAAGAGATTCGATTTTAGCGAACAGGCTTTGGGCAGCCTTGATATGATCACCTTTGAGGCGATTGTACCACTTTGCAATGGCAGGATTCTTTAAGGCCTTCCCCGTTGCACCTTCTTTGCGAAACTCTGTCCACTCGCCCTGGATACGCTTGAGAATCTCCTTTTGAACGAAGTTCTTGAGCAGATCGTATCGTGGATCATCCTCTTTGACACGCTGCCTGCCGCTGGTGATGGCGTCATCCTCATCGTCTGAATCCAAGAAGTCAGCGTCAATCTCTCCTATCAAATATTTGGTGAACAATCCTCCTTCTTTTATCTCTTTCAGAATATCTTCGTGTACGAGTTTCCCGCGCGCAAAGAGAACAATGGTGTTGTTCTCTTCGTCAATGCTCTTTTGGTCTATGGCTGTCCCAACCCATCCCGTTACTTCGTAACCTTTCGAGGAATCGACGATGTTACTCAGTTTGATACTTTTCTTTACATTAGCGCATTTCTCTACGAAACCTTCGCTTTCTTTGCCCAGATACCATAAGAACTCCAACTTCGGGAAGAACTCTCTATCCTTCGCAGTGATTTCTTTTTCATTGACGAATACCCTGAAATTGTTCTCTGGTCCTATGATGCTAAAACGTCTTGCTAACCGTCTCCTCAAGAAAGTCTTTGATGTACTAACGTTCTTTTTCAGATCTCGTAGCACTATCCTGGTGCCTTTTCGGATGTCTATCGTGTCACTATTGAGCGATGTGGGATGGTATTGGCCGTCGCCGTCTTCATCTTCGATTGCTGCCTCTATCTCGTCGCGGGCCATCAATAACCCACTAACTTCACTATCCTTCTTACTGTAAACCGTAACAATATCAGCGATTGAGAATACCGAGAGTTTGCCGATGCCTTTTTTACCCATAGGACGTCGTTTGTGAATAGCCGTTAGAGCAGGCTCGTTCTTCCTCCTGTCGTAGCCAACAGTTAGGTACTTGTTGTTGATGTCGTCGGTTGTCATCCCCGATCCATCGTCTTCTATGACGATCTCGCCTCCGGTGGAATCAATAGTGATCCTGACCTCGTTGGCGTCTGCATCCCACGAGTTGGCGACCACTTCTGACAGCACAGCAGGGACATTGCTGTACAAGCCGATCCCAAGGTGTTTGAGCACACTCAGGCTAATCGTCATCGTGTATTTGTGATTCGCTCGTCTCTCTTCAGCCAACGTGTTCCTCCAGGTGAAGTTCAATACTCCTGGCGATGACTCGGCCCAGCTCAACAGGGACAGCATTCCCTATTAGCCTGCCGATGACTTTGAAGTAGATTGGGCATCCAGGGGCGACAAGATCGTAGTTGATCGGGAAGGTCTGCAGCAAAGCGGCCTCGCGCAGAGATATGGCGCGATCTTGCTCGGGATGCCCGAACCTGCCGTTTCCGAACCCGTAGCACTGAGCGGTGATCGTCGGAGACGGTTCGTTCCACACCATCCTACCGTAGACACTGACGTAGCCTCTGCCGCTCACCCTCTTGTGGCATTCGGTGACGAGTTCTTCAGGCCAGTCTCTCCAAGATCTACCAGGTACCGAAGACCTGATCCGTTTCAGGTTCAGCTCGGCGAGCCCAGCTGCCCTGTGAAGTGGATCGTTCTTGCTCACTTCTCCTGCCTGGAGTGGCTCCAGTTGTCCAATCGTCTGCTCGACGGTCTCATACGTCTCAGGAGAATGAGTCTTGGGCACGAGTTCGATGTCACCGTACTTGGAGGCAAATAGCACCAACCTAGTCCGGCGTTGTGGGATACCGTAGTCGGGACAATAGACCTTCGGGTATTCCGTGACGTGGTATCTCTTCTTCTCTAGCCGGTCGACGAACGTTTCGTAGAGTCTCCCTCCCCTGAAGGTAGCCAAGTCGGGTACGTTCTCCATCGAAACGATGTCAGGCTCCACATCACAGACCAGTTCGGCGAATCTAGGAAGCAACCTCCACTTCGCTTCTGTGTCCCTCTGCTTCTTCGTGTAAGGTGAGTAGGGTTGACAAGGCGCACACCCGACCAGGATCCTGACGTGTCCGTCCGGGTACAACGCCGACATCTCTTCGACGGTCACGTCTTCCACCTTCTTGTGGATGAATAGGGCTCCACTGTTGTTCGTTTCGTAGGGATACTTGCAGGCGACATCGGCGTCGATTCCCGCCACGACGCGGAAGCCTTCCAAGAGGAAGCCGTGACTCAAGGCTCCGGCACCGCAGAACAGGTCTACGACAGAAACGTTCTCCATGGGCTGGTCTCCTACATCATAGCGGCCTGCTACTGCGAGCACATGCTCGCTCCGCTGGCTTTGACAGCTCTCAAGGTCAGCTCCTGCGTGTGACTGGTCATGCTTGACACTAAGTCATGCGAGGCCATTGTATCACAGATAAGCTCGCTTGGCTACCTGCCTGCCCATCATAGTGGTTGTAGCGGAAGGTATACTCGTTGAGGTGCTTCTGTAGGTGCTGTGGGCTAACAGAGTGATATGCGCCAGAGATACGACCTCTCTGGTGCAAGTTCATGCAACCTTCTTCACATTGTTCCGAGCCTCTTGGATACCCTCGGTTTTCACCTTACCAAGAGCCATCGCTTGCATGACAAGAATTGCGAGGCAGCAATGAAGCTCAATCTTTGGGAGTCCTCTGACGTGAGAGTTGTTGAGCTTGCGGAATTCCTTCAGTCGAGAGAAAGCACGCTCAACGGAGACTCGCCTGTTGTAGAGTTTTGACCAGTTCTTACTAGAACGAGGAATCGCACAAAGCCTCCGATAGTCTTTCGTGATATCCAACCAGATAGAGTAGGGTTTGTCAGGCGTGCAACCAAAGTGCCCGTGGTAATATGAACAAGGCGGAGCTTCGTCTGTGGCTTGGGGGCACCTGAACTCCACAGCCCTGCGATTCGGACTGTAGCGCCCGAATACCATAGGTGTACCACACGGCGCAAAAGGAGTACCATCATAGGTGGTGAGTTCATCCCAAATTTCATCTGGCTTCTTCCCGTGCATATTCATCTTTATGATAGGAGTGGCTTGGAAGTCCTCGACGATTTCCTTGTACACCTTCTTGTGGTCATATCCCGCATCAGCCAAGACGCACTCTGGTCTGAATCTGGGCAATCTGTCCCTCGCTTCTTGAAGCAGGGGCAGGATTTCATGCCCATCGTTTCTCTTGGCGGTGGTGGTATGAAACCAAATGGGGATTTCATGAGTTGCATCCGCCATCAGATGCCCCTTGAATCCGAACCAGAATAGCGTCTTCCCACTCTTACCTCGTTTGGCAGACCAGCTGGCGTCGGGATCAGAACTTCGCCTTTTGCCTCCGTTTGAGTAGGCATGAATGTCGGTACTGTCCACAGCAACAATCTCGCCAAAACCTGGCAAGGCTCTACCAAGTTCTTGAACGAAAGATGCGTGACACAGAAGGGCGGGAACGGAAGGCCATTGTATTTCAGCTGAAGCCGCTTCATCCTTTGCAGACCTGAGAGCCTACTCGCCCAGCCCCCATTTGTCCAACGTCGCGTTCAAGCTAGGAATGCTCACCTCGATCCGAGTCGGCTGGGGAGCGGTTGCGGCCAGCGCATCGGGCCACTTGATCCCCGCGGAGGTCACCACACACACGACTTTCTCCCCCGGATCGATCTCGCCCCGTCGCGCCAGTTGGATCACCGCCGCCACCGGCACCGCCGAGGACGGCTCCGCGCACAGCCCTTCCCTCCCCAGCAGCGCCATCGCCTCTTGGATCTGGTCATCCGAAACCGCCACGGCGCCCCCTCTGGATTCCCGGATCGCCTCCAAAGCGTGAACCCCCGCCGTGGACTCCATAGTGGAGGTGGCGATGGATCTCGGCTTCTCCATCGTCACCACGTGGTCCAGCTTCCTCTCCAGCGAGACCTTCAGCGAGTGGGCGCTCTCCGGCTGGCATCCATACACCCGAGGCAGCTTCCTGGAAGCCCCCAGGCGCTTCATCTCCCCGAAGCCCTTCCAGGCGCCGTAGAGGGTGTCCCCCGCCGCCACAGCGAAGAAGATCCTATCGGGAACGTCGCCCAGCTGGCGGTGCACCTCGAAGGCGATAGTCTTGTAACCCTCGACTCCATAGGGGTTGGGACAACTCGCGTAATCCGCTCCGAAGAAGAGCGCGGGGTACCAGTCCCCTCGCCCCACCATCTCCGGGATCAGGGCGCTTCGCCCCTCCCAATCGGTGATCAGTACGCGCGCGCCCAGGGTCGAGATGAGATCCAAAAGCAGTTTCGACGTCTCCTCGGGACAGAAGATCACGGAGTCCATGCCCGCAGCCGCGGCATAAGCGGCTGACGCCGCCCCGTGATTCCCGGTTGAGCTGGCGACCGACTTGGAGTCATTCCGCACCTTGGCCATCGAGGTCGCCACCGTATGAAGTCGATCCTAGTGAGACCACGTG